>Ga0208159_1000311_pt1 | contig 20115 bp, 23 predicted proteins | sample 9_EtaG_FD_184082 | JGI IMG/M metagenome (GOLD analysis project Ga0208159, IMG submission 184082) | Marine viral communities from the Subarctic Pacific Ocean - 9_ETSP_OMZ_AT15188 metaG (SPAdes) (version 2) | ecosystem: Environmental > Aquatic > Marine > Oceanic | place: Pacific Ocean | collected... | reverse complement strand
CAGGAATTGCCATTAAAGACCTACCTCCATCAGCTAGAGCTATAAGCGATGAGGCTATTATTAAATTATTTAGTAATGCAGAAGACGGCGGTTTTTTTGACGGTGTTCAAAGATCAATGATTTCAATGGGATTAGGTTCAGCGGGCGGTATTGCGGGTGCTAAACTTGGTGCTAAACTTCCAGGACCTCCACAGATAAGATTAGGTGGAGCAGTAGCAGGATATTTACTGGGAACTGGCACTGGTTTTTTTTCGGGTGAAGGTTTAACAAATATGATTTTTGGAGAAGAAAAAACATATACACCTAGTTCCAGACCCATTGTTGAAACTGGTAAAACAGCAATAGCGGCGGGTACTTTTTTTGCACAACCTTTTGCAATACCTAAAAATGTTAATTTTAATGCAGCTCAATTATTAAAAAATATTGAGAACATGAATAATAAATATTATTTAAAGAAAGATTTAATGACAGGTAAATTAGGACCGGAGTTTACTAATAAAGCCTTAGTTCCTATGGATGTATTTGAATCTTATTATACCAAACCATCAAAAACATTAAAATTTACAAACACCATAGAAAAGTTTTTACAAAGGACTGGGAAGACCTATCAAGATAATAAAAAATCCATGCTCGCTTTAGAAGCTGCAGCAGGAACAGGCGCAACAGCAGGTGCTTATTTATCAGAAAGTCAGCTGCCTACTCAAGTTGGACCAAGAATAGCGAGTGAAGTAGGAGGAAGTCTTTTAGCTAATTTATCGGGTGCAAGACTTTTGTCTAAATCAGGATCAATTATAGATTTTGTAAAAAGATACACAAAGAAAATTAAAACAGGAGAAGCTGATACGGCTTTTAAAGAGTATAGGTTAGGAGAAGCTGCGCTTCAAGTAAGAAAAATATTAGAGGAAAGCGGTGAAGACGTTGACGCGGTTATTGAAAAATTAGCAGAATTAGATTTAGGTGGTTTAGGTGGTAAAGATTTAGCTGATTTAAAACTAACAGCAGCGCAAAAAACAGGAAGCCCTCCCTTAATGGCATTAGAAGCAGCTTTGTCAAAAACAAATGAAGGTTTAGGAAAGTTAAGAGCTGCACAAAACCAAGAAGCTGATCAAGCTTTTAGAAATTTAATAACTTTAATGGTAAATTCAGGTGATAGCCAAGACTTAAAATTAGCTGCTGAGTTACAGCAAGAAATGTTTTCAGCTAGAATACAAACTAATTTTACAACTAGAATACAAAATCTTGTTAATTCAATAGATCAAATTAAAAAAGGACCTTTTAGTGAAGAAGATACCTTTCAATTAGGTATAAAAATTGGCGAAACTTTAAATCAAAGTATAAAAGAAGCAAGAAAAGTAGAAGCAGATTTATGGAAAGGTTTAAAAGATTTAAATTTTCCAATCGACATACAATCGAGTTCTACCTATAAAACTTTACAACCTAAAGCAGAAGGTGGTGTTCTACCAAACAATGAATTTTTAACGGAAGCTTCTATTTTTAATAAAGACCCAAATATTAAAAATTTTTTAGTAGGGTATGGTATATTTAAAAATCCAAAAGAAGCCGCAAAGATTGATACCTCTCTACAGAAAAAAATTACTTCTTTAGATTTAAAAATTAATGAGTTAGCAGATTCAAAAACAAAAGAACTTTATTCAAACTTTTCTACAACGCTTGGTTTTCCTCTTGACGGTAACACTGGTGGGGTAGCCCGCGGTACTTTTACTCAACAAGAACTTGAGAGAATAAATTCAAAACTTTCAAGTTCTGCTAATTTAGGTCGAGAAGCAAGAGCAGGAGCTTTTCCTGATGCAATTGTTGAAATGATTGATTTGAGATTAAGATCTAAATATATAGGTCCTGTTGACAGAAAACAATTAAATAAAGTTAAACAATATGCAAACAAATTATCTGAAAAACAAAGACTTGAGTTAAAATCTTCATCTGAACTATCAAAAGAAAGCACTAAAGATTTTACTATAGGTGATTTGATGGAGTTTAGAACTTTAGTTTTGAGAAAAGGTAGAGAAGCTAATGCAAACAAAGATCCGGAATCTTATTATCTTTTTGAGTTGGCTGAAGCTTTAACTGAAGATATAAACAATTTTAAAATTGATGAAGCCACTCTTGATGATAATATTATAGCTGCTTACAATACCGCAAGAAGCTATAGTAAAAGTTTAAACGATGTTTACACTAGAACAATAGCAGGAGACATGTTTGCTAAAGCTAAAACGGGTGCTAGAAAAATACCTATTGAGCTTTTAGCAGAAGAATTAATACCTAGATTAAACGGTAAACAATCAGGAACTTTTTTAAGAATTTCACAGTTGACAGATATTGGAGACTGGATGTCTGCTAACAATGTTAAAGGTTCTGAAGATTATTTGTTAACAATAAATGGGACAGTTAATCAAATTTTAAGAAATTTAAGAGATGAAGCAACAACTAAAGATGGTTTGGTTGATGCAAATAAATTAAGACAGTGGAGAGAAGATCCATCTAATAAAAAACTTTTGGAAAAACACACTAACTTAGCTAAAGATTTAAATAATCTTGAAACAGCTCAAGTTTTATTAGATCGTTACATAAATTTTTACGGGGTTCCAAAAGAAGTTAATATAGCTGGTAAAACATTAAAAACTAAAAAAGGCTCTATTCAGAAAATGATGGACAATCAAGTTACTTTTCAAAACTTGTTGCCAAAAATAGGTGGTTATGAAAACCCTATTAAAGTAGTTGAAAAAGCTTTTAGCAGTAAAACACCTATTAGAAATTTAGATAATTTAGTTCAAATGATTAACAAATCAGAAGGCGTTAGTCCAACTTTTCAATATCAAAAAGTTACCAAAGGAGATGCTACAAAAGGTTTAAAATCATCTATTTTAGAATTTGCCATGGTTCGTGGTGGAATGACCTCTGAGAATTTTAGAGCAACCGCTATGTTTGATACATTGTTCAAACAAATGCCTAATAGCACAATGTCGCTAGAAAAATTTATGTTGCAAAGGGGTATTATTGAAAAAAATGAAATCAATAAACTTAGAACTGCTCTTATTGAAATGGTAAAATATGAAACTGCTATGGCTGCAGGAAATTTAGGTGACGTTGCAAAAGATGCAGCACCTTTGTTTGATTTTTGGCTAAGAGTTAGTGGTTCTGCTTTAGGTGGATCCTTTCAAAAACTTCTTCCCGGAGGAGGTGGCGCAGGTTCGCTTGTCGCTGCTGGAGCAGGTTCTAAGCTAATGAGAAGAATGTTTCAATCTTTACCTGAATCTTTTAAAATGGATGCCATGTCCGCTTTAATGGAAAATCCAGAACTTTTAGCAAATTTAATGAGCAAACCAAAATCTGAAAGAGAACTTATGAGAGTTACAGAAAGAATACAAGAACTTCTGGTTGATGCGGGTTTACTACCTCTTAGAAGAGCTGTCTCACCCACTACAAGAGAAACTTTAGAAGATGACGATGTTTTAACAAAAGAAGAAATATTAGGAGACAAAGTATCTTCTGTGCAACCATCCGTTCTTCCTTCATCACCCACGACCCAAGGACCTCCACCTGAGATGATTAGTCCGTCTTTAGCATCTGCTTCACCAATACAACCAATAGCAGGGCCAAACGTAAATCAAAACCAAAGGTCCAAGCTCGCCGCAGCTTTTCCTTTTGACATAACATCTGATGTTAACCGTATGAGACAGGCGGGCATTGGATCATTAATGGGGTAATTATGAGAAAAAACTTTGATAAATGTTTAGAAATGTTACTTGTGCACGAAGGAGGTTGGAGCTCACATTCAAAAGATCCTGGCGGCAGCACAATGAAAGGGGTGACCAAGAAAGTATATGAAGAATACTTAGGTCGTGAATGCACAGATGATGAACTTAGAAATATAAAAGATGAAGAAATCGCAGAAATATATAGAAAGCGTTATTGGGACAAAGTAAAAGGTGATGACCTACCAGACGGCGTAGATTGGTCTGTGTTTGACTGGGCTGTAAACAGCGGGCCAGCACGAGCAGCTACTTCTTTACAAAGATGTGTAGGCGCAACAGTTGACGGGGTCATCGGACCAAAGACCGTGGGACACGTTGTTGACATACCAGCAGAAAAAACTATTCAGTTCCTTGCTATGGAACGTGAAAAGTTCTATCGTTCTCTTAATACCTTTGATACTTTTGGCAAAGGTTGGTTAAGACGTAACGAAGAAACCAGAGAGAAGGCAGTTGAAATGGCTATGAAGGAGAAAAACAATGGCTGAAGGAATTATGGGATTAATGGATTCAATGCCGGATGAAGGACCACCAGCAGATGCAGGTGATATAAATAGCCCTAATTTTGGTAAAGGTATGTCTGTTCCACAAATGTACGAAATACTTGAACCTTTAGCAAGGCAGATATCAGAAATGACAGGGGAACCCGTGCAGTCTGTGTTACAAGAAATGATTACGGACCCTACTGCTATTGGGAGAGCTCAAAATATGTTGGCTCGTCCAGAAGGTTTTATGGACCCTACAACACCTTTTCCTAATAATTTAAGAATGCCTTCTGAAGAAATGATGATAGAGCAAGGATTGATGACGGACATTCCTGATGTGCCTTTGCAAAAACCCAATCGTGCAGAAAGGCTTTTACAGGGACAACTTATGGGTGAAAGAGAAGTATAATGCCCGTAACTATTAGTGGTGGTAAATTTGGTTCTAATTTAAGCTCTGATCCCGACACGCGGGACGATCAGACAGCTATCGCTAAAGCTGACCTTAATAAATTAAAAAATCAAATAGCCGCCGGAGAACTTAGAAAAGGCTCCAAAGATGTTATGAAAGAGCTTAACCGTCTTGAAAAGATGGGCATTGCTACTTTTGGAACAGGCTTACGCGGTTTAGACACAGCTGGTAGCGGTAATAAACCCTACACAAGACAGCAATACCAACGCCTTGTTAATGCTTTATACGATCCCTCTCAAAGAGATTTTGACCAAGACACTATTTACCCTAACCAATTTGCTGCAAGTCAACAAAAATTAACCGCAGCTGATTACGAAGATTTTCTTAAAGGTAGAGAAGAAAGGCTCAAAGATAGTTTGTTGGGTAAAGGTATTGGTGCTTTACAGGGAATGTTTAATCCTATTGGTTCTGGCATTAAAACAGCACAAGACTATTTAAGTGGCATCCTGCCTTTTCTTCAAAGAACAAATCCAGAGTATTACAGTTATTTACAAAAAGGTTTAGCTCCGCAAAATGATGAACAAATACCTATTACATTAGCCGGTATAGGATCATTGCCTGTAAATCAGACAAAACCCGTAGATACTTCTACCGTCATGTCAGACTTTGCATTAACGCCAAACCAAGTTGCATTTAACAACCCAACCGTGGCCGGCGCTGATATAATTAATTCAAGTCAGTTATATCCAATGTTAAACTATCCAACTTTCAATACTCTCGCCTAACACCTGACCTGCAATATCAATCTTGTCTCGTAAAGCATTGATTATCTTCTCATCTATAGTACCAGGTGATACTAGGTCAATATAAGTTACATTATTTTTCTGACCAATACGATGCGCTCTGTCTTCACTCTGTAAACGTATCTCAAGATCATAACTGTTAGAATAGTAAATCACGGTGCTTGCGGCTGTAAGCGTTAAACCAAAACCACCTGTACGCGGTTGACCAATAAAGAAACGTGTTGTTTGATCTTCCTGAAAGTTCTTTACAATCTGCTGTCGTTCTTCCTGTGGTGTTTCTCCGTAGTAAGTAACAACAGATTGTTCCCCAAACTCTTTGGCCAACGCATCACGAATCGCGGTTATGTCATGTACAAAAGAAGCCCATATAATAACTTTGCCACTTGTTTCGTTTAATATATCAACCAGTTCTGTTATACGATTAGAGCTTATGCTTCGAATTGTATCATCGTCATCTTTGATAAACCCGCAACATATCTGCTGTAAACGCATAATCTGTGTCAAAACACTGGATGTAGTAGACAGCATACCATCTTGAAACAAAGTCAAAGCAAGCTTCTTCATCTCAGTGTAATGTTTTTTCTGGTCATCTGTCAAAGGTACGTTACGGCGTACAAATATTTTGTCTGGTAAATCAAGACAGTCTTTCTTCAGCACACGACTACTAAATGCTTCTATCTTTTCATTAAGCTCATCCAGTCTTTGGTAGCCGGCTATCTCCTGAAAAGAGCGGTGGCCCATTGTTCTGCGTTTGACCACGGCATACCGACCTTGAAAAGCATAGTAACTGGTAAAACCTAACAGTTTATCCGATAGAAAACCAATCTGAGAAAACAAATCCATGGGTGACTTAGTAACAGGAGATCCCGTAAGTATACGTTTATAGCTACACAGCTGACCCAAACTAATTACATTGCGTGTGCGCATAGCTTTTCTATTCTTGATTGTTGTCGATTCGTCTACCACCATCATGCTTTTAGGATGCTTACGAAACAGCCATTTAGCCGTCTCAGAGCCCTTCTCTGTAGATAAAGCTTCTATATTCATCACAAACAATTTAAGGTGCCCTGACGCTTCTACAAAGTCCAGAAACTCTTTCTTATATGTTTGAGTAATGTTGGGTTGCCAACGCAACACGATGCTTGGGATGTTATCTGGTAGATGCTGTGGTATTTCTTTATGCACCCAGTTATCATAAACACCTTTAGGTGCTATAATAAAAGCTGCGTCTATTTTCTTACTTTGATACAAGTAACCAATAGTATCTATTGCAACCTTAGTTTTTCCGGTGCCCATCTCCATAAACAAGGCAAAGTTTTTTTCATCTTTAGATTGATGAAAAACTTTTTCTTGATGCTTGTAAGGCTTTGTTTTAAATTTATACATTTTTTTCTCTTTACTACTTGACAATAGGATTGTATAAGATTAAATAAGAAAAATCAAGAGTAGAAATACTTTTTAACAACGGACGGAGGACAACGATGCAAGATGATATAGCATCCCTTATGGAAAGTGATGTTGCTGAGAAAACTTCCTCATCTCTAGTTATTGGAGATGTGCAACTCAAACAGGCCGCAAATCTTGCGGCTATGATTAAAACTGAAACAGAACATGTAAAGGTTTTAGAAGAAAATTTAAAAGAGTGTAAGAAGAACCTTATGAAGTTAACAGATGAGGACTTACCTCAACTTCTAACCGAACTTGGTATGTCAAGTTTTAAAATGGCTGACGGGTCGTCAGTAGAAATCAAGAAAACTTATGGAGCTTCTATTCCTGTTGCTAATCGCATACAGGCTTATCAATGGCTACGCGATAATGGTTTTGGCGATATTGTCAAAAATGTTGTTGCCTGTAACTTTGGTATGGGTGAAGACAACCAAGCGGATAGTTTTTTTGAAATGGCAAAAGACAAAGGTTTTGTGCCAGATAAGAAAACTGAGGTTCATTCCTCAACACTTCGGGCGTTTGTAAAAGAACGTGTCGAAAATGGTGACGAGTTCCCAATGGAATTATTTGGGGCTTTTGTTGGTCAACGAGCTGTAATTAAAGGAGGAAAATAATGGCAAATGCAGTAAAGACTAAGGGCGATACTAAAGTCGCTACACTCGATATGGATATGTTTGAGCAAGATGCCGGTGCAGGGCTTAATAATCTTGGCACTGAGGATTTGGCTTTACCTTTCCTAAAAGTTTTGTCAAAGCAAAGTGATGAGCTTGATGAAATAGATAACGCAAAAGCAGGTGACATTTTAAATACTGTTACCAATACTTTGTACAAAGGTAAAATTAATGTTGTGCCTTGTGCGTACCAAAGGCGTTTTATTCAATGGCAACCTAGAGGTAGCGGTTCAGGTGCACCTGTCGGTATCTATAAGCCTACGGATGATATGCCTGAAACAAGCCGTTCTTCTGAGGATAATAAAGAATATCTTACGGACGGTAGCGGTGATTACATTGAACAGACCTGTCAATGGTATGTTAAAGTAATTGAAGAAGATGGTACTGCGTCTAATGCATTGATTGCTATGAAGTCAACGCAACTTAAAAAATCCCGTAAGTGGATGTCCATGATTATGTCAAGACAAATGACTGGTAAGAATGGGCCTTTCACTCCACCTATGTATTCACACGTTTACACACTTACAACTATTGCTGAAGAAAACAGCAAAGGTAAATGGCATGGATGGGAAATGTCTTTGGACAAGCAAGTTGGGGATATAAACCTTTATACATCCGCGAAAGCTTTTGCTGAGTCGGTTGATAAGGGTGATGTCAATGTCAAACACACTCAAGACGGCGAAAGTCAAAACGAAAATATTCCTTTTTAACTTTGCTTAACTGTGGCGGGGAAACCCGCCACTTTTTTTGGGTGCACAAATGTCAGTAAAAAAATTTTCATCAATCTTTGATGGCTTGGAAGAAGCTTTTGGTACGTTTGAAATACAAAAGCAAAACGCCAGTGGAAAAAGCACGGGTCAAGCTAGGATTGTTAGAGAGCCCCGAACACCTAATGATTGGAAGGGTCACTTGTCGGGTAAAGGTGCATCTGTAGGAATTATTCCAATCAATGCTGAGAATAAATGTAAATGGGGTTGCATTGATATAGATCAATATAATCTAGATCATAAAAACCTTATTTCAAAGATTAGAGATTTAAAACTACCTTTGGTAGTTTGTCGCTCCAAGTCAGGCGGTGGTCATGTGTTTTTATTCTGCAAGGAGTGGATGCCGGCCAAAGAATTACAGCAAGTTTTAAAACACCTTGCTTCTGCCCTTGGCTACAGCGACTGCGAAATATTTCCGAAACAGGTCAAGTTACAGTTAGACCGTGGGGATGTAGGTAACTTTTTAAACATGCCTTACTACAACGCTGAAAACGGGCTACGCTATGCTATTAAAGATGATGGGTCTGCCGCTACTCTGGATGAGTTTTTTAAACTATACGAAAAGTTTGTACAAACAAAAGAGCAAGTGCTCGCGCTAGAGGTAGATAAAACCAAAACGATGCCGGCACCTGATGGTCCACCTTGTATACAGCATCTTTGCACACAGGGTTTTCCTGAAGGCACACGAAACAACGGTCTTTTTAACTGTGGCGTTTATCTTCGTAAAGCTTTTCCGGATACCTATGAGACAGAATTACTTAGCTACAACATGAAGTATATGAGCCCACCTCTTCCCTTGAATGAGGTAAACATTATAGCTAAACAGCTTAACCGAAAAGACTACGCTTACAAGTGCACAGATGCACCAATAAAAGATTTTTGTAATAAAGAATTATGCAAGACAAGAAAGTTTGGGGTAGGTAACTCTGCCAATCAAGCAACCCTTGCCAATCTTAGAAAGTATGCATCTATACCGCCTATATGGTTTATGGATGTAAACGGCGAGCCTTTGGAGCTTGATACAGATAGTTTGCTTAACCAAAACGCTTTCCAGAAGTCTTGTGTGGAACAGCTTAATTTTTTACCACCTACCAGTTCCAAACCCATGTGGGAGAACCGCATGAATGCTTTGTTGCAGAATATGACCGAAACAGAAGGTAGTGTTATAGAAACCTCTACAGATAGTTCTATCGATGGAGCCTTCTACGAATACTTGGAAGACTTCTGTCGTAATATGCAGACAGCACAGGACAAAGAAGAGATACTGTTACGCCGTCCATGGACAGATGAAGAGCAGAACTTAACTTACTTTCGCCTTCGTGACTTTGAAAACTTTCTCAAGCGTAATCGTTTCTTTGACTTTAAGACACACAAAATAGCTCAACGCCTACGAGACATAAACGGCGAAGCACAGGTATTAAGAATAAAAGGACGTTTGGTGCGCGTATGGGTCATACCCGCTTTTGACAAAACTGTAACAGACTTAGACCCACCAGACTTTAGTGATAGCGAGGCCCCGTTTTAATGTTTAGAATATTTGGACCACCAGGAACGGGTAAGACTACAACGCTATTGAACATGGTAGAGAAGCAGATGGAAGACGGGATACTACCCAGTCAGATTGCTTTCTTGGCTTTTACACGAAAAGCTGCGAAAGAAGCAAGGGAACGTGCATCAAAACGATTTAAGCTTAACATGGACAAAGACCTGTTTTATTTTAAAACACTTCATAGCTTTGCCTTTGCTATGTCAGACATACAATCGACACAGCTTATGAAAAGCGACCACATGGATGATCTTAGCACTATCATAGGCTTTAATCTTAGAGGTTCCCAAAATGGGAGTTTTGACGATACACCAACTGTCAGCGAAAATCCTATCATGCGTATTATACAATTAAGCCGGTTATTGAGAGAGCCTTTGGAAAATACTTACAGGCGTGTGTCTTTCTCAGCTGACTTTACACCTTTTATAGAGGTAGACTACATAGCCAAATGTTACCGCAAGTATAAGACACAGCGTTATCTGTTTGACTATACAGATATACTGGAGCGGTTTGTTGAGAAGGAGGGCTCTTTCTGCCCTAACTTTAAGGTTTGCTATGTGGACGAAGCACAAGACTTATCGCCTCTGCAATGGGAGATGATACAGTTTATTAATAAACGCTCAGATAAAATGTATCTTGCCGGAGATGACGACCAAGCTATCTATCGATGGGCGGGAGCTTCTGTTGAGTCGTTTATATCGATGCAAGGTGTATCCGATCATTTGCTACGTTCCTATCGTGTTCCCAGATCGGTGCATCAGATAGCTGACAGAATAGTCCGGCGTATAAAAAACAGACGCTCTAAGCTCTATACACCAAAAGAGGGCTCTGTGGGTTTAGTTAAGCGTGTCTCAGCCCCAAGCTCTGTCGACATGAGTGAAGGCGAATGGCTTGTACTGGCACAATGTAACTATATGCTCATACCCATAGCAGACATGTTAAGAAGTCAGGGTTTGCTTTTTGAGCTACACGGCAAACGGAGCATCAGCGATAAGATTACTACAGCTGTCCGTGCGTGGGAGACATTACGAAATGGCAAACAGATTGATCTGCATTCTGTTAAGACGATGTATACATACATGCGAGCCAACACACGGATAAAACGTGGGTTTAAAAAAATTACAGCGACCACGGAGAACCCTTTGTACAGCCTTGAAGACTTACAACAAAACCACGGCCTTCTTGCCAATGTCGGTATGATATGGCATGTGGCATTAGATGGTCTACCTGAAACTGAGTCTGCCTATCTTACGGCCATGCTTCGTAGGAAAGAAAAGATTACAAGCGAACCACGGATCAAGGTTTCTACCATACATGGTGCTAAAGGTGGTGAAGCTGACAATATTCTGCTTTTGACCGATATATCGCCAACGGCAGATAATTCTCGTCTAATGGGTGACGAACATGCCCAACAGCTAGACGATGACCTACACCGGTTATTCTATGTAGCCGTAACACGAACCAAAGAAAATCTTTATCTGGTAGACCCAGATGATCAACTAAGGAGTTATTCTATATGAAGAAACCATTAATTTATGTAACTTGTGCCACGGCTACCGAACCAATTAATATAAATATACTACACAACGATGGCAGTGGTAATTTTGTCCGTTATGATTTAGACCCTTATAAAGCTCTAACCATAGCCGCAGATTTAATTCAATTCTACAAATGGAAAGCAAAAGAAGGACTAACTGATGACTTTACAAATGGCAATGTTCACTCCGAAGACGGAATGGATACCTCCGAGCGAACTACCGGACCTGACAAAAGCAAAAGAAATAGCGATTGACGTAGAGACACGCGATCCTAACATAAAGACCTTGGGTCCAGGATGGGCCCGTAAAGATGGTGAAATAGTTGGTTATGCTGTTGCAACGTCTGAATGGAAAGGTTACATTCCCGTGTCACATTATGGCGGGGGTAATCTGGACAAGCGTATTGTCGAAAACTGGTTACGACCCATGTTGGGTTCACCCGCCACCAAAATCATGCACAACGCACAGTATGACCTTGGTTGGTTGCGGGCGACCGGTTTTGAGGTCAAGGGACGCATCATTGATACGATGCTGACAGCTTCATTACTGGATGAAAACCGGTTTAGTTACAGCCTGAACGCTCTTTCTTACGACTATCTTAATAAAACCAAGTCAGAGAAAGCTTTGCAAGAAGCTGCGAAATCTTTTGGTGTAGACCCGAAAGCAGAAATGTGGAAGCTACCGGCCATGTATGTTGGTCCTTATGCAGAAACAGACGCAGAACTGACGCTAGAGCTATGGAACATGTTTAAAAACAAGTTATCAGCAGAGGAGCTGTGGACAGTCCATGGATTGGAAACAGATTTACTTCCATGTCTTGTTGACATGACCTTACGCGGAGTGCGAATAGATTTAGATGGCGTGGAGAGAACCAAGCAACATCTTCTCAAGGAAGAAAAGAAAGCTTTGTCACAAATAAAACATGTTGTTGGCTTTGACGTAGAGATATGGGCGGCTCAATCGCTTGCTAAAGCCTTCGATGAAGTGGGCCTTGCCTATCCAAAAACAGAAAAAAATGCTCCCTCCTTTACAAAAGCCTTTTTATCAGAGAACAAACATGACCTACCACAACTGGTTGTCCGTGCAAGAGAGCTTAACAAAACCAATGGGACCTTCATTACAACAATACAAAAGCACGTTGCCCATGACGGACGTATACACAGTCATATCAACCAGATACGATCAGATGATGGCGGGACAGTCAGCGGACGTATCTCAATGAACCATCCTAACCTACAGCAGATACCGGCCCGTAATCAGGAATTAGGTCCTATGATCCGCAAATTGTTTTTACCCGAAGAAGGAGAGCAATGGGCTTCGATAGATTACTCGCAACAGGAACCACGGATCTTGGTGCACTATGCTTCTGTCTATGGTAAATCCCGCAAGGCGGGTCCGTTACCGCGTGTAGAAGAGTTTGTAGAGAAGTATACCAACGATCCTGATATGGATTTCCATACGATGGTGGCAGAGATGGCGGACATACCACGAAAGCAAGCAAAAACAATTAATCTTGCCATGATGTATGGCATGGGTGTGTCCAAACTCTCTGCACAGCTCGACATTACAGAAGATGAAGCTAAAAAATTAACCAAGCAGTACCATGAACGTGTGCCTTTTGTTAAAAAACTCATGCAAGGCGTAGCAGAACGGCTGTCACATAACACGGCTAACGGGTCTATCCGCTCTCTCAAGGGTAGAAAATGCCGGTTTGATCTGTGGGAGCCTGATACTTTTGGCATGAGCAAGGCTATGCGTTACGAAGAAGCTATTCTAGAGTATGGGCAAACCACAAGATTGAAGCGAGCCTATACATATAAGGCTCTAAACCGGCTCATTCAGGCTTCTGCGGCTGATATGACCAAGCAAGCCATGGTTAATATATACAAGGAAGGACTTTTACCGCTGATACAGATACATGATGAACTTGCTATCAGCGTAAAAACAAAAGAAGATGCTTTTGCTATTGCAAAAATTATGGAAGATGCTATAGCTTTAGATGTACCTATGAAAACTGATGTAGAAATCGGTGATTCGTGGGGTACAGCAAAGTAAACACTTTCTTTTTCCTCCCAAGAAGAATGAAAAATTACTGGAGCCCTGAAAGGGGCTCCTTTTTTCTTGCTTTTTAGTATGAAATCCCATATAATCTTAGAAAAACATTAGGAGTAACAGATGGACATTGAAAAATGGAAGTCAGTATTGGTTCCAATAGAGGTATACCAATCGATTAAAGCCCTTGCAAAACACGAAAAGAGGACAATTTCAGGACAATTAAGAGTTGTTTTTGAAAAGTTTTGCGAATCGGAGAAAATAAAGATAAATTTGGACGCAGATGGGACCAAATCGCCAAAAGGATGATTTTTATCCCACGCCTCCCGAAGCAACGATCGCATTACTAAACGCTGAAAGCTTTGGTGACGGGACAATTTGGGAGTGTGCGTGTGGAAATGGGGCGATGAGCTCTGTTTTAAAAGACAAAGGTTACCAAGTTTACAGTTCTGACCTGAATGATTACGGGTTTGGGCTTTCTAATGTTGATTACCTGATGACAGTCAAGCCTGATGACAATATTCAATCGGTTGTGACCAATCCGCCATACAAACTGGCTAAAGAGTTTATACTAAGAACGCTTGACTACGATATATACAAGTCAGCTTTCCTTTTGCGACTGTCTTTTCTGGAAAGTATGCGTAGATATGACCAGTTATTCCGTGATAACCCACCGATTCGCGTCCATGTATTCCAAAAACGTCTTACAATATGGAGAGGTGACGAAACACGGGCCGGAAATGGTACAGTTGCCTACGCTTGGTTTGTATGGGAGAAAGGTTTTTCCGGCAATCCTGAGATTTTTTGGGTATAGCTATTGACCCGTATGCGACAATATGATACAATTAAATTGTCACTATGTGGTTAACAATGATAATCATGTATCAGGCTCCAACAGAGTTCCCCTCCAGAGGGGCCTTATAAAAATCCCGCAGTTCTTTAATCCTTTCTACTGCGGGATTTTTTATTTAAAGCTATCCTTTATACTTCTAATGACATTTTTCAGCGTAAAAGGTTTTTCATTGGGCCGGTACTTACATTTTATTTCTCTGGGGCATTCGCCCGCACCAATCGGGACATACTCATTCCATTGCGTATAGTTAGCCCCGACATATATACAAACTCGCGTTTTGTTTTCTAACAACTGTTTTGCTAACCGGCACGTTGTTGTTTCTTTCTCTCTGGCTATCGCTACGACAACCAAGAACGATATGATGCAGAAAAATATTAGAAAGTAATATATAAAATTATAAAACATGGCCATCACGCCACGCTTTTAGTAATCAACCAGATCATCCAGCCCAAAGCACTTACACCGACCAAGCAAGCAATACCCATGATTGTGTAATCACGGATCATGCGTTTCTGTTCTTCGCGTTGGTAAATAGCTTCACTTCTCTGCCGGCGTATACGACCTTCTTCTTTCAGTAAGTTTTCCCAACCCTGGAGCCCGTAATGTCCTACGATCCAGTTCTTCAGTTCCTCTCGCTGCTTTTGTATTTTCAGTTTGGCACTATAGCTTTGCATAGCCACTTCTTCGACAGAACCATTGAACAATTTGTCAAACGTACTTGGATTGCTTGAGCTTTTATTTATATTGTCAATGTCAGAAACAGCACCCATCCATTTTCCGATGGTATCGCTCATCTCCTCTATATCCTTGCCGTGTTGGATAAGTTTTTTAATTTGCGTGTAGGTTTGGCTTGCCACGCTGACAGCAGTACCTAACGTAATCGGGTCTATCATTTACACACTCAAAAAAATTAATTTTTTACAAAATAACATATACCATTTCGTTGTGAAATGAGATAAAGTCTTATAAACAACTTACGGAGGAAAGAATGAAAAAAAGAGACATACCAAACCGCAGACCATGTGTCACAACAGATGTTGGAGAAGGACTAGCTGTTACTGTTAGTTTCCACCCTGATACGGGCGATGCTGTTGAAGTTTTTATGACGGGAAGAGGGAAAGCGTCCGACAATCCAATGCAAGACGCTCTCTATAATATGGGCGTTAAAGCGTCCGAACTAATGCAGATGGATGATTCGGTTGAGGAATCTTCTCAAGTTCAAGCGGAGTAGCTTCTTTCAAAGGTAAATCACACCGGCCACAGTTTATTGTGTTAGTGTCCTCGCGGAACAGACCACGCGTCTCGGTTCCGCACCAGTCACATTCTATATAGCGTTTTACTGTATCCATGATAAAATTACCTCATTGGTTACATACTTTTCCGCTATGTAAAACATTAGACAGAAAAGTAAGGTAGATGGTCCGATTAGTTTTATAGTCATAATAACCTCCATTACTTTACATATAGTATTCTACGAATTTGACTTATTGTTAAGCTATATTTCTCTGCCATGTCCGGCAGACCAAATTTTTTCTCGGTCTTTCTCTTCATATGAGTGCCGGTTTGTTCTTCATGTTTGAACTTACCCTTGTTGGCTTCCCAGTACTCTTTTACTTCCTTGATGAAGTCATCGTTAAATTTAGTCATTCCATCTCCCTTCTGTAGAATATGTGGTCATTAATACGAACTGTCTGTGTAAATTCCTTACTCCATGACGGCTTTACATAATATGCGTGGTAATGTGTCGAGCCTTCCGTTAGATCGACCACGTTTAACGGGCCTTCCAGTATAGCCCATGCTATTTCTTCCGCCCATAAGTAAGCTTCACGATCTGTTATTATTTCCGGCCGACCATCACACCAGAAACTAAACTGGCATTTGTCAGGAATCGGTATGGTTTCGTCCCATGAATAGTAATATCCTTGTTTCACGACATCACATACATTGTCCGGATATCGCGGGTCATATACTCTGGTTAAAATGACTTGTCCGACTGCGATTTGCCCCAAAGTGGGTTCTCCCCTTGCTTCGAAATAAATGGCCGTGGCCAGACACACTAAAGTTGTAAACATAAGCACCTCTTTCTGTTTTTATCTGTAAGAGTTTATAGGAAAAAATAAGAGATGTAAATAAAAATAGTGTTATGAGTTTAGTGCATAGGTGGTATGCATTAATTAGTTACACAAGTATGGGATTTTATGTTATTATATAAGAGTAAGAAGAGAACTTTATCAAGGTTCCGGTTATTTGACATAGTGAGTGACAAAAGTAACGGGTTTTTCCGAAAGGGAGAACACTCGAAGCTTTTCTTTTATTTTAACATAACATGGAGAAAAGAACATGACTATTTTAAAAATGAGAGCCATTAATCATGGCACCAGAAAAGCAGACAAGAATCGGTATTGCGGACCGGCTGTTATCAGTTCCTTAACGGGGATCACGACTGCCGGAGCTTCAAGATTGATCCGGCATATCAATCCCCGCCTAACAAGAGTTATGGGCACCCATCCTTGGGAAGTCTGTAAGGCTTTAAGATTATGCGGAGTTACGGTTAAAAGGATTGATCATCCAACAAGGCACAAGATAACCTTGGCAAGGTGGTTAAAACTAAATATTAAAGAAAGAACTCCAGGACGCATTTTCTTAATTGTTGCGGGCAACCATTGGCAACTGGTTTCAGGAAGAAGATATGTTTGTGGTAGGATTGGAGATGTTGTTTCAATAAAACATCCCAAGGTCAAACGAAGAGCAAGGGTTACAGAAGTTTATGAGATCACGGCTCACGGGACATTGACCATACCCACAGACATTACAAACAATCCTTCTATCAGCGACCATAAGAAAGAACAAAACCGGTGGCGATATAAAGTTAAGAAATTAGCTAAAGAATGGAACCTCGAAATAGAGAAGGACTGGTATGGTTGGGGCAATGAAAAAACAGTCTTTGGTAATTCTGAAACAGAAGAACACAAAGATTACCCTTACTACGATGATCATACATCCGTAACATCGAATGATTGGAAAGATATCTACGAATGTTGTAAAAGCATAATTAATTTTATGAAAGAACATAATATCAAACCATAAACATCAAGCCCCGCTTCGGCGGGGCTTTTTATTTGTATTGACTTTGTATGGGATAAGTCTTATACTTATAGCATCTTAAATTAGAAAGGAAAATTTATGAGTAAAGAATATATTATCAGGTTTCATCATCTGGCTTATGAGGATTACAAGGTAACTGCTGAAAGTAAGGAACAAGCCATAGAAATGATTAAGTCCGGCGATTATGCAAATTACCATGAAGAGACGGATATGTTGATGGAGGGCAATCTTTGGTTTGGTGGAATATATCAAATTTTAGATGATGGCTATTGGAGTGATGAACTTACCACGCCAAAGGAAAAGAAAACTATTAAAAAATTAGGTTATTAAGGAGGACAATAATGAAAACACTTAAAGATTTTTGTAACTGGCACCAGTTACCATATCCCACGACCCAAGATCAGGCCGATAAAGTATTCTCAGAACTCGATTTTTATCTGGCTGATGAAAATATCATGGAAGATGGTGAGCTATCCGTAGAAGAAGGTAGAGAGAAGTATAAATACTATTCACGGATCGCGAAACAGCTTTTAACTAAGTTTAAATTACGTCCAATTAAATATCATTATGATGGGACGTTTGAAAATTTTGATATTGAAAAACAGAAAGTGATGGAGTGGTAATGAAACATTGGAAAACAAATGAAGAAATGGGAAGTGGTTACGCACATACAAAAAAAGAACACCAGTATCTTCAATATAATTCTTTGATAAAAGTGTGCAAACATGAACAAAATTTAATGAGAACTTTTTATCTTATAAGAGATTGTTGGACTTTAGAACAACTTGAAGAATTAAAAGAGTTTATTGACGAACAAATTAAAGAAAGAAAGGAATCTTTAGAAGACCCTGACGAACAATTGGGCAAACAAATTTACTCTGGTGCTTTTATAAATAAAAAAGTTGACACCGAAAAATAAAAAATGTTATAATATATGAAGATTCTTTTCTCTGTGGTCAAACACAACTTAAAACCCTCGCTACTAGCGGGGGTTTTTTGTTACATAAGTATACAGTATACACTATGTTCTGAAATTAAAAAAATTTTTTTTATTTTTTGAGAAAACAGCGTATACTTATGTAACATTTTTGTTATCTAATTGAATTTAAAAGTTTAATCAGGAAAATATTGTTACATATTTGATTTTCAATGGTGTATACATGTAACACTTCTTGACTTCTTTTTTGTTTTGTGAAAGTAATGTAACATAGATATAGTAACAGTTACAGCAGTTGAGACAGTAAAAACATGGCTAGACCAAGAAAGAACGAAAATACACCTTTAACACGAAAAATGGAGCTTTTTGTCAAAGAATTTGTCACAAATGATGGTTTTTTGACCAAAAGAGAGTGTGCAATCAAGGCCGGATACTCAAAAAGTAGTGCTCATGTAAAAGCTTATGAGCTTACAAACCCTGATTTGAACCCTCATGTTGTTGCTTACATGAATAAATATAAAGCAGAAATAGATGAAAAATATGGTGTTTCTTATGGAAGACATATAAGAGACTTACAAAGAATCCGTGACCAAGCTCTGGAAGCCGGTGCCTATTCGGCGGCGGTTCAAGCTGAAAAAGCTAGAGGTTTGGCACAAGGAAATATATATGTTAGTAAATCTGAGATTAGACACGGGTCTATTGATTCAATGAGCAGAGAAGAGGTTGAAAAAGAACTAGAAAAAATAAGAGATACTTATGGAACTTCCATTATCAATGTTACCCCAAAAAAAGAAGAACCTAAACAAGTCACCAAAAAATCTAGAAAGTCAGTTCTTTCAAACATTAAAAACAAATCTAAACAAACTAAACAGAAAGTTACACTTAACTAGAGTAGAAACTTGGGTATCTCCAGGTGTTCCTGATTTATTAATTTGTGACGAAAAAGGATTGTTTCATTTTTTAGAATTAAAAGTAACGGGTTCTTCTGTTGTCCGTTTATCTCCGCATCAAGTATCTTGGCTGACTTTACACAAAAAATCCAGTTCTTGGGTTTTAATACGACAACAAAAACCACGATATAAAATGCCTTGCATTTATCTTTACCACGCTAAAGATGTAATAAAATTAAATAAAGAAGGGTTAAAAACTGACCCAGAGTTACTATTTGACCAGAAAGTTAATTGGGATAAACTTTTTGGGTTGATATGTCCCATATAATCTGATATCCTATTAGGACACTTGTTAACTTAAAAGGAGACTTATGTTTTTATTTGAAAAACTTTTTTATCTAATTTTCTATGGATCAACTGATCCACAAGGAGATTTAAAACGCAGACAAATCGAAAGAATGAAAAAAAGGAGAAAATAATGTTAGTCACAGAGAAAGAATCAGTATTTTTAAAAACATTACCAATGTGGATTACTGGGTATGCAAAAATAAGATTATCCAAAACCATGTTAAATAAATCAATAATAGACGCTAATAAATCTGTCAGAGATTTGGCTTTAAATTTTGGCATTGACTTTGCTAAAATGAAAAACGGCGATAAGTATGAAGTGCTTGCACGTTTTGATGATCCTGATAGTAATCAACATTCTATAGTCCGGTTTTATAAAACCATTAATAGGGGCGATAGGCGTGTTTCTATAAAAGGAATAAAACAATATGCTAATATTGGTGATCTAATTGGCTTATCTGCGTGCCTTCCAAAAGATGATAATAAAGATATCAT
>Ga0208159_1000310_pt1 | contig 20128 bp, 39 predicted proteins | sample 9_EtaG_FD_184082 | JGI IMG/M metagenome (GOLD analysis project Ga0208159, IMG submission 184082) | Marine viral communities from the Subarctic Pacific Ocean - 9_ETSP_OMZ_AT15188 metaG (SPAdes) (version 2) | ecosystem: Environmental > Aquatic > Marine > Oceanic | place: Pacific Ocean | collected... | reverse complement strand
TTCTGATCCTGTATTGTTGCCTTTTACAACAAGACCCCCAGTACCATGAGGAGCCACTTCTATATTAGCATCCCCAGAAGTTGATACTATGTCGTTACCGTTCACATCTAGGTTGCCACCCAACTGAGGACTCGTATCGTTCACGACATCTACACCTGTAAGAGATGCACCACTACCACTAAAAGCGGTAGCTGTTACTGTACCTCCTATGGCAACATTGTTGCTACCATCTTCCACAACAAGTTTGCTCGCAGGAACAGTTATGAAAACATCTTTAGTACCAGACCCAAGTGTCACTGCACTATTACTATTTGAACTAGCTATTATGGTGGTTCTCGCTAACGTATTAGGGCTTCCTGTTGCAAAAGTACCCAACCCTACTTCAAAAGCATTATTCGTGTTGTCGACTATTGCGTAATAAGTGGTATCACCATTTGATAGATTTGCTGTGAACGTTTCGAAATTAGTGACCGCACCCCCAAGATCAATAGTTCCTGTGCCTGTGGTTATTGTCGTTTCACGAACTCTATCTTCGATTTTAAACGCCATTAAGCTATCCTTATGATTGCGTTACTTACATCTCCTGTTGGAAAAACCACTTTAAAATTACCTGACGAGGCTGATTTGTCTGCACCAAAGTCTAACACAGCCACAGCTGGATTTGTAAGACTTGAATTACTTTTATCATTGGCACTCGGTGTGCTGTTATAAATCAACGCTCCTCTCGCAGTCAAAGTCACATTAGAAAAGGTTTCATCTTCAAAATCCATAAACGCTGTTGTGCCACTTGTATTAGGAAAGGTTGCACTCACTTTATCTAAATCATTGCCACCAGACGTGTAATTAGAACTCGATACTTCATTACTGGTAGTAAAAGCCGTTGTGTCTGCTCCTAAACTGGCACTACTCGTATATAAAGCAATTTTAAAAGTATCTCCACTTGTATTCCTAAAATCATGCACTCCTAACAGTAATTCAGCTTTAAATGAAGTACACATTGCCTGTGATATAGCCATTACGCTCTCCTTATTTGCTCAGCAAGTTTTTCATATCCTGCATCCTTAATCATATTATATACCGTAGTTCTATCAGATTTGATACCCTCTTTTACGTAATGTGTTATCACCTTATGTAAATGGGCTTTAAAAGCATGGGCTTGGTCTCGTATTTCTGGAGGAGCTTTATCACTTACTTCCACTATTTTATCAACACAAAAACCTGCAATTTCTTCAGGTGTAAACCCTCTATTATTTGTGGTGTGGACTTGCACTATCGGGGTTTTTGGTAATTCTAAAAGCATTATTGTTTACCTCTTACAACTAATCCTGTTCTATAAGCATCTGTATTTTCTCGTGCCTCGCCATATAATTTCAAGCCTTGCACTGCTTCAACAAATCTTTGTGTATAGTTTTGTATTACATCAGCCTCACCTTTCATAAAGGTATATGCCTCCACCAAACTACCATACAATAAAGCATTTGGAGCATTAGTAGCGAGCCACGTAGTACCACCATCTGTGCCTGCGGTAAGACTCGTAGGTCTATAATAGTAGTGTAATTCTACCACTAAAGCACTCGCAGGCGTTGGTGCTATCAAAAAATTATCCACATCAAACAAAGCATAGTACCGAGGTGTGCCTGTGGTAGCAGGATTAGGGTGAAAAGTTTGTAAAAAATTAACATCTTTGTAATCTAGAAAAACAGTTTCACTACTGCTATTTGTAAAACTTAATGAAAAAGGAGCTAAAAAGTCATCCGGACACGCTAAAAATTTGTTGGAAGAAGCAAAACTTGCTGTGGCATTTCTCCGGAATAAACTTAGTTGCACACTTTTCAATATGCGTTCTTCTGCTTCTTTTATAAAAATGCTCAGGTTATTGACAAAAGTCGTTTCGTTGTTTTCTGTATAGTCTTGTATTGCGGTTTTAAGTGTAGCAAAAGTAAAGCTCATGATATTTCCACCGTAACTGCCCCTAAGGACATGGTTGCTGTATACGCCGTCAATGAAGTACCAAGTATACCTAGTCCAACATTGGTGTATATTACAAAATCTGTTGGCTCTTGTACAGTATCAGGTCGAGCTTCAAATAACGCTTCTGGATCTGCACCTGTTTGGTGTGGCTCCAATTGAGGGTGCTTTGTTTCATAACATTCAGGACACACCTTTAAACCATTCCATTCTTTACGTAGATTGAGATATTTGACACGGAATCCACATCGGTCACACTGCCCAAAAGAACGTATGCCTATAGCGTAACTCATTAATTAAACCCATAAAAATCTCTACGAGGTGTTAAACTGAGATTTGCCCTATCGACATCTTCAAAGGCGGCTCTGTTAAACTCTTCTTCGTAAAGCTGTTTTAGTAAAGGCACTCTGTCTGGTGCTCGTTTTAAAGCTATGTAATATGCCAAGCCTGCTGACAAACAAGGGTAAAACCTAAAAGGAACGTCTGCAGTATTTACAAAAGTATCAGCATCTTCTATTCGTGTTAGTCTATCAAACACCAAACTATAGGTAGTATCAGGTGTCGGATATAATCGTATCTTGGGTGTAATCTGCCTATCTACATACCATTGATTAGGTCTCCCCTGCGTATTTTTGTTCGGGATATTAAGATAGACATCCCTACTTATACGTGATATTTGAGTATCACTTTGATTTATACCAGAGCCTGTGCGTATTACAGCACTTAATATGTCTATGGTGTCAGCATCTAAAGTATATTCAAGTGTGCCTGCGGAGAGAGTAGTGGTCGTTTGCTCTATCGTCCAACGATTCAACCCTCTATTTGCCCAGTCTGCAAACAGAAGATTAAGTGAACGTTTTGCTGTTTTGAGGTCATACCCTGTACGCACCTCCTGACCACATCTCTCAAACGCCTCCTCGATGTAATCAGCAACATCTAGTTCAAAGTCTGTTGACCCAGATGATGCCATTAGCTGTAAGGTCCTTTAACCATACCACCTTTAGATTTCATAACACGTTTGTTATTCATACCGCCTTTAGATTTCATAACACGTTTATTATTCATACCGCCTTTAGATTTCATTGTGCGTTTGTTATTCATACCGCCTTTAGATTTCATTGTGCGTTTACCGTTTCCGTTTTTCTTTTTTACCATTGCTTTGCTCCTTTTCAGCATAAAGATTGTCAAAGATCTGATTGACGTCCATAGTATAATCTAAATCAGACTTTGAATAGTGTATATGTTGAGATGGTTTAAAATCAGGAGCTCCTTCTCCTGTTTCAAACCATGCAGGGTGTGTAACACGAACCCTGTTGTTGGGCAAAGCCACAATATTGCCAGTATAAGATCCAGCATCCAATAACTCTAGCACATGGCTTTGTTTGTGCTGAGCAGGGTCGTCTGCTACTTCACTATCCGTATAATCTACAGTAAAGTAGTATTTTGCAGGATACATTTCTCCTCCAATTTTTGCAAGCCAAGGACATGGTTGAGCACGTCGTAACGAATATACAGCATGGGTATGTGACATGCAGTCCCAAGGTTGAGCTGAAAACACCTCCATTGGCTCAGGAAATTTATCAAACGCACCATCGCCAACTAACGCTGTTATAGGCATTCTTGCCCACATCGCACCACCATGTACATTTGGCTGATTTTCTTCAACTTCATATCCTGTAAAAATTATTTGAAAACTTAAACAACGATTAGGCATAGTCGTAACAGCTATAGCCATCGCCGCTAAAAACTCTCCATGATATTGCTCGTGGTTACAGGTGTATTCTTTACGCACCCAACATTTGAAATAGGGTATATTACTTTGTAAAAAACTCATTAGCTCTTCTTTGTTGTTGTTGTTTTCTTCTTCGTGTCTTTCTTTTTGCCCTTGCCAAAAACATGAGCATCTACTTTCGCGGCTTTACCACCTGTTAAAACGCTGTTCACACGAGCCATCGCCCATTGGCTCGGTGTAGCTCCAGGTCGATGTCCTGTGCGATATGCGGCGAGCCCTTTTTTGTAAACAGTAGCTAACTGACCTGCCGTGACTTTTTTACCCTTTTTTCGGGCGTCCGACGCTTTTTTTGCCAGTGCTTTTTTTGTTTTTTCGTTTAGGCTCATTTTTTTGCTCCTTTTTTATGCTTGGCTCTAAGTTCTTCTTTTGCTTTTTTTGCGATCGCGGCTTGCTTGGGCTTGCCTGCGACTTTTGCTCTTTGTTCGACCACAGTAAGGATTTGAATTTTGCGAGCATACGGCTTATTAATACGTTTAACTTTACGAGCAGTTGCTTTGGCATCTTCCACAGTGGCATATTTAATAGAGATTGTGTCTTTGGGGTTTTCATCTGTATATAACCTCCTTCCAGAACCTTTAGGTTTTTTCCCTGTTCCCTTTAGTGGGTCTTTTCTTTTTGCCATTACCAATTATACCTTTTAAAGTTTTTGCTTGACTTGCATGAAGTTTCGAAGCCTTATTTAAACCTTTAATAACTTTTTTTACTTTCGTTTTATTTTGTTTTTTTATTGCCACTTTTTTTACCCTTTTTATTATTTTTCTTAGCTTTCATCTTAGCCACTGTAATAATATCTCCTCGGGTGACTTTTTTAGGATCACCATAATACGAAGCTAATGGTTTTTTACCCTTTTTTTGTGCCATATTTTTTCCTATATGCTTTAGTGTGTTTACTTAATTTTGTTTTACGTCGTTTACCGCCAGAAGTAAAATCAGTTGCAAAACTGTAAGCAGAAGGGTCCTTTGTTGATTTTTTTGCATTACGCTGTATTTCTGCACGACGTTTACTTTTTTCAGAAGAACTCAGTCCTGCCAAATATTTTTCAGGAATACTGCCTTTTTTAAGGAGTTTGCGTTTCTTTTTTGCAGGGGGCTTCTCTATTTGCTGTCGCATATTGCCTCGTGTCATAGCCATTAGAAAAACCTTTCTGCTACCGCTACCCCTACTATCAATACGGCTAATCCCCACATACGCATATCTAACTTATCTAGACTTTTTTCTATTCTATCAAAGCGTCGATTAGCATCTTCTTCGTGTTTTTCTAACATCTTTGCAACTTGCTCCGCTTTCATCACCATGCCTTACACGACCAGTATCTGGCACTAAATTTATCTTTAGCTGTGTCACAGTTGTGTCTGGCACGAAAAGATTTACGTCTTCCTGGTTGATCTTTTTTAATAGTCATGTTAGGGTCACCAAACCGCACCAACTTCACCTGTGTCCCCTTCTTCGCTAACACAGCTGATTTTTTCGGACCTTTGGGTGTGCGTTTGGGTTTGTTATATCCTGCAAAAGTTTCCCCCCTGTACGTAATTCTACCAGAGGGGGTTCTTTTTACATTTTTAGTTGTAGCCATTATCCATATTCCTTACGGACCTGTAAAATAACGGTATAAGTATCGTTGCTAGAATGACCAACAGTTGTGAACAATATATCACCTGTTACTCCAGAACCTGCATTGTTAGGTAATCCACCAAAAGTGCTATAATCATGATAGCCACTCTGGTTTTCCCCTAGCTCAATACAAAAAACATTCGAAGAAGCATCAAATAATAATTGTACCTTCATGCCATTGCACTGCCACCATATTTTTTCAATAGTGGCTCCTGTACATGCTTGACCATCTTGAGTACTAGCTAACGCACTTACATCAACTTTGGCTACAGCAGACTCGCCTGAACCATCTGAAACATTTGTAAATTTCAAAACAGCCGTTTTAGCACCGTCAATTATAGTTTGTGAAGTAACTGCATCTGCCATGTATCACCTATTGATCAGCAAAAGCTGGAGCTGTAGCTGATGTTACACTACCAAATATTTGGTAGTTTGTTGTATTCAATCCCATAATAGTAACATCAAATCCTCCAGGAACATTTATTTGGAAACTACTATTAGAACTACCATTAGAAAACACATTACTTATTGCGTTGTCTGTATCCAATAAAGTTACACCACCAATATAAAAGTTTGTGTTTCCTGGAGTGAGTATAATCGCATCCGTACCATCAGCGGCTCCTCCCGCATAAACGAATCTAAACATAGATCCTGCTATTGGTGCTGGAAGAGTGTAAGTGTTGTCCTGGCTACCATCTGGCACAAGTAGTATTCTACCACTATGCGTAGCATTTGTAAGAGTTACATCACCATCAGATAAGCTAACAGGACCGTCACCTAAAGTAACGACTTCTGTAAGTGTGCCTGTACTTGCGTTTTTACTGATGGTTTTGAGAGTGCTTTCAGATCGGACTGGACCTGTAAAAGTAGTATTAGCCATTTGTTTCTCCTTGTCTTGGCTCTGTCGGGTTGATTCCCGTCAAGGTTTTAAAACTATAACATAAAAAAAGAGCGACTGTAAAGTCGCTCTTCTTATTTCTAAATGTAATGGTGTTTAAGCTCCTGGAGAACCAAACACACATCTTGGGTCAGATACACCAAATGAGTATCTTTCCCTAGCTTTATACCGAACGTTTCCAGTATCAAAATCACCTTCCATACTGTTGGTTATTGGCGTTCTTACGAAGTGCTTAAAACCATTAGGTGCGTCAGTTTTTATAAAAAACGCATCTGTATCAGTTAAGAAGTTGTTAACGACATAACCATCAGAAAGCATACCCATGTTTCTGTGTGCATTTACGTCGTTGTCTGCAGTTCCTGGTCTTAGGTTTGTCGCCATCAACCTTTCTGCTACAAACTGTAGATTTACTGGAATGATTAACTTCATACCTCTGAGAGCTATTTTTAATCCTCTCTCATCGATAAATCCAGCAATGTCGATTAGAGATTGCTCTAGTGAAGTTTCATTCAAGTCCGCCGCAGTACTCAACTCATTACGGAAGTTTCCTCCCCCAAGAGTTGGGTGATCCGTAGCACAAAGCTCTTTACCATCACCGAAAGTAAAGTTTGAATCAAAAGCATTATTCAATATAGAAGCCGCTTTGACCTGCTTAGTGTTTGCCATGGAACGTGCTAGTGCTCTTGTATAACGAGAACTGAGTCTATCGTAAAGGTTGTCCTCTACCGCTTCTTCAGTAATCGCAAACGCGAGTGCTATTGTTTCATGGGTGTACCGTGCTGTGAATGATTCATTCGCGGTGTCAAACGATACTGCCGCTCCTTCTGATTTAGTTGGAGCTGTACCAAATCCAGAAAGCATGACCTCTTCTTCAAACGCTCTGTCTGAAGTTTCTTGATCAAAAATTTCTGCATGTTGGTTTTCATATCGGTCGTATTCCATTCCAAAAAGAGCATTAAGTCCTGGTTCTAACTCTTTAAGGAGCTGTGATCTTGCTATAGCCATGTCATATCCTCCTTATAGACCAGTGGTTGCAGTATGGAACGGTAAGTTCAGCTTGACGAGGAATATTACCCCTGCTGTCGTTACCGATATATCGTCAAACGAGTCTTTAATACCAACAATTCTAAAATTGTCAGTAGCAGTTGTAGCTCCCGCTGTGGCTACAGATAATTCACCTATGGAAACACCTGTTGAACCATTTTGTGAGCCAAACCCTGTACCCTCAGCGTTTGAGTGTACTAAAGCCTGTGCTGTTGCGATATTAGTTAATGAAGCATCCGCTTGTATTTCATACACTTGATGTGGATCGTCGTGTACAAAAATAGTTGCTTCTGATCCTGACTTCAATGAAGCTGTTCCTGGATAGTTGTTATCAAAAACAGGTTTTCCAGTTAGATCTACGTATTGACATCCTGCCATAACACCTAGAATCGCCACACTTCCTCCATCAGCCGCCGCCACATCTACAAGTCCGTTTGTAAGAGGTATCACCATATCGCCTTGAAATATTGCACTCGATGATCCTGCTGTCGCACTAACCTGTACTTTGTAAGCCGTCATGCCATTGGAGTTCGGTGTAGACCCTAATTTATTATGAGGACGCAATCCAAAAGGGGCATCAATATTTGTTGCCATTTTAGTCTCCTCTAATTATTGGAGCCTCCTTTGGCTCCAAAGGTTACACGTGATTGCCTTTCTGGTTTCAGAATAGGCATTGAACTATCGCTTTCCCTCATCAAATCATTATCTACAGCATCCATTTGATCGCGTGTTCGACTGCGAAAATACTCATCCCGCTGTTTCTTTGTTTCGATGGGAAACCTAGCTAGTAGAAGCCCCCCATTTGCAATCACCCCTGCATGTTTTCCGTCCATAACAGTAGGTGCTTCATAATCGGGGTACTCTTCGGCTCGAACTAATTCGAACCCTTCGCGTATGCGTGCTGAAAGGTTTTTCTTATCGTCAAATCCCATTACTGATTCACGTATCCAACGATGTATATAACCCTCAGGGGGTGGGGGTGCGTCTAGTGCAGACGGAGGTGTCCAAGGTTTATGGCGTGCAGTTTTTTCACGAGTTTGTGCAGTGCGTGGAGTTCTATCGTTCATGACTTATCCTCTACGAGTTGTTAAGACGTGCGAGTTGTTTCGCATATGCGTCGTATGGTACACCAAGTTTGTCAGCGATTGCAACCTGAGATGGTGATAATTTTATTTTTTTACTCGTTACTTTACCATTTGGTCGCGATACTGAGGCTACTGGTGCGTGATTGGATTGCACGGTTCCACCAAATTTATGTGGAAAATCTCTTTTCATGCGTGCATCCAATTCTCTGTAATAATCATCACTAGTAGGGTCATAATACTCTTTTTCTACCATTTGTTTATGATGACTAAAAGCTGTTAGTGTCATGGGTTCATCTGAGCCGAACCATGCGTTTCTACTAGCCCATGCTTGTGCTTTTGGGTCGGTAGGTTGTTTTGGCTGAACCTGTGGCTTTTCTGCAACATCTTCAGTTTTTGTTTCACGTTCCTGTTTTACAGTATTGTAGTTGCGTTGATCAGCGGCGAGTTGAGCTATTTGGTTTTGTGCTTCTACCTGTGCATCCACATCGCCATTGTTTATAGCATCTGCAAGCTGTTTCTTTAAATTTGCTTCCTGACTCGTAATACGATTGCCATATTCAGTAATGTAGGACTCATCTATTTTTTCAGAACGCTGTTGTAATTTTTCGTTTTGTTGCTGTAAAGAACGAGCATATTCTGTCGCGGCTTGCTCTCGGCGTTCAGCCTCTCGCATTTTATACGTAAGTTTTTCAATGCGTTTTTTAACTTTTTCGCTGTAACCCTCTAAACTATCAGGGTCTTCGCTCGTCTCCTGCTCAGCAGGTTCTTCACCTTTTGCTTCTGTTACAGCTAAATCTAATTCTTGTTGAACTTCCTCTTTGGGTTGCTCTTCTTCTACTTCAACTTCTACTTTTTCTTCTGCTTGTTGCATAGTAACCTCTATGTATTGATTATATCTTCGGGATTATCAATCGTAGCGAGTATTTCATCATCATTCAACAATCGTACTTCGCCACCATCAATTCTAAATCGTGCTCCAGCGTACCGACCGAATATTACCCAGTCTCCTTGCTTACACCATGCACGGCTATGTCCTGTCGTATAATCAAACTTGGAAGCATCTTTATACGCTAAAGGTCCTACTTTCAAAACCAACCCACAAACAGTAGCTAATGCTTCTCTGTCAACATGTTCATCTGGTAAATGCAATCCACCTTTTGTAGTTTTTTTACCTTTATAGGGCAAAATCAAAATACGCCACCCCATAGGTTCAGGCAATTTTGCTAGTGATTCTGCTTTCCAGTCTATTTTTGAGTTTTCGGGTAGCTTGTATATGGGTGTTTCAGATACAGGCTGTGTAAATGTAGCTTTTTCAGTCATATTGTACTTTCTGTTGCAGGCTGTCTATTTCCTGTTGTATGTTTGCAAGTTCTGCGAGTCTACCTCGCAACTCCTTGAGTGTAGATAAATCTTCTATTGGTCCTCGTAAAACTTGTTCCTCAATTTGATTCATCCGCTCGCGAATTATCTTACGCAGTTTTTCATGAATGTAAAGGTCGCTCATCGTATTTTTGTGACTTTTTTTGATTTTTTTGGTTTTTTACGTGCAGTTTTCGCGGCATTTACAAAATCTTGCTTGCTCGGAGCTCCTTTTTGTCCAGGCTTGCGTGGTTTTTTACCGCTTTGCTTACGCTTACGGATATTTTCGTATAAACTCATTTTGTGATTCCCTTTTGTTTCTCATATGTACGCAAACCACCGATGCCTAGCATACCCCCCAATACAGTCAATAATGTACCCATATCAAACTCTGGCAGTTCTGGTATCTCTGCACCTGCGATAGATGCTCCAAAAATGATTAAATCTTTTAAAATAAAGTGATACGCAAAAGCTATTGCACAAACCCAACCAACGGCAGGTCGCCACCCCCCTTTAAAAAACGAACCACTCGCCGCTTCAGCTTTGTTTACCTCTATTTGTGCAAGGCTGATTTCCTGTGCATGCTTATCAGCCATAGTAGCCAACTCATGTGCAAGAGCCGCTTTTTGATCTTTGTCCTCTATAAATTTATCTAATAAACCAGTAACAGGACCAACTAATGCGTTAAGTAAACTCATTTTACTTCTCCTTTATCTGCCCTCTTTGCAAGTTGATTAAATCCTATGAAAGAAGCCAAAACACCCATGTTAGACAATACCCATATTTCGGCTATACCAGACAAATGATCAATTCTTTCTATAGGTACAAGGGGCGTCATCAATACGATTATAAAAGCTGTTACTGTAAGTGCTGAAAACCAAACTAGATAGCGTTGCTGATCTTCTTTTTTATCACGGTTTTCTAACAGCACCATGCGTTCTTTGATTGCCATTTCTCTATCCGTTACAACACCATCACCGTTTGTATCGGCTTTTTCCCAAACTGAACCTTTTTCTAAAGTTTTTTGGCTCAACGAACGCCTCTAAATTTTATACCACGCATAGCGGCTCCACCTCCTCGTGACACACCTGATGTTCCTGATCTATCTGCTGTTGCTATCATCGTGGCTGAGTTTTCGCCTTCGGGTGGAGAGCCTGCGGCTCTTTTTACAGGACCGCCGTACATATACTTACCACGAAAATAATCAGGGTCAATCTGTATAATTTCAGCTTCTACTTCATTTTCGTTGTCAACAGTCAAACTGCCTTCCAGTTCTTTTATACGCTTAATCATATCATCACTTAATTTTTTCTCTGCCATTAGTTACCTCCTCTATTAGCTGTTCGTTGTAATGCAATTTGTGCTCGCATATTTGCAATATCTTCTGTGCTGGAAATACGTTCACGTGCAAGCTGTGCTTGTTGGTCAATTTTCATTTGGTCTAACATATTTTCAGCTTGGTCTTGTTGAGCATCTTGCTGTTGCTCTTGTTGGCGTAAAGCTAATTCCTGTTTTTTCAAGTCTACCAGTGGGTCTTTACCTAATGCCCCAAGAACTTCATTCTCTTGTTGTAAATACGCATTCTGTAATTCAGCCTCTACTTCTGCTACTCTACTGGCTAATAACGAAGGTTCTATTTGCCCTTGCCCTTCTTGCATTTGCATCTCTTGTTGCACCATCATTTGTGCTTTCATACCAATGTGTTCAAAAATATGTGTTTGTAAAACCTGCATCATAGCTGGATTTCCTCGCATTACATTACTCGTCATATAATTCAAGTGAGCACTAATATGGGCGTCATGGTTTTGATCCGGGAAAGCCTTCAACTGTTGTCTACCCACCAACGCCATTTGCAGTATACCATTTTCTTGTACAGGGTTCATAGGTTGTGGTTGTGCAGGAGGAGGTAATATTTGTTCTACATTATCCACATTCAGTGCATTGTACATACGTCTATATGCTTCGTACACATTATGGATATCTGGTTTTGCCGTTGCTAACTTTAATTGTTCTTGAGCCAAACTCACTCGTTGCGACATACTAAAAATATTTGGGTTAGCCACAGGGATAATATCAACACGCCCATCAAAATCTGCTTGTTTCATTCCAGGTTGAGCACCATTAATATTGTAAGGGTAATCACTGGGGTCTAACGCAATAATGTCAGACATTAACTTAAATTCTTGTTTCATAGCATTATACAAGCGTTTATGCACTGCCGACATAATACGGCTACCACGTTCAAGTAAGGCTATCGTTGTGCCTACTGGCATTTCTGTATTTTGTATGTTTCCCGTGCCAATATCAGTCGTGCCTACAAATTTTTGAGCCGCTTGCACTACAAAACCTAGTAATTGGAACAATGTTGCACTTGGTTCTTTATATGGCAGTGGTAACAATGAACTACGCAGTTCTGTACCTATCACATCAACATCTCGCCACTCTCCAGGCTGAAGCGGTTGGTCATCGTCACGGATACGTAACCCACGTGACTTAAATCCTGCAGGCATATTCGCCAAAGTTCCCGCATCTACCAACTGTCGTAGGTTGGCTGTAGCCGTGCGTGACAAGTTACCTAACAAATGTATCAAACCATTACCATAAAAACCCAATCCAGGAGTAAACATATAGTGAACAAAGAACTGTTTTTTGCGTTTTTGCATGTCATTGCCGTCATAATTCCTGTAAACAGATAAAACATCACCAGAATCTGCAGAAACTGTAACAATGTACGGTAATTTTATGCCTGTTGGCTCATTTTCGGCATCTACATCCGGAAAATCTTCCAAATCGAGGTAACAATGCGTTTCGTATAGCGTAATTTCTTCATAACTTCCTACTTTTTCTACCCCTGTCAGCTCTTCTTTGGTGTAATCAAGGTCAGATTGATCACCATCACCACCTTTGATGTCAACATCGTCATAAAATCCGCTAACTTGCAGTTTACGTAAGTCATTAGGTGACATTTTTATAATATGTGTTACTCTTTCAGCACTATTTAAGTCCGTAGCATTGTATGGCACAAGCAAATCTTCCGCTTGTACGAACTTTGACACCTGTCTTGCCAACTGTGGGTCACGGTAAACCTTTTTAAATGCCGATCCACACAATCCTAAGTAGTATAACATCTGGTCAAACTCAGCATCGTACTCTTCCATCGTGTGTATAATCTCATAATTCATGTAATCTTTCACACGTTCGGCTTGTTTTTCGAGCTCAGGTGTAATATCGCCTACTACTTGTGTACGCACAGGACCACTGGGAGGGAGCAGTTCCTTATACGCTTGTGATTGAAACTGGGACACTGCTTCATTTAGCATCGGATGTATTACACCTGTTGCTCCTTGGAAGGGTTCTGTACGATTTTCGTACTTGACACCTAACAACTCCAATCCTTTTATATAGGTATTAATCCATTCTTGCCTTGCACTTTTGTCTTCATCTACTTTTTCAAGCACCATACTACTAATACCTGCTAAATCATCTTCACTTAACGCTTGTACAAGGTTACTGCCAAACCCCATCTCGGGTTTTAGTTCATCTTCCGGACCTACATCAACACTACCATCTTCATTCACCACCGTTTCTGTTGGTAATTCTACCTCAATATCATCACCAAGCTCAGGTTCGAATGGTCGATTGACCAATGTAAACTCTTTATCGATATTATCGTATGGGCTTTTTTCCTCAGCCATCTTTTTTTCCACCCTGTATTACCGTAAATTTAGGCTTTACGACTTTGGGCTGTATCTCATCAAAAAAATTATTCATTTTTTCCTGTAACTTCTCTAAAGTTATTTGCAAATCATCCGTAGTAGGTGTTCTGTCTGGGGGGTAAATCTGTTTCATCACTGTAATCCTCTGGGTGTGTTATAAAACCACCTTCTCTAAATCGGCGTAAGGCTTGTGTAACTGTATCAACATAATCATCATGCTCCCCTGCTGGAAAAGAAGCACATTCTTCCATAACTTCTTCAGCCCATCTCTCTTCTGGACACCATACTAACCCACTTTCCAACATCGGTGCAACTGAATTTACTCGAGTAAACTTATCATTACCTCTACTCGGGCTATAATTCTGCACTGGAATGCCCATAGACCGTAGTTCTTGCGTCAACGGCATACCCGATGCTTTTGCTTCAATTAAAACACATTCCGGATCCCAATATTCGTATTCTTCTAACGCTTTACGCCGTAATTCTGGAAAATCCCACCGTCCTCGCCGTGCATCACACAGTATAATATTGGGCTTCATCTTATCTTCATCATTATAAAAAACACCCCACGTCGTAATAGCACTATAATCAGCATTCGTCTGCTTACTAAACGCCGTATCATAACTCTGCATCACATATTGCAAAGGCGGTATATCCTTTTGTTTCCATATACGCCACCAATCACGCTTTAATATCGCTCCACTTTCACTCGTAGGGTTCTGTTGCCACTGTGCTTCCCACTTGCCAACCGATAACGAAGCACGTACCTTTTCCAATTCTTCAATTTTCCAAAAATTACTCCACAATGCCTTGCCATCGGGCATAATAGCAGGAAACTCAACCACTTCCCACTGGTCAGCAAGGATATCACGACCCTGTTGCTTCATCAACTTACCTGTCAAATCTATCTCAGACCATCGCGTCATCACAATCACTATGCTTCCTCCAGGCTGTAAACGCTGTCGCGGTCCACTGGTATACCATTCATACGCACTTTCCATCGCCGCAGGCGACAACGCATCTTGTTCTGAATGGGGGTCATCAATAATCATCAAATCTGCACCACGTCCAGTAATTGCACCTCCAACTCCAGCCGCAAAATATTCACCACCCTTATCGGTCTCCCATCTTCCAGCCGCCGAACTATCTTGTCGCAACTTCACTTCGGGGAATACCAATGAATAATCAACACTATTCATTAAATTACGTACCTTACGTCCAAAACGCACAGCTAACTCTCCAGTATGCGTCGCCTGTATTATCTTCAACTTAGGGTTTTTGCCCATCAACCACGAAGGCAATAGGTAACTGGCAAATTCACTCTTAGTATGGCGTGGGGGCATATTCACAATCAACCTTTTGATTTCACCCTTCGCCAACCTGTTAAACTTATCAGCCATAATCTTATGGTGACGACCCTCTATGAACTCAGTCCAAACAGTTTTTGTATATGACAAAAAGTCTTTCTGTGCTCGCTCACTAGCCTTGAACCTTTTTTGCTTTTCCAAAAGCTGTGCGTAAGTCTTTAACTTATCCGTGGGAATATTCAATGGCACATCGCTCATGTTTTTTAGAAATAATATAAAATTTTTGCAAAAGCAACCTTATAGGAGTCCCAACCCTAAAAAGGGGGGTGGGGGTACAATAATTTTTTGGGTGCTGTTGAAATATCAAAAACCGTGTAAACGCTAACGCATTTACATGTTTCTCGTCTCCAAGGGGGGTGTGGGGGGCGAGGTTTACGTTAACGTTAACTAACGTGTGCCAAGTACCTTTTAAGGGTACTTGGCACGGTGTAGGTTAAGCTAACACAAGCTTGGCATACGCTGTGCCGTACAGCTTACAGGCAGGGCTAAACCCACCGTTAAGCAAGGCAACCACAGCGTTTTGGTTGGTGTTACCAAACTGTGGTGTATTAGCGTTAGCAAACACGCTAGCTTTATAAGCTGTGTGTGCTAGCTGTATAGTGCTAAGTGGCACGGCACTAGGCACTGTTTTAGGCACGTTGGTAGCCACTGGCTTACCGTTAGCCCAACCATGTATGCAAGCCCATAGTATGCTTGCACGCCCACCAAGCACGCCTTGCTTGTTGGGGGCTAAAGCAGTGGTTAATTTACCACCACCAAATAAAACGCCATTTTTGCCAATAGCGTTTGGGGTAAGTTGCAACGCAACATTACCTAACCCACCGTTAGCTTTAATAAAAGCTATTACGTGGGCTGTTACCACTGGGTTTTTTACCCCTGTAGCACCGTTTAAAACTTGTGGTTTGTTTACCATAGTTTTACCCTTTTAAAAATGGGCGTTACCCAATGCAACGCCTTACAACTACTAATATATATTAATATACAACATTGTAAACCCCTAAGTGCAGCTTTTGACCCTCTTATGTGATCATATGTTACACACGTGATTTTGCTCTCCATCAATCAACCATCATCATAGATCCATTAGATTAACAACTAGCAAAAAGAATAAAAAAGCGGCGACACCACAGACCGCGAAAAACATAAACATAGTAACCTCCGTGTTAATTAATTTATACTAATACCTTACACCTTGACGCCGTCAAGGTGTATCCTTTAGTTTCGGGACTGAGTTCATTTGAGATCGGCTTCTGGGATATATGTTCTAAGATATATATTCTTCTCGTCATCATTCATTGTCCATCCATCAATGTCCATCAAACAACAGGGCAAAAAAAGAGGGGGCATTGCCCCCTCCTAATTAGTTAATATCTTTGATTAACTGTGTCAGCAAACTCTTGATACGTTGTATTGACAAGTCGCCCCATCGCTTTGCTTAAGATCTGTGCGTAATCTTTATCACGATGCAGAGCCTTAAACTTTTCGTTATGCTTTGGATGAGCTAGCAAGCTAATGATATAACGGTTTGCCTCTGAGAATCTTGGCTCAAGATACTTATGGTCTTCTTTAGAAGCAAAGCCTCTTGGCTTGATAGTATAATCTAACATATTGTTAATCGCCCAAATACAATCATCAAGATTCTCTATTGCTGTGTCATAATTGTTATCGTCTATGTACATAGTTTTGATCCTTTTATTAAATTGAACATACCTAAATATAGCATATACGGTTATCAAGGTGTATCCTATAACCTCCCCGACCGACTTCGTGCGACTTCTTTAGATGTCTATATACATATACATATAAAGACGATCAATCATTGTCCATCCATCAATATCCATCGTCCATCAAAATAAAAAAGAAGGGAGCCATCAAGCTCCCTCCTAATTGCCAGTAATTATTTCTTAACTACAAGCTCAACATAGTTCCGTCCCCATGTGGTTTTAGCGGATGGTGACTGCCCACCGTTAAGGGCATCAATTAAACCTTTCACACCGTAGGCAGGTGATTTGATTTTTTTGTGGTCAGCTTGGCAATCAGCCAATGTATATTCAGCCTTGCCTGAGTTGACCAATGCCCACATCACTAAGGCACGTCGCTCATGATTAGGTGTACCGTCCTTAAGGAACATGGTACGCTCAAAAGGGAAACCCTTAGTGATATCCAACCCTTGGACTGGACGTATAATAACATTAGCAGGATTGTTTCCTGCCTTGTCCTTCAACCATGTGTAGATATCCCCAGGAATAACGCCTACCTTTTCACGCTTGTCAGCAGGGATGGAACTAATGCCCTGAAAGGTGATTTCCTTAGGGGCGATTTTTTTAGCAGTGTTAGTCTTCATAATGTACTCCTTTCTACGAGTATTTATATTTAAGTTATGTAAATAGAATAGCATATGGGGCGTATGATTGTAAACCCTTAATTACTCATAATGAGCACATTTGAACAGAAGCCGCTGACTTCGGGCGAAGTCTTACGATATCATTCGCTCTAGGATCTTAGACCATCCATCATAATCTTTCGGCATCTCATACGTTCCATCGTACGTACAATCATCGTCCATCAATCTCGGTCCAAGGTTCTTTCCATCAATAATAAAGAGGCGACGGGACAGGAGATGATGAACCAAGTTCCAAACACAGCCTCCTTTCGCTGTACGTCCTGTCTGCCAAGCAATCTGATGAGGTCGCCACTTTGGAAACTTCTTGTCAGTCTTTGTCGTAAGAACCTTTAGCTCAACCCAAAACTCTTTTCCGTTCATACATCCATTCAAGTCAGGCACTCCTGGGACAGACCATGACTCAACTCGTGTCCAGTGAACCTTGCCTCTTGTTCCATCACGGAGCAAATGCCAGAGCTTTGACTCAGGTTTTTTCATCAGCTTTTGGGTGTACTTCTATATCAGTATAATCTACATCAATCGCAGGTTTGGTTTGTTCCACAAGCTGTGGGAACTCCTCCTGAATCTTTTGTATTTCTTTCATTACTTCCTCCCGAGACATCTGGTCTATCTTACCCATCATTATTTCTTTTCTATCTATATACAATCCAGCCGCTTGACCTCTGGATTTTTCAGCACTGACAGCGGCGGCGAAGTTACCGTTCTGCATCGCCTCGTCTCTAATCTGTGCTAGCTTGCGAACGTGGCTTTCAAAACTAACCTCAAACTTATGTTGCAGTTCGTTTTTGATTTGCCGTACCCTTTCCAAAACTTGTGGGTAGTCCCGTCCATTCAGCATACGGCTTGCTATCGCATGGGCATTGCTTTCAGCGTACCCTGCTTTGAGAGCGGCTTCAGTTTGTGTAACTTCCTCGGTTGCATAAATCGTAGCAAACTTTTCTTGCATAGGTGTCAGCCCTGTTTCTACACGAGGGTTTGCAATAATGTCTAGTTTGTTCTTATGTGTGACCTTTGCTTTTGCCATACAGATATCATAACTTTACATAATAGAGACTGCAATAGAAATCGAATCATAACAAAAAAGCCCCCAAACGAACTCGCGTGGGGGCTTAAAGTATTGATATTATTGTATAGTCAGATATTGTATATTAAGATATCTGAAAAAAGTTTTCACTCACATTTCTATTTCGTTACTATTTTAGCATTCTTGGCTTCGTTAACTTTGTTGAAATAGATTTTGGACTCTATGCACTGAAGCCCTGCATCATTACGTATCATGAATTTTTGTTTGTCGGTGATCCGTGCTTTGCAGTACATCAGTAAAGACCATACAACAACATCGTATGGTTTACGATTTGTTTTACAGAACTGGAAGCGTTGCTGTAATGATGGACATTCCCTGTGCAGGGTAAAGTCTTCGTGCATTACCCGAGTGTCCCTGTTGTCACCGTTGAACTGTATTGTATCAGAGTCATCAGCTGTAATGCTAATGATCGGATAGTTGTTTGGTTCATCTATCATAAAGCTTAGAAAGCTTTTTATGCTTGACCATTCCTGTACGGTAAAGTCATTGAACTGTGACCAATAGTTTGTATAACCCATTTTATTCCTCCTATGATTTATAGATTACTAATTTAGCTACGTCGTTGTATATTTCGTGGAAAGCATTCTTAAATGTTTGATTTTGTGTGTATCGCACTGTATTGGTGCAAAAAATATTATCAAACGTAACATAAACTCTTTCCAATTTACGGTAAGTGGTAACGAGGAAATAATCATCCTCGCTAATTTTAAAAACTACGACATCATTATGCACAGGTATATCGTTAACAATGGTGATGTCTTTGGGTGATGGTTGCACGTGAGTTTCATAATGTGTGTGTATGAAATCCTGTACAACCTTAATCACAATGTTTTGCAAATTGTTCATACTACCCTAGCACGCTTCTATTTGTTCTATTTCGGGGTGTAGGTTAGCTTCCAAATAAGCACAGACTTTTTGCCAAGTGTTGCAGTCAGGGTCGTCAATGTCGGCATACCCTTCGCCTTCGTCACCGTAAGCAACAATAAAATTGCTGTTTTCCTCAATGTCGCCATAGCACTCACAAGTGCCACCGTCTTTACGAGTGTAAGTGTAATTAACTTCCATAGTAAAATCCTTTCTTTGATTTAATTACTATAACCAGTATAGCATGTGACAACTTGGAAAGGGGTCATTTAAGGTCGGATAGAACTCTTTTTATGTCTGGTGGAACGTAGTATTTTCCTTTGACGACTTTACCATTGTCATCATACTGAGCGTTGCCGTTGACATCCAGCTTGGACATGTTGCTGTCGTGTACAGCTTCAAAGGTGTGGTCCAAATCAATCCCGAAGTTGTGACCGATCCCGTAGACTACGTACAGGATATCTGTCAATCCATCGGCTACCCCTACCATATCTTTTTTGGCAAGGGCTGTATAGAACTCTGCCAGTTCCTCTTCCAACAACAGCATACCGAGCTTTTGGGTTTTTTCATTGGGAAAGGTTGGTGATTGATTGACAACATGCCCCACTTTTTTCATAAAGATCCGTACTTTATCAGAATTGGAAAACCAACGTGCGACCATACCGTTCTTATTATATTTTTTCATGGCATACCTTTCGGCTTGCGGAGAGGCACACGCATTTCTACCATGTAGTTCTTTACTTCTACACAGTTAGGTTTCCGTACCCAAGGATCGCGGAGTTGTTTCAGTTGTTGTGCCATCTCGATACAATCTGCCTTATAGCTAAACACTACTCTATGGAAAGCAGGTTGGCTAGCTTCAATGTCCGGCACAGTAATTAGATGCAGAACAAAATAGGTAAGAGGGGTCATATGCCCCTCCCGTGAAACAAACT
>Ga0208159_1000307_pt1 | contig 20184 bp, 25 predicted proteins | sample 9_EtaG_FD_184082 | JGI IMG/M metagenome (GOLD analysis project Ga0208159, IMG submission 184082) | Marine viral communities from the Subarctic Pacific Ocean - 9_ETSP_OMZ_AT15188 metaG (SPAdes) (version 2) | ecosystem: Environmental > Aquatic > Marine > Oceanic | place: Pacific Ocean | collected... | reverse complement strand
TAAAGATGACGTTAAGGATGATATGCACGAGTTGATGGATGCACTAAGAAGATTAGAAGATAAGTTAGACAAAGTATTAATAGGAAATAGATAATGGCAATGTTCAGAGGCTTTAAGCCACAAGGATTACAAAAGATAGCCAACAGACTTGGGTATCAGGGTTCTTTAGATAACTTTGATAATTATTTAGAACAAAACCCTGAAAAGAAAAGACAAATGATTGTCTACGAAGATGCTGCAAAGCAAATGGCTCGTGGTGGTGTTGTTAAGATGCAAACAGGGGGTGTAGCTACTCAAACAGGCACACCTTCAAGTCCATCACCTGCAGGTCAAACTATAGGTGCTACAACAATACAAAGAATGTATCAACCCGGTGTGCCTCAAGGTGGTGTAACAACTGCTAGTGGTATACCACAAGATGCAAGTCAAATGATACAACCTAATATGGGTACAGTTACAGGCAGTGTAGCAGTGCCTACAGCTTTAGCAACAACAGCACAAGCTAGTCCTACACAGGAGAAACAAGCATCAACAATGCAAGCACAGACTGCCGCACCTGCTGTAGATTCAGCATTAAGTGCTACTGAGGCAGCTCAAACTCAAGTAGATGACCCTAGAGCAAAAGTTATAGCCGCTCAACAAACAGCATCAAGTGTTGGTAATTTACAGGCTGCTCAAGGTCAAGCAACCTTAATTGAAAATCCTATACAAAGACAAATACAGCAAGGTGAGTTGATATCAGGTGGTACTGCTGATGCTGAAAAAGCTAAAAAGTTTACAGAACAAGTAGAGGCAGCAACTGCAACACCATCAACTCAAGCTACAACAGCAGGACAATTAGCAAGTTTAACTGCTAACTTTGATGCCACTAATCCACCTGCATGGGCAGCAGGAGCAATTAGAGGTGTTAATGCAGTTATGCAACAAAGAGGTCTTGGTGCTTCTAGTATTGCAGGACAGGCACTTGTACAGGCTGCTATGGAATCTGCATTACCTATTGCACAGGCAGATGCAAGTGTACAAGCACAGTTTGAAGCACAGAACTTATCTAACAGACAACAACGTGCTATGTTGGCAGCTCAACAAAGAGCACAGTTTTTAGGTCAAGAATTTGACCAAGCATTTCAAGCGAGAGTACAAAATGCCGCAAGAATAGGTGATATAGCAAACTTAAACTTTAATGCAGAACAACAGGTACAATTAGAGAATAGTAGACTTGCTAATACAGCTAACTTAGAAAACTTAAACAATAGACAAGCATTAGTTATAGCACAGGCATCTGCTTTATCTAACATGGATGTATCTAACTTAAATAACAGACAGCAAGCTGCTGTGCAAAATGCACAGTCATTTTTACAGACAGATATGGCAAATCTTACAAATCAACAACAAACAGAAATGTTTAAAGCACAACAAAGAATACAGTCTATGTTTACAGACCAAGCTGCTGTAAATGCAAGTAGACAGTTTAATGCAACAAGTCAACAACAGACAGACCAATTCTTTGCAAACTTAGCAAGTCAGGTTGCACAGTTTAATGCATCACAATCTAACGCTCAAGCACAATATAATGCAGGACAGGTTAATACTATAGAAAGATTTAACTCTGAATTAAATAATCAACGTGACCAATTCAACGCACAAAATCAATTAGTTATAGCACAAAACAATGCACAGTGGAGAAGAGAGTTAGCTACTGCAGATACTGTTGCAGTCAATCGTGCTAACGAACTAAATGCTAATGCTATATTAGATATATCAAACAGTGCTTATAACAACTTGTGGACATACTATGGTGATACAATGGAGTGGGCATGGACATCTGCAGAGAACTCACAAGACAGAGTAGCAGATATGGCTATTGCACAGCTTGATGCAGAAACACGTAAACAAGTACAGGCAGAGCAGTCAGGTTCGCAGACAGGACAGGCTGTAGGTGGTTTAGTAGGTACAGTTCTAGGTGCAGGTATACAGCATGGGTTTGGCAATCTATTCTGTTGGATAGCACGTGAAGTATATGGTAAGAGTGACCCAAGATGGTTTGTCTTCCGTATGTGGATTAAATATGATGCACCTGAGTGGTTAAGAAAACTATATGGTAAATATGGTAAGCAATATGCAAACTTTATATCAGATAAGCCAATACTAAAAGGTATTACAAAATTCTTCATGGACTTTGTTGTAGAGAAAAAGAGGAGTGCAGTATATGAGAGGGTTTAATCCTGCTTTAGTAACACACATGAATCTAGACTTAGATAAGATTATAGGTGAAGAAAAAGCTCCAACTAAAAATACAGGACTATTAGCACCTAAAAAATCTATGATGAATAAAGGTCAAGAAAAAATTAATAATCCTTTGTATCGTGTAGCTAATCATGTTAAAATATTACGTGACAAAAGAAATGAGATAAAAGATGCTTAGAGACCAATCATTTGATGCACCGATTCCGGGCATGTCTATGACACACGAGCTAGGTGCTCGACCTTGGCAGTCACCACCTAAACTTGCTTCTGTAGATGATGCTATAGAATATTACTTAGAAAGAATGTCATCAGAAGAGTTTTTAGAACAACTAACAGATGTTATGGAAATGGGTGTGCCTGTAACAAGCATAGCTAACACTATACAGCTAGGAAATGTTATGGAAGGTATTCACAGTATTGATGTAGGTATACTAGTATTACCTGTATTAGTAGAGATGATGATGCTTGTAGGAGATAGTGCAGGGGTAAAGTATGACAGTGGTTTAAGTAAAGAAGCACCTATGAATGAGAAACGTACTAGAAGCACTCTTGTGGCAAAGACAGCACGTAAGTTACAAAAACAGTTAAATGAAATGGAAAGCAACAAAGAAGATAAACCTATGGTAGATGAACCTATAAAAATGGAAGAAGAAGAAATGCCTGAAGAAAAACCTAAAGGCTTGATGGGTAGGAGAAAGTAATGGGTATTAATTTTGGAAGTTTTGTTGGTGGACTAGCTAAAAGTCTTGATGAGAGATTACAAGATGACATGCGTAGAACTGCTGAAAGGTCAGACAGGGTTAGAGATTATCATGTTACTAGAGCTACACGTAAACAAGAAAGATTTGAAGAAGAACAAAAAGAGTTGCAAGAAGTATTAGAAAACTTAAGTAACTACATGGACAAAGCAGGCATAGAAATACCTGAAGGTATGACTAAAGCTGATTTTGCCGCACAACTGTATACTACAGGTGGTGGTACTTTATCTTCAGGTAAAAAACTTATTGCCGATTTAGATGAACATTACAAAAATAAAGGCGATATAAAAGGTTTAATTAACCAAGCTAGTTTAGTAACCAAAGGAAAAGGTTTTGGAGATTATATAAATAACTTTGTGAGAAAACCATCAACAATGATTAAAGTTCCTGAGAATCTAAAAGGTGGTGTAGGTTTCTTAAAAGACGTAGATATAACAAAAGGTATTCAAGGTGAAATGGATGCTATGTTAGCAGGAGACCCACAGGCAGAGAAGTTTGATGTTAAAGGATTAGGTCTTGATAGGTCAAAGATGATATTTGCAGAAAAGTATCAAAAAGAACAAAAAGCTACAGATTTAGCTATACAGCAGGCTGAAGCAGAAATAAAGAAAACTATGTCAGAAGCTGATATGAAAAATGCTTTTACTCGCAGTGGATTTGAAAGTCGTTTAAATAAGATAAGACAAGCAAAATCAGAAGCTACAGGTATTCAAATAGATGCTGCAGGTAATATAGATATAAAAACTGCTCAAGAAAAAAAGCTAGATGTTTCTTCTTTTCAATCAGATATAGTTGAAACATTAGTTAAAACAGGACTATCTGCTACAGGAACATTTAGTGATGGTAGAAATTTATCATTAGTTGTGCAACAAGCATCTGTAAAAGATGATAAAGGTAAATATATAGTCAAAATAAACAAACCACCTGAGACTGTAAAAGGTCTAAGTGCAGGAAAAGTATATAATATGAAAAAGAAAGGAGAAACGACTTTATCTCCACATATATACATAGGTCCTAACATTGACCCAATACCACTTTATTAGAGATTTTAATGTCATTAAAAGAAATTATACCCGGATGGGAAATAGAAACTTCTACTGAAGTTATTCCGAATCAACAAAATAAAGTTGAAGAAGAAAACATTGAAGAAGAAGAAAAAGACATATTACCCGGATGGGAGTTTGGAGAGGTTGATTCCTCTACCGAAGGTATACCTGAACCTAAAGAAAAAGAAGAATATATCCCCACTGAAGCTCGTTTAGAAGATATACGAGAAACTCCCCCTAAACCCTCATCAATGAAAGATTTAGAACAAGATGACGAACTTGTTGCTGAAATATTACAATATCGTCAAGACAGATATGGCATAGCAAAAGATGAAAGGTCAGATAGTTTACTATTTGGTAGAGCATTTGGTGGACAAGATTTAACTAACGAAAATGTTATTGATGACTTCATGGATAACTATAGATTTATTAGTGGTAACAGCTTAGATGCTGCCACAGAAATATCTTGGTTAAAGGGATTAGAACAAAAAGAAATTGAAGCTAAAGAAGCAGGTGATATAGACAAAGCTAATGACTTTGCTGAACAGAGAGAAAGAGCATTACGCTTGTATCAAAAAGCTGATAGTGTAAGAAACTTATTTGACACTAAAAGATATGAGGGTATGAACGCATTTGAAACTATAGCTGATATTGCAGATAATGTGACAGGTAATGTCATGGCTGCTTTTACAGACCCTCTTACTGCTGTCACAGCAGGTATTGGTAGAGCAGTAACAGGCACATCTAAAGCACTTGGGGTATCTCCGTTTAGACAAGCACTTAAAGCCGCAGGTATAACTTTTGGTGTTGAAGCCGCAGGAGCCGCAGTAACAGATATTATGGTTCAGAATGTTGAGATTGAAATGGGTGCTAAGAAAGAGATTGACTATGGTAGAACAGCTACAGTAGCAGGCATAGGTGGTCTAACAGCAGGTACAATATCAGGTGTAGGTAAGTTCAATGCAGAGAAAAAAGTAGGCATAGCTACTCGTGGGGAGTTAGATGAAGCATGGAAAAAAGTAAGAGAAGAGCAAACTGAAGCTGCGTTGCAAAAGAATTTAGAATTAGGTGTGCAATCAGATGATATAAGAGAAAACTTAGCTAAAGGTATTACAAATATCTATGGTGAAAAGGCTATATTACGTTACAAAACAGGTTCTAAGAAAGGCAAGATTAAAGGCATAGATTCTAAAGTAATCAAAGAATCAGATGAAGCAAAAGGTTTTTTTAAGAATCTTGATATTGATGAAGATTTAGTAGAACCTACTATTAGTTTTGATATATTTGAAAGAACTACAGCAGCAGTATCTGAAATAATTGCAGGTATGAAAGATGGTAAATTAAAGTTAGTTGATAACCCTGATGTAATAGGAGACAATGTAACTTTAAAATCTTTGACTTCTCCATTACAAGCAAAAGAACGTGTTAGTGAAAGATTATTAAACATAACAAGTAATATGTCTGAAGAGAGTTTAGACGAAATGACTAACATACTAGGTAAGTATGGTGTAACTAGAAGAGAAATAGCCGCGGCTTTATTTACAGATGCTAGTATGGCAGGTAAAACACTAGGTAAACTAAGTGCACTAAAAAGAAACTTTGTGAAAGCAGCTAGACGTAAAACAGCAGGAGAAGTTGCAGAGGATGCTGAAGCAGAAGCAATAGATAGATTAACTCCTACACTCAGAAGATTAGAAGATATAAGAAGATTAACATTAGTTAGTGGTGTTGCCACTGCTACACGTAACGCATTGTCACAGACTATAAGGTCAGGTGTTGATACACTTGTGTATGGTTTTGAGTCAGCCATCAATCCAAATAAAAAGTTTGGTTTTAAAAATACTATAGCACAATTAAAACACACTTATGGAAATCAAGAGGATGCAGCAAACATAGCACAATTTATGTTAGACGCTTTTCCTGAACAGAAAGTAAGATTTTATAATCAATACTCAGAGGTAAAAAATACACTAGTCAAGAAGAATCCTGCTCAAGCTGCTTTGTCTAATAAACAAAGTAAGTTAAGTGAAGGTTCAAATCCTGTATTAGATAAGTGGGAAGGTGCTATTACAACACTAAACTACTTTAACAGACTACAAGAAGCCTTGTATCGTAATGGTGCTTTTACTACATCAATACAACGTCAACTGTTTAACAAAGGCATAGACATGGTTGATGTATTAAAAACAGGTAGACTAACAGAAAATATATCAGAGGATATGATAGCTAAAGGTGTAGATGATGCACTAGAATTTACATATGCCAGTCAACCTAGATTTTCTTTGTTTAGACAGGCAAATAACTTTATTGTTAAATCAGGTTTAACATTAGCCATACCATTCCCAAGATTTATGTTTAAAGCCATAGAGATGACCTATAACTACAATGTTACAGGTGCAGGAACTGCTCTGTTTAGAATGGGTGCATCCAAACTAAAAGGTCAACAGATTACAGATGGTATGTACAGACAATTAGCTGAAGGTATTGCAGGTGGTACACCTCTCATAGCACTTGGTTATTTACTTCGTGACCCTGATGGTGAAACAGCAGGTTCAGAGTGGTATAATTTAAAAGATGGTAAGGGCAATGAGTTTGATGCTAGACCATTTTTTCCTATAACTCCATATCTCCTGATTGGAGAGATGATACATAGAGGATTTGACCCTAAGTTAGTTAATGATAACTTTAGTAAAAAAAATATAGGAGAAATGGTAGAGGGATTTACAGGCACTAACTTTAGAGGTAAAGGTCCTATCGCTTTAATGACAGAAGATTTATTAAGTAGTTCTACTGACCCATTAGAAATGCAAGATACTTATAATAATTTAGGTAGATATCTAGGTGAAGCTATAAGTGGGTATTTACAACCTCTTTATCAAATAGCTGATTTTGCATCTGCTCCTGCACAGTTAGGTATAGGAGACACATATCAAAGACAAAGAGATTATAACTCAGACCCTGAAAAAATGGATGGTATTGAATCTTTCTTTCAAGGTGTATTTAAACCCTTTAAATCTAGATTAGCTAGAGTAGGTGAGTCTGTCGGTTTTGACCAAGATGATGTACCATTTAAAGAAGACCCTAGATTTGAAGAAGTGCCTGAAAGAATATTACCATTTATGAAAATCATGTTTGGTGCTACCTTAAATCGTGTGCCACCTAATTATGTACAGAGATTAAATCAATTAGGATTTACATACAGAGATTTTATGTCTAGAACTAGTTCTGCTAAAGTTGATAGATACATGAACAAAGAGATTGGCGAAGCCATGAACAGAGAAATACCCGAAGTTTTAATGACTGCTGCTGAAGAAAATTTAAGTGCTGATGAAACTGCTTCACGTGTTCGTGACTACATAAAAGTTATGAAACAATCAATTCGTGCTGAACTTAAAACAGGACAAACAGATGCTACTTTGTCAGGAATGATATCTAGATTTAGAGGTAACTATGAGGTTACAAAAAGAACTGCCTTAAAACAATTTGAGATAGATAAGAATAGAGAGCCTGATTTTTTTAATGCAGATGATGTAGATTATTTATTATCTTTAACTTCAACTAAGTCTTTTTACTCTAAGCAAAGACCTAAATAATTATCTATTATCTCCTGAACCTGCAAGTGTTCCTCTTTCTTTTCTACTATTAAGTTTATGTAGATTATCTTCCATTATTTTACCTAAGTTAACATCTAATTCATTAGCTAACATAGCACAATACCACAGAACATCTCCTATCTCAAAAGCTACATTTGATTCTGTACCATCACGTATGTTCTTCTTTACTTTCCCTGCAACTTCTCCTGCTTCACTTACAAGACCAAGAGAAAGGTAAGCTATAGCATCTTTCTTTGGATATATTGCTGTAGCTTTACACTTCTCTTGATATTCATTCGCAGTTATCAAACTCTTATTAACTGACTGCATGAACTTTTTCGCCTCTTCTTCTAGCCTCATCCCTTTTGACCCTTTCTAGTCTTTGAAAGTAGGCTATGTTAAAACCTCGTACCCACTCTCGTGCTTGCATAGTATTGAGGTTATACGGATTAGTGACTCTACCTCTCTTAAAGTCTGACATACCCTTGTTAAATTGTATTTTCAAGGGTGCATCATATTTACTTAGATTTGGATTCCTTTTTTTGCTCTTCTGTTGCTTCTGCATTTGACTGTCTCCTTTCTAAATATTTCATTATCATTGATAGTCTGTCATCGTACTTGCCGATTTCTCCTACTTCTTTATCCATAGCTTCTACGATATCTGAGTGTTCTCCAATACCTGTAGACCTACTTAAATATATTTCTACATTAGCTATATGTTTATTAATGTGTCCTACATAGTAGGACTTTAATGCTGATAATAACATCTCTCTCATTAGTTTTCTCCTTTAAATGTTTTAATAACGTCAGATGAAAATAGCTTATCTAGTTTTAGTAGATACATTCTAGATGCATTATGGTCTCCACCTGATACACTTCTCTTGTAATCTAACTTTTCAATTAGCTTCTTGAGATTCTCCACACGAAAGACAAGTGTACAAAAAACATCTTCACCTATACATAAATTATGAAACCAATAGTCTGCCTCTGTTACATTGATGCCACTAGGTTTACCATACGATTCATATTCTATGGCTATGTTGCCTGTTCTTTGCCACATATCTCTCTCACTTTTTACTTCTATCTTTTTATCTTGTAACATCTCTGCTACAAACTGCTCTCTTACTTTGCCATATTCTAAGTCTATGTCAAACTTTTTTCTGTCTTCTTTATTAGGTTCTAGGTTTTGCATTTATCTCTCCTTTTCTCTTAGGTTTTAGATGTAATAGTTCCCTTATGTGTAGCTTTCTACCTTTAAAGAAAACAATTAAGTTTATTAAAGTATTTATAGTGATGGCAATAAGTAACCACCATTGCCACCATATTAGTTGTATTGTATTTTCTAGCATCAACTAGCCTGAATGTCAACCATCTCACAAGCATCTGCTGTGCAAGCTAGTTCTTTTGACCCACTAGTTGTATCTTCTTTCTCAAAGTCTGCTAATTTAGACCAATCAATAGACTTTGGCATCTTTTGTTTTAGTTCTAAATACTCCTCTCTTTCTACGTCTTGATAAGGTGCTTGAGCATATGTATGGTCACTGAAGGGTAAAAAGGATATACCTGAAACCTCATCAAAGTTTTTGTACACCCAAGCTCCTACTTCCATCCACTCATTTTCTTTAACAGATATAGTTACAGATGGTTTGTGTTCACACCAATGCCTCTGAAACATAAGCCAATACTCTAATTGTTCAATGGCTGACATCTGTGTTCTTGTAATAGCACCTGTAGGTGACTTCATAGGAAAACTAAACACAGTAGTGCTATCAGGCTTCATTACATCGGGTTCTGCAGGTATTCCTGCCTCTTTCATAAACTGTGTTATGGGGTCTTTGTTGTCGCCACGTACAGTTCTGATGTAGTAATCATTATGTCTAGCATGAATACCTGATGCACTGTCAACTAATTGACTAACTGTGCCACTAGGTTTTACACATGTGATTGCAGTAGACTGTGGTATGCCTAAGTCTTTTGCAAACTTCTTATTAGTCTCTACTGCTACCTCTTTCAACATAATTAATATTTCCTCTGACCATATATTTGTATCTAATATACCTGTCAAAGAAACACCTAACAATCTTTCTTCTTCTGTGTTAGTCTTCCATATCTTACGTAGATATTTGAAATCTGTAAGTGTTGATTGGAATGTGCCTAATATTGTAGCCATACGAACTTTATCTGTAAGGGTGGATAAATCATCTGTTTCACGTGCAACAACCTCAGTAAGATTACAAAACTGATAAGGTCTAAGTATAATCTCACTACATGGATTACAACCGAACTGTATATAATCTTCAGGCTCAGAAGGATTTTCTTTTTCAGAAGACTTACGTCTACCATTCTCTTCTACCTTACGTATGGCAGACTTTCTATTGAATATACCTCTCTCTCCTGAATGAGATTCATAAAGTGCCAACCATTCTCTCATAAATGTACCCATAGTAGGCTTGCCTTTGTAAGCTACGGAATTATTAGCTAGTGACCTTTGACTTTCATAATCATACCATTTACCCGACTTAGCATGACGCATTTGGTCATCACCTAAATTAGACAAGGATATAAGAGCAGAGCGTCTTACACCACCTACAACTACAACCTCACCTATTTTACACATAAGGTCATGGCACTCAATAGGATATAGTCTTCTGCCTTTAGCACCCTTGAACTTTTGTATACAGAAGTTAAACAGGTCAACTAAAGGAGCAGGTCCTGAAGCTCTACCACCAAAGGTTTTTAGTCTAGCACCTGCAGGTCTAACTTCTGACATATCCCAAGTGGGTATTTGTCCTGCGTACAACATAGCAATTAATTCACGCAATGCTTTAGACCAACCGGGTCTGCTATCGCCTACTTTTATGATAGTAGATGAGTTTTCAAAGTGTTCGTTCACTACAGGTAGCTTGTCAACATTCTCTCTTTCAACAGAAAAGCCAACACCTGTACCACACATAAGTATGTACATACATTCATCGAAGCTACGTGGACTATCTACAGGTATGTAGCTACAGTTATATCCTGCTACATGACATCTTTCTAGTGCAACACCTGCAGTCATTAAGGCTCTCATACTAGGCATTACACCTAGAGATAATATATGCTCTGATAACTTTTCTTTTAGTGCTTTAGTTATATTGTAATTATGATTCTTTTTTAAATGATTCTCCATGTAATCAAAGTATCTATTTACAGTTTCTCCCCAAGTTTCTCTTCTTTGTTCATCGTCTTTCCATCTAGCATAGCGAGAAAGTGCTATAAAATTTTGATAGTCAGTAGGTAGGTAGTTACTAATCATTTTTATTCTCCTGTATAGTTCTTAAATTTTTTATGGTGATACCACCAATATCATATAACATTTCGTTTAAAGTTGTTTCTATTTCTTCAGCTACATTTTCATCAGCAGGAACAGGGTATTCATCCTCATCCACATCTAATGTTAACATTACTTTAACTCTTATCATTTTCTACAACATCTATTAACTCGTTGAGATACCATTGTGCTTTCTTTAAATCTTCAGCACCATTCTTGTACCTGTATCTCCAAAGGTACTTCATAATATTACCTTGTAAATAAAATTCAAACCCTTTATCTGTCATAGCTTTTATAGCCTGTATAGTTTCTATCCCTGCCTTATTGTAGTGTGGTGGATGATTAACCATATCTTCTTTTTTTCCTGATAAATATTTCACTTGTTGCTCCTTCGCTTTTTCTTCTACTTCCTTAAATTTTTTTTTCATATATTCCAAATGCCTCATCAGTGTTTTGTCTCAGGTCTAAAATTAATTCTAATAACATTATCTTCAATCTTCTCAATTTTAGAATCTTTAGTTATAGCATGTGTATAATCTTTGTCAAGTTTATTTACAACATAATCATTAACAGTATCCCTAAGTTTAACATCTTTTTCCATTAAGGGTATTACCGATGAAATCATTTTACATATATGCATTATTTGGTAATAATCATCGTCAGATAATGCGTTGTGAGGTTGTGTGATAATTACAACATCTATTTCTCCTGTCCAATTTTTATCTTTATCAATAAGGGGTCTAACTCTTATAGTAAAATCTTCAGGTCGTGTTTTAAATTCATCCATTTACTTTCTCCTTTTTATTTTTGTACCACCAAACTTTATAAATTTAGGGTGTTTGTTTTTACCTTTTTCTTTTAACCAATCTTCAGGTATTATCCTATCATAATATCTAAATCCGTATTTGTCACACCATTGACCATAAGATGATTTAGCTCCCTTTCTTAACTTAGACTTACTGTTAGTAAATACAAATCTAATGTCTAAACGAGGATGTTGTTTTTTTATAGCTAAATGTTTTCGTCTATCTATTGCTAAAAATCTACCTTTTGTTTCTATAATTATTCCATTGTTTAAAATAAAGTCAGGGGTATAGGTGCGATATGACAAATCTTCCCATTCTATCTTGATACTTTCGTATTCATACTTGTATCTAATAGTATCAAGAGCCATAGAAATTTTTAACTCTAAACCACTCCTATACCCATGCTTTATAGCATCTCTGTGTGCTTGATGTGGAGACACTACGTTAGGTCTCTCCAATACCAATTAAAGTGACTAGCAGTTGAATTGTATCCAAGAGCTTTCATCTCTTCTTTTACTGCCTCGTCAGCTAACTTTTTAGCTTCCATAGCATCTCGTAAACCTTTAGTTCTCATTTCACGATATGCTTTTTTAGCTTCAGCTAACTCTTTTTCCATAGTTTCGATAGACTTTTTAAGGTCTTCGATTTTTTCTGTCTCTGTACTCATGTTACTTCTCCTTTCATTTCAACATAAGCAACAGTCTTGGGGGACTTTGCTTGAGACATAACTGCAGGTAGTTCTTTCAAACCTTTCCAACAGTCAAACCTATAAGAACAAAATGTACAATGTTTGCTAAGTACTTTATTACCTGTTTCTTTACCTCTAAAGGTCTCCATCTCAGGTTCAAAACATCTTTCAAACTTATTGTCATTTAGTTTTTTTATAGTAGTATTGATATAGTTAATCTCCTCATCAATGTCAATACCTGTGGCAGGAACATATTTAAAGTCTCCGTTTGCTTTATTAACTACCCACCAACCACCTGCTTTTTTGCCTGATGCTTTAGCATAACCTGCTAGTTGTGCAACGTAGCCAAAGCCATCCATTTCTTTTAATGTAGCAAAAGAATCAAACTTATTATTATAAGACCATTGTGAAGAGGACTTAATATCATCAACACTGTCATTAATAACAATATCATATGTGCCTTCAATCTCAGCATCAGGTAATCGTAGAGTAACTTTTTCAGCATCTTCATACTTTACTCCTGCTTCTTTTAATAATCCCTTGAAGACAGCTTCAACGATATCTCCAAGCATCATATTCATAACAAATGTTGTAGAACGAGGTAAGGCTACTTCAGGTTTGTTTTTGTCGTACCACAGTTGGCAAGATGGTCTACCTATATTTGACATTCGTAATCTAAATTTGTCTCTAGGTTGACCACCACCAAACTGTCGCTTTACAGCATCCATTACATCCTTACCTACTTGAGAGATAGTCTCATCTGAAAAGGTAGACTTTCCATTTGAGGCATCTTCCATAAATTGATGTAGTGCTAGTTCTGCAAGATGTTGCATTAGGCTACGTCTTCCTCTATCTCAATATCAACAAAGTCATCAGTGGTATCCATATCCTCTTCTGATATGTTACTATTAGCCTTCTCCTGCCATGCATTAGCAATATAGGTATTATAATTATCTACCCATAACATGAAGTCTGCAAACATCTTTTGGTCAGCATCTGATATTGATACAACATTAGTTAAATCCAAAGATACCACAGGTAGGTAGAATACATTGCCACTAGGTAACTTTCTTTCTTGAGTATTAGCAGTAATAGTGTGCTGTATAGGCAATCTCTTATGCTTGGCTAAGTCAGTGAAGGGTTTACCTACATCTTTAAAAGCATCACGATTATCTATTTCCCAGATAAACGGAGACACAGGAACTTCTGCGTCATCTCCCTTTTCGTTTACAGGAGATACCATCTCTACAGTTCCTAGTATTACACGAACTCTTTTTATTTGCTTTATAAGTTCTTGTGTCTTCTCAGGAAGAGATTTAAAGTCCTCTATATATCCTGCAGGTTTACCACAGTTGAGACCACCCTTATTATCTTTCAAATCTATATTTAGATTATCAGCCATAATAGTTTTAACATACTCATTGGGTTGGTCGTTGAAACCTTTGATAAATCTTTTGTACATAAACCTCTGTAAGAAAGGTCTAATCTTTATAGATTTAGAGTAGTAGGTTGCTGTATCAGGTATCTCTAATTTATATGTACCACCTTCAACAACTTCCAAGTTAACAGTCTTACCATTAACTTCTCCCTCACCCATGATAGCTGAATGATTTATTTTTAATCTAGGTAGTGTACTACTCTTTTGCTTGTTAGTACTTCCCTCATTTGCAATACCCATTGCTTTTGCCATTGCGACATAATTATTGGTATCAATAGTAGTTAGTTCTGTCATATTAACATTCTCCTTCTTTTTAAAGTTCATAAGTTATATCAGCTAACATCTTTAGTGTCAAGCCAATTATCACCTATTTTTGATTCTAATAGTAGTGGCACATTAAACTCTATATTCCATTTACTATTCACTAAACTAGGTAGATTCTTATTTGTAGTATTGATTGCCTCTAACACTGCTCTTTCTTCGTCAGGGTGCACATCAATTACAATACTGTCGTGTACTGTATTTACCACACAACTCTTCATGCTGTCAAGCAATTTATCTATATAAAGTAAAGCCAAAGGCACTATGTCTGCTGTAGCGAAGGATTGCACAGGATAGTTCTTTATCTGTGTAAAGTTAGACACCCTACCATGCCTATTCTTGTAGACATTTGGGAAAGCAAACTCCCTGCCTGATGGTGTTCTTATAACCTTACTACTCATAGCTTCTTTAGCCAATCGGGTGTGCCATAATGCGACCCCTTCGTACTTTTTTGTGAACTGTTCATAATATTTTGCTTCAGCAGACGTTCTCCCAAAGCCTGTTGCTCCATAGAGGGGTGCAAAGGTATGAGCTTTGGCTTCTTGCCTACTAGTCTTCTGACCTGATTCCGTAATGACACTAGCAGTGTACGCATGTACATCAAATCCATCTTCAATCTCCTTTATAGCTATTTTGTCTTGTGATAGGTAGGCGGCAGTTCTGAACTCTAACTGTGCAAAGTCAGCCTCAAGTATCTTACCACCCTTCCAACGTGATACAAACACTCTTTTAACAGGGAATGTACCACCTCTAGGCATGTTCTGCATGTTTGGGTCTGCTCCACTAAATCTTCCTGTAGCAGTCCTATGTTGTAAAAGTCTCACGTGTAACTTTCTATCTTTCTTTGTATGTATCTTTATACCTTCAACAAAAGAAGATAGATATGTTTCTACTGCACTTAGTCTTCTAACCTTAGATAAAAAGTCTACAGCATCAGTCATGTTCTTGGCACGGGCTGCCCTCTCTAATGTTTCCAAGTTTAACTTAGATGTAGAGAAACCATTGGCACTTGCCCACTTAGGACTAGGTGGTCTGAACCTTAGACCTGCACCCTTATCTGTCTTTTGAAATATGTAACCCTCTCCGTCACACGACCTACACTTACTAGGTCTAGCATATGGACTACCATCTACTTTCATTCTGTATATTTCGCCTTTGCCATCACAGTCATGACATTGTACAGCACGAGTTTTGTACATAACCTCAGTGCCTTGTATTATTAAGTTTCTGAAATCAACATCATTCATGTATGGGTCTATTGAGTTTGCCCATTCTGTTTTGTCTTTGACTTTTCTACCATAGATTACCCAAGATAATTGTTCAGGACTATTTAAATTAATTGGTGTGTCTCCCATAAGATTAGCCACATGAGTAAACAAATCTGTGTTTAATTGCTTTCTCTCATCCTCAAACTCTTTCTTAACTGCATCTAAGGCTTCCATGTTTACAGAGAATCCACGTAAATATATCTTAGCTAGACACAAAGCCACATCGTTAGTTAGCAGTATTGTATTCGTCAAAGATGCATCAGGCGAACTATTGAGTCTAATATAAATCTTATCAGACAATTCTTTTGTAGCATGTAGGTCGGCACTTAGATACTTAGACAATTCGCTGTGTGGTATATCTCTAGTTGTGTAACCCTTACTAAAATAGTTTTTAAGTGTATCTTCTTTCTGTGTATCTAACTCATATCTTTCTGCACATGCCTCAAGAGATAAAGGTTGTTTCTGTCCACGTTGTAAGACGTACTCGCCTAACATAGTATCAAAGACTGAACCATCATACTTGAAACCTGACTCCCACAACCATACTAAGTCGTAGGCTATATTATGTCCTATCAGTAAAGTTGCATCATCTAATGCTTTCTGAACTATAGTATGACCATCAGGTGTTGCATCCACCTCACTATGGTCAAAGGTTACTATGGTTTCTTCGCCATTAGGATTTAGTAAACCCACCATCACTAGTGAATTACTTTCTTCAAAAGGGTCTAAGTGTAACTTACCATCTCTTTGTATTACAGTATTTTCTACATCAATTATTAATCTCATAGTACATACCTCGCTGTCTTGTATTCAAGATTACATTCTACACGACCATGCCATCCTGTCAACTTGTTTTTAACTATGTTTATGTGTCTTTGTGTATCTTCTTCTTGACCCTCAGTAGTTGTAGTGGGGTTCTTGGCTATCAAAAGCATGAGGTCAGCCTCGGCTGCCTTACCTGTTCGACTGCCTTCCATCATGGATTGATTCAGTTCTATCCTACCTTCTGCATCTGCACTAAGCTGTGACATGTAAAACATGGCACACTCGTGCTGTTTAGCAATCTGTCTAGCATAGATAGCATTAGCCTTGAGTGCCTCATCAACTCTAGCGAAGCCACTCGTAACAGCAAACTTATCTCCCATGTCTAACAATACTACATCAGGTTTGTAAGACTTACACACACTCTCAACCCAAGACATATCCCGACCCGTTGCATCTTTAATTTTGATGCGTTCTTTGACGGGTGCATATAAGTCTCTAGCTCTGCTAGGATTCTTTCTAATCTCTTGCATCGTCATGCCTGTGGCTGCCGTCAGATATCTAGCACCAACTCTGTGTGCAGATTCTTCGTTACATAAGATAATACAGTTAGCACCTTGATGTGCAAAGCCACTAGGACTAGCAATCAAACTAGCATGAAAGGATGTCTTACCTGTGTTTGGTCTAGCACCTATCTCAATCAAGTGTCCTGCATTTATACCCTCAATAACTCTAGTCAAAGTGGGTATGTTGAAACTCCAACGTGCCTCTAAGTCATTCTTCTCAAGTAGTGTATCCATGTCTATGTCATCCCATTCTATATTTAAGTTAGGTGTAAAATCATCTCCATATTTCTCTAACAAACTTCTTAGAGGTTCTAAACTACTCTTATCTCCATTTACATAATCAAACCCTAGATTGGCAATGTCTTCTCCAATCACTTGTTGAAATAACTTAGACAGCACCTCTTGTGCTACATCCACACCCATAGCCTGTTCTTTCTTAATCCTGTTAAACAGACCTGTATAAATAGACTTTTGTGCTGTAGTGAATGTTGGATTAGATGTCATGAACAAAGCCTCTATCTCATCAGGTGTAACAGACCTGTTGTATCTCTCTATAGCTTTGTCTATGGATTGTTTAATCTTTCTCACATCTTTACTAAACAATCTGTCAGGACACTTAGCACCTCTATGCTCGTCATAGAACTCCTTGTCCATCAAACTTCGTATTAACGATAATTCCATGTGTTTACTCCTTTGGGGTTAGGTTTCTTAAATTCAGCATGTCGACAGAGTTACGATACTTCAAATCATCTTGTAACTTGAGAACTTTTATACTGTCTACGTGTCCTCGTAATTCTTTAGCAAAAGATAGTGTCTTAGGTAGGGCATCAGGGTCTAGTGCTATTATAGCTGTTGAGAATTGTGCAAGATAATTTTTATGCGATTCAGATAGTGACGTACCCAACACAGCTACCCCAACTAATACATCATTACCTACGATTGTCGCACTCACACAATCCTCAACAACAACTGCGACCTTACCACAACCAAAGGCATAAGGCAAGGCACTTTTTCCATATCTTTTCCACTTAGGCAATTTATTTTTTAAACTTCGCCCTGTGGCATCTACAATTATATCATTGTGCTTTACCACAAACACAACTCTATCTTCTTTGACATCGTACATCAAATGTTTCTTATCTATTCCGTAAAAGTCTTCTCCTGTGTAAGGAATGATATACTCAGGTAATCTAAAACTTTCATCAGCAAATTCTTTGAATCCACTAAAAGTATTTCTGATATCATCTGCTGATAAGAATACTCTAGTGCCACCCTTAACATTACAAGATGCCTTGTAACAGTTCCATACAAGACTGCCCATATTGTTTGTGACTGTAAAGGTATTGAATCCACCACAATTAGGACAGTTAGTCCTTTTGGTAACACCATTACTAATGTTCATATCAGTTACAATGTTATATACATTAGTCATATACTATACACTTTCCTTGTCGGCAGTTGAAATGCTTGTACCATGCTTTTTTCGTTCTGTCAATGCAAAATTTGCACTAATTAATGTATTTTTCATGTATGGTTTTACACTATTAGGGTTGGAGTGCCCTGTAACTGACATAATTTGCCCTATTCCTACTCCTGCATCAACCATTTCTGTAGTTCCTGTCCTTCTGAGGTCTGATAAACGTAATTCATCAGATAAACCTGCATCTTGCATCAGTTTTCTAGCAAAAAATGGTAGTTTATGTAGTGAATAAGGCTTGTATACACCCTTTATAGCTTTTGGTCGGGGTGCTACATACTTTTGAAACCCAAAATCTTGATGTTGTTGCTGTAACATCTCAAATAAATCATTATCAATAGGTAAATATACATCTGCTTTACGTTTAGACTGTTCAATATGTACAGTTTGCTTATCAAAATCTATTGCAGACCACTCTAGCACTCTCATATCTCCTAATCTTTGACACCAAGCATATGCCATGTGTCCAATCAATCCTAAATTACGTGTGTTAAAATCGCTGTAGGCAGTATCTAAAAACTTTTGGACATCTTCCCTAGTCCAAACTACTTTTCGTCTCTCAGAGACTCTCTTACGGACACTAGCAAAGGGATTAATAGCACACAGTTCTTCTCTGATACCATGATTAAATACAACTCGTGTTACAGACATAACATGGTTAGCCATAGACACACCTTTTTCACACCAAATGTTATATGCAGTTTTTGCATATCGTGTGGATAACTTTGTGTAATTATGTTTGGATAATTTCTTATCTTCAATTTTTGTATCTAACATTACTCCAAGAAAATATTGATATTGTTTCTTAGTTTCTTCTCGTAAGTTCTTGAAATCAAAGGATAAATAATAATCATTTACTAAATTTTTTAACTGCATCTTATACTCTCCTTAACCTTTATGCCCAAAATATTCTACATCACCACCAATGTGCAAAGTGCTTTTAGGTTTCTTTGACTTACTAGACCTGCGAATATTACAACCTCGTGGTGCTTCATCGCAATTAGGATAACTAAAACAAGATATATGTTTATCCTCATGATAAGTCATACGCTCTTCAGCATATTTATTTAAATAATTTGTAACAAAATCGTCAATACCTTTGCTATGAAAGTGTTGTTTGTATTGTCTTATACTTGTCTTTCTTTTAGACCATCTGCCTGTAGTCCAATAATATACATAAGTAACATCAACTATATTATCAATATATAATAAACCTGCTGATTTGTTTACTTCATAAGGTATTTCCTTTTTAGTAAGATAATCTGCGACAAAAGCAAGAGACTCATTTGTATCTCTTCTATATATCTTTTCGCCTTTTGAATTTGTCCTAACATATTTCCATTTATTAGTCATACTACACCTTTATAGCTATGTAAATACACAATGCTATTATCAATAGCTTACCATAATCGAGGTCAAACTTTGTACCCTCTCCAAATTTCTTATGGTAATCTACGTTAAAAAAGTCTGTTATTCTATGCCACATTATTCAATCTCCTCTACTTCTACTACAAATTCTTCAAGGGTTTTACAATCTCCTTCCTCTCCATCTTTGTAATTTTCTTTTGCCTCTTCTTCACTATTTGCATGAACAAGATATTGTTTTGATATACTTTCGCTAACTAATACTAAATAACTATTCATGCTCTCCCCCTTTGTCGTTATCATCATACTTAATTCTCTTGCCATTGTGATACATATATCTACTCCTGCTTGGTGTATGATAGCCTTTCTTCAAAAAGAATGTAGGCTTTCTCTTTGCAGTTTCAAACGTAGCTACAGTTAAAACGATAGCACTTATTAGAAATACGTGAGCAACTGCAGTTATACCAAACACCCACATACTACCAAAGTACATAGAGAATACTATGCACCACATCCATGCTAATACTTGCATGACCATGTGC
>Ga0208159_1000302_pt1 | contig 20380 bp, 34 predicted proteins | sample 9_EtaG_FD_184082 | JGI IMG/M metagenome (GOLD analysis project Ga0208159, IMG submission 184082) | Marine viral communities from the Subarctic Pacific Ocean - 9_ETSP_OMZ_AT15188 metaG (SPAdes) (version 2) | ecosystem: Environmental > Aquatic > Marine > Oceanic | place: Pacific Ocean | collected... | reverse complement strand
CGCCACCTTGAAATGGATTGCCACCAAATCTGCCACGTCCACCGCCGAATCTGCCGCCGAATGGATTTCCACCCATACCACCGCCGAATCTGCCGCCATACATACCGCCACCGCCGAAGCCTCCTCCGAAGCCTCCGCCATACATAGGTGGTCTAATAAAACCGCCACCGCCGCCGAACATAGGTGGTCTTCCAAAACCTCCACCAAAACCGCCACCGCCGAACATTGGGGGTCTACCGAATCCACCGCCGCCACCAAAGTTGCCGCCGAATCCACCGCCTCCAAACATAGGAGGTCTGCCGAAACCGCCGCCAAAGCCACCACCAAACATAGGAGGTTGTGGCATAAAGCCACCACCAAACATAGGAGGTCTAGGTCTAAATAAAGGGGGTGGTCTACCAAATACAGGTCTTTGAGGTGGTTGTATGGGCATAGGCCTCATACCAGGGAGAGAAGGTGGTTGAACAGGACCGCCAACTTGAGGTGGTTGTATAGGCATTGGCGCTGGCATTGGTCTACGCTGAGAAGGTGGTTGCTGTATAGAAGTTATACCGCGATTTTGTAGTGGCATCTGCGGCATATTATTGCCAGGTGGATTATATGGAGTTTGCATAGAACTGTCTGTAAACATTCGACCGCCAGGGCCTTGAGTAATTACCTGCAAAGCTGCATTGCTACCTTGTTGCTGCATTTGAGGCATATTATTGCCTACATTCATCTGTTGTTGCGGCATACCTTGTTGTTGCTGCATTTGTTGCGGCGGTCCTGGATTGTAATACATATTTTGCATCATTAGCTCATCTCCTGTAGCTCACTAGCTATCGGGTCTTGTTGGCCTTGTTGCATTTGTTGCATGACCATTGTAAATAAATCTTCTATGTCTTCGTCATCAAGACCTTGTTCTTTTAAAAAATTAATAATTTCTTGTTCGCTAATGCCTTGTTGCACCATTTGCATAACAGCCATTACTAGCTGTTCTATCATTTTAGTTTGTGGGGCAATGCTTTGTATTTCAGCCATAGCATCTTCTTCGCTCATCTGCATACCAGCAAGCTCATCATCTATAGCTTCGCCGCCTTGTGCATATACGCCTCTACCTTTTAAGATATCAGCTTGAGTAACTTTGCCGTCGCCTGTTAAATCTGGGAAAGAAGCTTCGCCGCCTTTTTTCATATTAATTATTTTGTTATTAATATCAATTTTTTGTTTATCTAAATTATTAATTTCTTCCACAATTTTTTGTGCACGCTCAAATTCTTTGTTCCTAACAGCCATTTCATATTCTTTCATAAGATTTTCAATAGAGCTTTCTATAGAAAACATTTGTAATTCTGGCGTCCTATTTTCAAATTGCATATTTATCTTCCTCTTCCCATTCTAACAGTTCCACGACTCTTTGGTCTAGCACCTGCAAAAATCATATTTTTAGGTTTTCTTCTTGGTTTTGGTTTTGGCTTAGGCTTGGGAGCTACTGGCTCAAAGATGGGCTTAGGCATATAGTCACTACCGCCCAGGATTGGTGATGGCGGTCTGCCTATTGATGGTGGCATTGGTGGCCTTATGTTTCTTGGAGGCAGTTGCTCTATAAAAGTTTGTGGTGGTATAGCTTTTGGTGGATTAGGCAATCTTGGCATGCCAAAATCTATACCGTTAAATCCTCCGCCAGTTTCATCAAAGTCCTTGCTGCCACCTTTGTAAGCAATACCATCATCTATAGAAGTTACTACAGGTTTTATATCCACACCTAATTCTGGAAAAGGTATGTAAGGATTTATATCATCTGGCGTAAGCGCATTTATTTTATCTAGATCAATTTGAAAATCTAATACTGGATCACCAACTTCTTTTTCAGCCTCTTCTCTATAATCCATGTTGTATTTGCCTCTTGGGTCAAATAATTCCATGCCGCCTGGTGGCACGCCTGCACCTGGGTCTGGGTCTGGTAATCTTGGGTCTGGATCTGTAACTGTGTCGCTTTGACCTTGTAGTGCAGCTAATTGCGCTTGTAAATCAGCAATGGTTTGATCTCTTTCGCTGACTTGACCTTGATATTGGGTGCTTTGACCTGTTAATTCATCTAATTGAGCTTGATAATCACCAGCTTGAGCTTCAAGTGCTTGGGCTTGAGCATCGGCAGCCTCAGCTCGAATGATGTCTTGTTGCGCAATAGCATCATCTCTTTCGGCTATAGCTGAGTCTCTAGCACCAGTAAGGCTATCTATTTCGCCTTGGAGGTCGCCAATAGTACCTTCTAGGCCGCCAACAATGCTTTCACGCTCTGTAAGCAGTTGTTGTTTCAAACCTTCTAAGGCTTGCACCTGCTCTTCAGCAGCTTGCGCTCTTATATTGTCTTGCTCAGCAACAGCTTGGTCACGTTCAGCAATTGCTTTTTCTTGTGCTGCTTGAACTTCTTGGAGCTGACCTTCAAGCTCAACTTGCTTAGCTTGCATTTGCTCTCTTTGCGCTGCTAATTCTTGTTGTTGAGCCTCAAGTTCAGCAGCTCTTTGTTCATCGCCAGCTGTAATAGCTTCTTGTTTAGATGCCTCTAAATCTTGGAGCTGTTGTTCTAAGTCTGATACTTGACTTTCAAATCCAGATCTTTCTTCACCAAACTGGTCTTGCAAATTTGCAAAATCACTTTCTAAAGAAGAAAATTTTTCACGCTCTTGATCTAATAATCCTTGACGCTCTGCTAATAAATTTTGTTTTTGTTCCTCTAAAGCTGCGGCACTTGCTTGGTCTGCAGCATTTAAAGCATCTTGTTGGCCTGCTTCAAGCTCTGCTATCTCAGAATCAAAATTTTGAATAGTACCTTGCAATCTTTCTTCTGCAACACGTCTTGCTTCTTCAAGAGCGTCTATACCTTGCTGCTTAGCTTCTTCGTAACGAGCTTCTGCTTCTGCTCGTATTTGTTCTTCTTGCGCTTGAAGTTGTGCTGCCATTTCTTCAGCGGCTTGTTGTTTTACTGTATCTTGTTCTGCAACAGCAGCGTCTACTTGAGCAAAAGCATCAGCTTTAGCTTGTTCTACTTCTGCTAATTTACTTTGCAGGGAATCTATTTCAGCACCAAATTTTGCTTTAAGATCTTCTTGAGATCTTTCCATGTTTGCAAATTTTTCTCCAAGTGTTGCTCCAAGTGATTGGACATCTTCGAAAGGTCGAGCGTTACTTAAAAAGCTGGCATTTTCGTCTGCAGACAGTCCTGGAAGACTTGGAGCTATTGGAGCAACGTCAGGTAAATTGCCAGGGGCATATCTATCAGCGTTAAAACTAAAATCAACTGGATCAAAAGAAAAAGGTTTAATTCTGCCTGATACGCCAGAACCCGCCTTGGGCAAATTTAAAAAATTGTAATCTGTATCAATTGCCATATCTTTTTTTCTCCAGAAAAAATTTTGCAGGCAAGTGTGAATCTTTTGGAGAAGAACTTGAGCAAAGTGCCTCATCCTTACCTGCAAAACCTTTGGGAAAATTATAACTGTAATAGGGTACCTTATACAAGTAAAAGGCAAAACCTAAAAAAGCATGTGAAATTATACCTGTAATACTGTAGGTATAGTCAGGTATATAGTTGTATATATATATGGGTTGTAGGGGTTAATTTATATCCCTATTACTACCGACTAATCCCGATCATATAGAGTCCCTTTGAGGGAGCGAAGCGACCGATTTTTAGCAGGAGCGAAGCGACCAGTTACTTTATGCCTTGCAAAATAGAGCAGGGGTATATAGAAATATAGAGCAAATATAGAGCAAATATAGAATAAATACAGCTAAATACAGCTAAATACAGCTAAATATGGCTAAATATGGCTAAATATGGCTATAAATACGTATAAATACGTCTAAATACGCCTAAATATAGCCCCCCTTCTCCCCTCTTCTATCTATAAGACATAAAAAAGGGGGCAAATATAGCCCCCCTTCTCCCCTCTTCTACTCAAGAAAGTAAATAACTATCAAGAATAGAAGAGCTATGCATACTATTTTGCCTCCTTGCATGCTTCTATAAATGTCTGAAAATTAAACCTTGGATTTTCTGACCTACATACATACGCTATTGCTTCGATTGTTTCATTTGAAGCCTTGGACATTCTCAACGCCTCAGCTAGTTTTCTAAAATGCTTTCTAGTCATTTTTCACCTCTTTAGTTTTAGTTTTAAATATAGAAGGAGTAGGCTCTGCTATCGCTTTACCGTCTGCATGCTCACACATTAAATTAATAATCATATTAATAGTTAACCCCATACCAGTATGTAAGAGTATTGCTTCACTTGGGGTGTGAGAGTCAAAATACTCTAATAACTCCTCTTGAGTCTTGTAGGTGTAATACATACCGTTTCCCTGTATTTTTAAAGGTTTTATTTTCTTAGTCATTTTTCACCCCCTCGTTAAATCCTCTATACATCTCTTCAGATGCGCCGTACTGATCCAACAGATCAGCTAGGCTCATTTTAAATAGTAATGATCTATTTAGATCGTCACAGTTGCACGCAATCGCATGGATCGTCTCTATAGCCTTGCCAAGATCGCAGGCTCTCTTCTCTCCTCTGATCCCTAGATCATCAAGGAGCCAAGTATTAAACACTCTAGGCTTCACATCTATACAATGGACGGTTGAACCGTCCATTAATCTGACTTTTACTCTATCGCTTTTCATTAGTAGTTCTCCTGAGTTAGTTTAACTTCTAGCTTATAACCAGCTAGTAGCTCAGTTAGTCTGTCGTCTAGCTCTTGTACCTTATCAAAGTCTACTTGGTTTCCAACCTCTTCAATTATTGCTTCCATATCCATATCCTCTAGCTTGTCTGCCATGTCGTCCCATCTATTAGCTCTAGACTCCAAGTCTTCTAATAGATATTTCATATCGTCTAACTTGCTATACATTCCTCCAAGATCATAAGCTCTATTAAACTCATCCTCTACCAAATCAAACAGACCACCGTTGCCGTTTAATTTAGTAAAGCCTAACTGATCCAGTCCTAGCCATTTTAATATTAAGTTCTTCATAATTTACACTCCGTAAAATCACCAGGCTTTATTGCTTGGCTTAACTCATTATAGGCATTTTATACTAAATGTACACATCTTTATTTATAGATTAAAGCCTTTGTTTATATGGCTTTAGAGCTGATTTAAGAGCTAAAAAAAACAACCTTTAATATATATATAGTAATAGGTAAATAGGTATAGTAATATGACAAATAGACCTTTTGGCGTTCCCGACTCCCGACAATACTCCCGACAATCCGATTGAAGCGACAGCTTCACCTCTCCCCTCTTCGCAGATCAAGTTGCCTTTTGATATATAAAAGTAAGGTAGCCTAGATGCCACCCTAGATGCTATTAATCCCAATCAACCATTAGAGCTAAAGAAGATTAATGTTAAATAAGGCTACACTTAGTAGCCAGATAGTGTATAATGTCCTTACAGGGAATTAACCCTGAATCATATAAAAACGGAGAAAAATATGAAACAGATAAGAAAATTTGAACAAGATGCAATAGTTAATGAAATAATTGTAGGCGTCAATGAAAGAATTGATTTAGCCATTAAACAAGAAGAAAAGACTAAAGAATATAAAGCATGTAAAAGGCTATCAGACCAAATAGAAAAAATAAGAAGTCAAAGAGATGATTTAAGCGGGGAATTAAATGACTTAGAGACAATGTATAACAAATTCATAAGACCATATAATGAGACCTTTAGTGATAAGACTTATGCAATTAATCCAATTAGTTATTCAAATCCTCGCATAAGTTGGTCTAAAAATGCGTGGGCATTAAGAGACAAAGTAGCAGATAAGTTAGCCATTGCTTTACTTGATCCAAATGCTCAGAGCAGAATTAAAGACATTATTAAAGCTATAGCAAAAGAGGTGGCATAAATGAATAAAACATATAACAACATTCAAGATGTAGCTACGGGCAATTTATACAAAATGCTAGATGATGCTAGGTATCAAGATAAAGATAGTCAGATAATGATTAAGTCAGAATTAAACTTTAGAAATGTCAACGATCTTAAAGCGTGGCAAGACGGAAGTTTAATTAATGATGATGCAATCAAAAGATTATCATTACAACAGCTTAATGATCTTAATAAATTATTAGACGAGGTGAAGTAATGAAGACTGTAAAAATAGATATAAATAATAATGATACTGTAATACCTTTAATGGCGGGGGCTTTGTATGATTTGCATGATTTGGTAAATACTAAAATGGAAGAATTACAAAAAGAACTTTTAGAAGTTGAAGAGCCTGAAGAAATCTTGTCAGAGCTTAGCCACTTCAGAGCCGTTAGGAATAGATTATCTAATTATTTGTAAACCCCTTACCACCTATACAAGCTCCTCTTCTGGGGCTTTTGGTGGTATAGAAACATATAAAATTCACGGAGAATTAAACAATGGAAGAAATAAATAAAATTTGGGAAAAAGAACTAGATATAAAGAATGAGATACTTAGCAAAAATGCTTTTGATTTAACAAGTATGGATAAGTCATTTTTAAACTTTGTTAAATTAAAAGAAACATTTCATGCAGAAGCGTTAAATATGGAAGAATGGATTAAAGAAGAACTTAAATCTAATTCAGATTATGTATTAATGCCTGATTATTATTTCATGAATAATGGTTTTCCAAATCATAAGCCTGATAGATGGAACTATAGATCATCAGTATTTAATGACATTGCAGAAGCAATAGAAAATGATGAACCATATAATATTTATGACATAGTTTATAAGTGGGACATGTGGTTTCATAGCTAAAACTATCACCACCTATTAAAGCCACTCTTCTGTGGCTTTTGGTGGTATTAACTAACGGAGATTATATTATGGATATAGAAAACAAAATAAAAACACTAGCCGAACACCTTGATTGTGAAGCCAATGAAATAGTAAGAAGCTATTGCGACTCAAATTTTGAACTAGGTAATAAAGAGTATTTAGTTTTAACAGACGATGAAGCAGACGAAAGGGTAAAAGAATATATAGAAGAATCTATATGGGCTTTTAGTCCTTGGTTTTTAGCAAGTCATACAGGCTTAGACGAGGAAATAATAAAACATTTACAAGATAAATGCGAAGGTGCTAATGATGTTTTATTAAATGCTGTAAAAGATATAAATGATTTTGTAAATGATGCTATAAGCTGTGATGGTCGAGGACATTTTATGTCTAGCTATGATGGGCATGAAGAAGAATTGAACGAACTTTTTATTTACAGAATTAACTAATCACTCCGATATTGCTAAGCATCAATTAAAACTGCTTTTTACAAGATAAACTATGACAGAAGAAATAACAATAATAAAACTTTACAACACCAACATTACATTTGTAATTCCTGGTGTTCCGACTTATCCCGAGATGGTTAGATATGCCATACAAAACGATATCCCGATTTCATACCACCCGATTTTTGATACAACCCTATCAACCCGACCAATTTATAAACCAAAAGGAGAAGAATGATGAATGAGGAAGACAAATTAACCATGCATGAATTATGCAAAAGAATTGATAATGAATTTGATGATGTAGATTTAGCAATACATGATAGCCCGACAAAGGGAACTGTTGCTGTTGTTTATTTCTACGAGAACAAACTAAAGGAGCAAGATGATGAGTGAATACAAAAACGAAGTTGAATATCAAAAGCAAGTGCTGAAAGCCGAGAAGTGGGCTAACAGCATCAAGTATATAGAGGCTAGAGATGGTCATCTTGATACTGCATACAATAGTGGCAAGATCACTAGAGAGAACCAAGACGGCAGTTTTGAGGTAATACAAGAAGCTATGTCAATGGATAAAATTATTAACAAGGCTAAATAGCAATGGAGCTATTAGCAATTATTATTCTAGTGGCTTGTTATCTACTAGAAAACGGAGGAGAGAATGATGAGTGAAGTAAAGGACTATGGAAACGGTTATAACAGCAATAACTCTGTTGTTATTGTTTGGGCAATAGAAGATGTTAGAGAGCAACTAGAAATACTAAACGAAAATATGTTCGAGAAGGTTGACCTAGAACTTACAGACAATCAATGTATGCAAGTTTTATATGAAGTTGCAAAGAGTCATGATTCCAATTACGGCGTAAATTGGGAAGATTTTTATATAGCTATTCAATATTGTTTTGAAGATGAAATAAACGAACTAAAGGAGAAAAAATGATGAGTAATTATTATATAGGTGGTTTTTATTGGGAAGATGAAGGATATAAAGAAAAACCTGATGCAAATGATTTGTATGTAGTTGTATATGAAGATAAAGAAAAAATGAATAAAAGTAATATTATCTTTGAAGGAGAGGCTATAGATGTTGAAAAACAAAGTGGAGATAAGATTTTTGATTTTCCAGACTTTTTTTCTACAAAAAAACCTTACGATACAGCAATTGTTAAGAGTCATAGTAATTCAAATATAAATTATGGATTGGTAGATGTCTTTGAAGATATAGAATATAAAGGAGAAAATGATGAGTAAGTTTATAACAGAAAAAGAACTAAAAAAGAATGGTTGGACTGTTGTTCCAGAAGGCGTGTGGTTTGGTATTGATTATGCTGAGTCTCATAAAACAAATGTATTAAACACACTTACTGATCTATTAGATTTAGATACAGACGCAGATGGATATAACTTTGTAGTGTGTGCATATAAAAAGGAGCAAGACTGATGGGTATAGTATTAAAAACACTAATTATAAATATTTTAAAAGAAGCAGAGATATCTGTAGCTTGTTTACAAGATGATAACTTTGAAAGCAACAAAGAGCTTGACAAGGACTTAGAACATATAAGCAAACAGATAACCTTAGCAATTAATAAACTACAGGAACACGCCTAATGATTGAGATATTACTTTGGTCAATCCTGATCTACTTGGTAGGTGGGACTATAATTGGTTTTGCCTGGGCATACTATAAAGGCTATATGGATTAGGCCTCTCTAGTTCTTACTTTTACTGCCCGACTCCGACTTATTAATTAAAACAGGTTCCGACTTATGCTCAATAGCTTTGCTCCCGAGCAATTGCTGTAGTCTTTTTTCTACTTCATCCCGACTCATCTGGTCTATCTTGCCATGCAAGACCTCCCGACGATCTACAATCAAACCCCCGACCTTCAAGAGTAAACCTTGAGCCTGGATGGCCGCAGAATAAGATCCCGACTCTAATGCTAAATCCCGAATAGTATATAAATCTTCTACAGCCTTATCATGGGTAAGCTCAAACTTCTTCTTAGCCTCCGACATCAATCTTTCATACTCAGCTCTTACATGCGAATACTTGTTACCCTCGTGCATGTATCTACCGATAACAACTGGATTTTTATACCCTGCCTTTTTTGCTGCTTCTGCCCATGTTAGTTGTGGATCGTTAACTGCATTCCATACAAGCAGTCGTTGACGCTTAGTTAAATGCCTTTCATCATGGTTCATATACTCAATTGGCATATCCTCAACACCTTCTTCAAGTGTCGCCTCAACCTTAATACTTTTTCTTATGTTGTGATTTTTCTTTAGCATCTAATAATCTAGCTCCTGGAAATTTCTTTAATAATTTTACTACATCTTCGCTTTCAAGCAAATCTACAACATCTTTGGGTAATTTGTTGCGTAAATCTTTTTGTAGTTTTGTCATACAATATTTAGTTTTGTCAGACTTTTGTCAGAAAATCCTGACAAAACTCTAAAGCCTGTAATCTAGGGCTATACAAGGTAATAATAATATATAAATAAGAGTATATATATAGTTTTGTCATATATTCTTATACACCCCCTTTCATATTACTCATACACTCGGAGACATTTCCGACCTTTTACCCACTTAGTCCCAAACCCTGACAAAACTGACAAAACGCCAAAACCAGTCCCAGTAAGGCTTTGCAACCCATAGTTTTGTCAGTCAATATCCTCCTCTGTGACAAAACCCTGTTTTTTAATCCCAAAACAATTGTAAAGCACCTCATCTATAACCTCAGCACCGTCGTTTGGAGTTTCGCTATAACTTAAAAGTTCACACACCCCAAAAGTAAAAATAAGGCTTGCCGTTTCTTTGGGTGAGGCCCCTCTGGTAATAAAGTCTTCAAATAAATGATCCAGACGTTCCTTAGCTTCTAAGTGCGTCGGTTTAGGTCGTTTGGATGCAAGATCTATAATTTTTAAATGTGACATTTGCTAAGTATAGCAAAGATATAAGAGATATGCTTTGTCTTGCAAGGACTACGTTACTTAGTCTGACGCCCATAGTTTCAGATACATATCAGCACTTTTATTGTTTATACAAGCCAAGTGACTGCCTGTTCGCGATTAGTCTCTATGCTTATAGTATTGCGCTTGTGTATGTTCTTGCCATACTTGTTCAAGATGAGGGCCATGATCTAAAAGCCAGTTGTCTGACACCTCTCTAAGTTTCTTCATGCTGTCGCAAAACTGTTTAAAGTCCTCGCAACCATCATCTAATATTTCTTCAGCAGCCATATCTGCATCTATTAATAAATCTTTTAACTTACTCATTATGATGCCTTCTTTGATTTGTTAATCTTATACTCAGCATCATCTATAGCATCTTTTAAAATAGCCACAATGTCTTGCTCAAAACCTTCAGCTTTAAACAAAAGACTAATAGCTAAGTTATGCACCAACAAGTAAGAACCCAATATTGGGTCCATTGTTTTAGCATCTTTATCAACAACACAGTCTTTAGCGTAAGCCTCTAAAGTTCTAACTGCTAATCTAAAAGCCAGGTCGTTGTTATGATCTATATCTTTTTCTACATTCATATTCTTCTCCATAAAATAAATATACCTTTAGTATATCGAAATAAGTAGACATGTCAAACTATATAATGTAGTATCTAATATTAACTTTTGGAGAAGTGTATGAAAAATAAAAAAAATACAGAGATGGGAGCTATCGTTGATAGCGCTATGGATCTTATGATAAGCAAGACTATAGAGAACAATATGTTGACTGCAAAGGCTTTTATGCAGCCAAAACATACTGAAAGGTTTAAAGATGATTTGCTTGCTATGCGCAGAGTTCAGGCCTTTATAGAATATGTTTATGCTCATCAACCTAGTTTATTTGAACAAGCTTATAGATACGCATCTGAGTCAGTAAGCGACAATGAGTAACAAAATAAGGTTCTACGTTTTTAAGGCTGTAACACCAAAAGGTGTCTACAGTCTTAAGTTTTTACCCTATGATGCAACCAAGTTTGAATTAACGGGTCCAATACAAAAGATGCCACAGTTCCAAGATGAAATACTAAGGGCCATGCAAAAGAATACAGACGGCTATACACCTATGTATAATAAAGACAAATCAGTCCAGGAAAACCTCCAAGACCTACATGATTATCTTGGCTATTGGCCACAACCTTTAACACATAAGTATGTATATGAAGATATAAAAATTAAATACGAAGATGATGGGCCTGATTCTATTAACCATCGTTGGGATGATGAAATACCATTTTAAGGAGCAGTTATGAATATACCAGAATTAGAAGAATACAAATCAGAAACAAGAGGGGAAGCTCTTGTCTACGCTGATATCCCCAACGAGATATATCACTCTGAGGTGGGTATCAGCAGTAGCACTTTGCGTAAGTTTGGACATTCGCAACTCCACGCAGTTAATGAAGTGCAAAAGACTACAGATGCTATGAACTTTGGGACTGCTGCTCACTATATGTTAGTAGAGGGCGAAGAAGTATATATGAATGAGGTAGCTGTATTGATGGGATCGCCTTACACCAAAGCCTATAAAGAAAACAAAGCTGACATGCTAGAGCGTTATGATTGCGTGATTAAAGATGCAGAAGACAATCATATTAGAGGTATGAAAGCCAACATTATTGATGAAGCTGACATGTATTTACAAGCAGAGGGCAAACTGCCAGAAGCCAGTTTTTTTTGGTATGAAGATAAAGTCCTATGTAAATGTAGGCCAGACCTTATATGTCCGCCATTTAAAGGCTTATCAACACCTGGAGAAATCTATGTCGTTGACTACAAGACTACCAAGTCATGCGATCCTAAGCAGTTTGCAGACTCTGTAAAGCATTGGGGTTATGACATGCAAGCAGCTTGGTATCGTCGAGGTATGCAGAAAGCTGGCTATCTTGTCAAAGAATTTGTTTTTATTGCGCAAGAAAAGTTCCCACCTTATGCCAGTAAGATATTTGTTATTACAGATGAGCAGATGGATAAAGCTTGGGAAAAAATGCAAGTATTCTTAGATGCTTATAATAAGTATTTAGATGATGGGCAGACTAGTATCTATAACTCAGGTAGCATTGTCACCTTAGACCTGGAAGATTAATGTTAGAGCGTATAAGCAAGTTAATAGATAGATTATTAGAATGGTCCTTTCAAAGGGCAGCAAACAAGATGTCAAGGAGAAACAAATGAAACTACAATTTAATAAAGAAAAACAAAACACCCAAGGTGTGCAATTTAGAATAGATCCAATTACAAACCAAAACCTCACTGCATTAAGAAATTATTATTCTGAGCAAGCGGGCAGAAGAGTTACAACAGGTGAAATTTGTAAGCAGTTAATTAATTTACATGCAAAGGAGCTAAACAATGAATGATCCAGTAAACCCAAATCATTATAAAGATGGCGCTGTAGAGTGCATTAGTGCAATAGAGTCCAGTATGACACCTGAAGCTTTTGCTGGTTATTGTAAAGGCAATATACTTAAATACATCTGGCGCTATGAAAAGAAGGATAAGTTAATTGGCCTTAAAAAAGCTCAATGGTATCTTAATATGTTAATTGAAGTAGAGGAAAAAAGTAACCTAGTGACGCTTGAAGAGATTGAAGCGCAAGAAAAAATTGATGCTATGACTGATCTTGAAGAAGAGGAGTCTTTTGATAATTGGAAAAGGGTTTAGTCTTTGTGTAGATTGATAAAGTATTCAGCTTCTACTACAGCTAAAGTTTTAGATCTATTTCTTTTAATAATAACTAATGGCTCATGCTCACCGCAGTTAGCTGAGGCCTGATCGTAAGCTTTCCAGATATTTAAAGCTTCCTGACACTTACATTCTATAGAATAAGGAAAGGCATCTCTTGCCTCTTTACTCATAATAATATCTTCGCCACCAGCTCCCATTGAGGTTGATCTTACATTCTCTGGATGTATGTCCAGGAGTTCTATAAGTTTATCTCTGACCCATTGCTGAAGTTTGCGACCTTTTTGTTTTGCTGATTGTGGTTTCATAGGTAGATGCTAGGTGGGATTATGGATTGTACTTACGGAGTATACATGTACCCTAGAGGCCCCTAGCAAGCCTGTTATTTTATATTGAAGGTTTGCCTGTCTCCGCAGCAGCCATGCTTGGTGGTACATCAGCCTGTGTAGGCGGAGTAAAACCATCATCCTTCGGCGTTCTAAATGCAACTATCTCATTAGAAGTTTCACGATAATCTTCGTTAGGATTATCACTATTATCTTTCTCTGAAACAGTAACCATTAAAGTTTTACCTTGTAGGTCAGTTGCATCATCTGGTGGATTATTCATACCTAATGCGTTAAGTAGCTGTTTAAAATCAGATGCTGCATAGCCTCTAACTTCTTCTTTAGGATGCCATAAAGAAAAATATTTTCTTAATACCCAGCCATTATACATTGGCTCGTTATGCACTTTGCATTCAAGCTTAATACTTTCATTGCCAGCAGCAGATGTGTATTTCTCACATGTATAAATAATACAATTATAATCACCTTTCGGTATATAAGGCTTTGAAGCCTCTACTTCCGATTCTATATTACTAAAATCTATTCCATCAAAGTCAGACATTATACTTCTCCTTTAAATCCTAACTTGTTAATAATTAATGATAGATCAGGCTTCTCAAGAGGCTCTAACTTACCACTCCTATCCTTAGCTATATAATTAGAGCCAAGAGTTGTTTGCAACCAACGTTCAGTTGTCTTCTTACCTTTATCATCTTCAACATCAAATGTTCTCAGACATAAGACTTCATCGAAGAAGTAAGGTATTTGAGTTGGTAGTTTTGCGCCAACCATCATAGGTTGGTAATGCAACATACCAGTTGCTTCATCTCGTACTTCTTGCTGTTTAGCAATAAATACTACATGAATAGGTAGGTCCCTAAATCTACGCATGGTCTTGGTCATTATTTGTATAACCTCACCATAAGCTTTTCTTGGGTCCTTATTTTTTTTGAACTCATTTGCTAACACAATCTCTGACATTTCTGTCACGCTGTCTAAACAAACAGTATCATAGTCTAACTTGCCACTTTCTAATAGCTGAGCTATTTCTTCTATTTCAGCTGCTTCTTTGACTTCAATAGCAGTCACGTTTTTAGCATCTTTAATAGATAAAAGACCAGCTTCCATACTTATAACAAGAGTCTTGCCTGGCACAGTTTGACACAGAGTTGTTTTACCGCCACCTGAGATTCCGTAAACCAAAAGCTTCGCCCCTTGTGATTCGACTAGCTCACTTGGGCTTTTTATACGATTCATAATATCGCTCATATATATCCTCCAAAAGATAAAATAATAGTATACATAACAAATTTCAGTCTGTATACTAATTGTTCAAAATAAGTTTATTACAAAAAGCAACTATGAGCGAAGTCAATAAAAATCAATGGAAAGTGAATTATTTATATAGGCTCAAAGAGTTATGTAACAAAGATCTTGAGTCTTTATACGATAACAAATTAGAGCCAGAATACAAGGAGAGAGAAGTGAAACGTATATCTTTAAAAGATTATATTGCCTATATCGGCAATGCTGGAGCAGCAAAATTATTTGAATGTTCTGAAGCAACAGCAAAGTCCTGGAGGTATGGTAGGCGTCAACCGTCTATAAAACAGGCTAAAAAGATAATCAAGGCAGCAGACGGTAAGCTTGACTTTGAATCTATCTATGGATCACTTGAAACTACTTTTGAAGAATAATACAAGTGTTCAACGTCAAAGCAACAGCAGAAGATTCTGCGTTGGACTTAGCGCTTGCTTACGCGGAATCAGGATTTAGTGTAGTTCCGCTACAACGCCATAACAAGGTCCCACCAAAAGGACTAGGCAGTTGGGAAAAGTACAAGAGCGAACAGCCAACAACAGCAGATATAACAAGATGGTTCGAAGGCCGTGATGATTTAGTCGTAGCCTTAGTAACTGGAAAGTTCTTAGTTATAGATGCAGATACACCAGAGGCAGTTATATGGGCTGCTAACAATTTACCAGTTACTCCGCTTAAAGTAGCTACTGGTAAAGGTATGCACTACTACTACAATAACCCTGAGAATTTTACGACTTATGTAGCAAGAAGAACGGCGGATTTCGATCCAGCTAAACTTATTGACATAAGAGGCGTCGGTGGCTTAATTATAGCCCCCTATAATATTCATGCTACTGGCGCTATTTATGAACCACAAATTATCCCTGGTTGGAAGTTATATGACACGGGAGATTTGCCAGACTTTACCCGTGATGATTGGGTAAAAGTAACTGGTGCAGATAAGATCAATGGTAAGCCTATTGCTACACCATTATCTTTAGAAGCAGCAGCAGAAGGCAGTCGTAATGATACAGCAGCAAGATTAGCGGGATATTTGATAGCCAAAGGCTTAAATGTAGACTTTGCACAATTCTTTTTACAGTCATGGAACAGAACAAACAAACCACCTTTATCTGATACGGAGATAGCGACTACTGTAAATTCTATAATGAAAACCCATGAGCGTAAGAACCAAGCAGCTCCTACCTACATGTCCAAGAACAGAGTTATTAAAGAGCCAGAAAACCTCTACTCACCACCAGGCATACTTAAAGACATCTACGAATACTCTGAAAGCATTGCGCAGATTTCACAACCAGCACTTAGCTTGCAATCAGCTTTAGGTTTGGCATCAGTTGCAGCAGGACGTATGTATAAATCAGATATGAACAATTACTCGTCTTTGTATTTTATGTGTATCGCCAAGTCAGGTCAGGGCAAAGAAAATACCAAGACTGTTATTGAATCTATCTTAGATGCTTCAGGACAAATAGATTTAATGGCTGGAGATGGTTACACCTCAAGTGGTGCTGTTTACAGCTTGCTGCGTCATAGACCAACCCATATTACTGTAATGGACGAGTTTGGCAAAAGATTAGAGAGTATAGCCAAGTCATCCAACTCTAACAAAGAAGACGCTCTGCAGGTTCTCATGGAGTCCTGGGGCCGTTGTCACGGTACTATTAGACCTGATAACTATTCGCTAATGAATATGTCTAGCAAACAACAGCAAGAGGCTATGGATAGATCTACCATCAAGCCAGCTATAACACTTATGGGTATGAGTGTGCCTAAGAATTTTTACGGTGCTTTATCTACAGGTAGAATTGTAGATGGCTTTTTAAATAGATTTATTGTAGTTGAGTCTAAGCTACCTAGAGTTGTAGGCAGAATGGTGCCGTTTATAGAACCATCTTATGAGATATGTGAATGGGTTAGGAAGGTGCGAGAAACTAAGAATGAAATGGAGGAGCTTGCCAAGAACAACTCAGAGATGGACTTCAAGCAACGTATCTTGGTCTTTGATGATGAGAGTAAAGAGTTACTAACCAAGCTTGCATACAAACTTATAGAAGAACAAGACGCTTTAGAGAAAGATGGCTTAGAAGTATTACTATCAAGGACTAGAGAAAAGGCCATGCGTTTAGCTTTGATATGTGCATTGGCTGACAATCCAAAGACAAGAGTTATCAGAAGCGACATGACCAAGTGGGCTATTGATTATGTCTACTACTATGACCAGTTGCTTGTAGATAATTGTGAAGACAAGGTAGCTGGCTCAGAAACAGAAGGCAAGATTAAACAGGTGCTTAGCTTTATTAGATCGCAAGGTGAGATAGGTATAAGCAAACGTGATATAGATAGACGTGAAATCTTTAGAAGTATGAAGTCATACGAAGTCAAAGAGATTATAGAAAGACTTAAAAACTCTGGAGAAATCCAAGAGAAAGATGTTAAGACTAAAACTACAGGTAGGCCAACTAAACGTATTGTGGCGATTGATCCTGAGTTCTTTGATGACTAAGATAGTCTGCCTAAGCTTTGAGCTATATCCTCGTTAAGCGAAGATCCACCCAACAAGCTTCTACTTATAGGGGCTTGAGTATTTTGAGCTGTTGGATTTGTAGGCATGATGTCTGGTAGATCTGGTATAGCATTTAAAAGAGGTTTCGTTACCTGCTCTACCTGTCCTCTTAATTCTTCTGCTGCCGATTGATTTTCTGGCGATTCTATTTGTTGTCTCATTTCTTGTATAACAGAAGATTCAACTTGCCCAGCTTCTTCTTGTATGCTTTGAGCTGCTGTTAATCTAACCGCTTTTTCAAAAGCATCTATAACTTGCATGGTTGCGCTAGTATCTGTTCTTGCCATAAGCCTAACAATTCTTGGATTAGACATAACATTTGCAAATACTTTTAAGCCAACAATAGTTGGAAGTAAAGAAATGTTAAGAGCTTGTGCTCCAATAGCACCAGCAACAATTCCACCAGCTGTTAAACCTTTGGCTGCTCCTACTTGCAAGTCTAATGATTGTTGAAATGCTTTAAATGCAAGTAACTGCTCTTTACCAAACATAGCTTCGAGAGTTTCATCTCCATAAGATTCCATAGCATTTCTAAATTGATTAGGCTTAAATATATCTGAAAGTTTAGCTGTAGACTTTAAAGATCCAACGCTTACTGCGTCTGTAAGTAGTTGGCCTAAAGCATTTTCTCTTACTTTAGCAAAAGTTTCTGGCTTTAAAGTATTTTTTAAATAATTAATATCTACAGCTGATTGTGGCCTAAATATAGAAGCTACAATTTTTTCTGGGGTTTCTTGATTAACAGTTTTCATAAATACAGACTTGCTTAGTTTTTCTGTTTCTGCTGCTAAAACTGCTTTATCTTTTAAAGTTTTTAAAATAATGTTTGCTGTATCTAACTCAGGATAATCCGCAATCATTTTTTGCGTATCAAAACCTTTATCTCCTGGAAAGAAATCAGGCTCTCTTCCTTCTATCTGTGCTTGAGTTTTTTGTTGAGATGGTTTGGCCATAACAAATTGTGATGGGTCTTCGTCTAAAGCTCTAAAGAAATTGTTTAAATCTTTTTTATTTATTTTTGGATTTAATCTGGTTATTTCTCTAAGTAATTGTATGTTTTGTCCATACTTAGCTCCAAACAAAGGTCTTAAAGTATCTTCGTATTTTAAAATGTTGGTACTAAATTGAGCTGGTTTTAATAATCCTGTTGTTTGGTCGGTGCTTTTCTTAATAACATTTTGGATTAATAGTTTAGCCATTTTACCTCTAAACATTTCTTTTTGCCCTGGAGCTATGTTCGCTAGTATTTCGTCAACAAGCCTAGCGTTGCCAGGGCCATCAATAAATGCAAACATTTCATTTGGATTGCCTTGACCTTTATTAAATTTAATATCATTAATAACTTTTTGAGCTATAGTGTTGTCAAATTTTTGCATTCCTTTTGCATATTCTTTGTTAGCTTTTCCAAATGCTTTTGCTGCATTCATAGCTGCTGTTTTATTTGCTCCTTCTACTCCCGCAAAAGCTCCTTTGCTTAAAAAAGCTTTTCCACTAGCAATGTCTTTAAATAAATTATTTATTTCATCAGACACATCCTTCATTACTCTGTAGCTTGTTCCTCCTACAGCTCCTTTTTGTTTTAATACCTCTAATAAAGATTTAACCTCAGTTCTAGCTTTAACAAGTTGTTCTAAATTTTCAATATTTCCACCTTCTGCAAGTTCTTTTAAATAAGTAACTGGTTTGCCTTGATATTTAAACAATACATCTCTTGTATCTGCATCATCAAATATTTCTTTAAACTTACTGCTGTAGCCTCTAACTTGATTTTGTATTGCTGGCATAGCTCCTGCTTTTGCTAAAGCTTTGTCAGATGCTGCATATAGTTTATTTTTACTTGTATGCCAAGTTTTGTAAGCTGAGCTAATCCCATCCATCAATTCTCTTTTTAAAGCAGAGCCAGATATTTCTCCTAATCCTTGTACCGTATTCATTTCGTTTAACATTTGTTTTAAAAGCTGATCTAACTTTTGATCTGAAAGATTCATTGCTTTGTCAAATGCGCTAGTAGCTGACTTTAATTCTTGCCCAGCAATTTTACCTACAGCTCCAGCAGAAATAAAATCATCTATAGTTGCATCTGCATTTCCTATAGATTTAAAGAAATCATCCATTTGAGCAACTAAGTTTGCACTTGCTCTTTTTTCTCTTGCGCTTGCACCTGTTACAGCTTCAGCAATAGATTGTCCTCTTGATGGAATAGTTCTACCCAAGGCTGCTTGAGTGACAATACCTTTTGGAAACTTAGGTTTAATTTTTTGTTTTTTAAATTCTTTTAAAACTTCTTTTCTAGTTGCTTTAAAATTAGGATCTGTTATATTTTTTTTGACTGCTATTTGTGCATCTATTTTAGCTACATCCCCTAAATCATAACCATCCATTAAGAGTCTAGAATCTCTTACATTACCGCTTGATGCAGTTTTGCCAAAATACGTTTTAAAAATACCTCCTAAAACCTCAACAGATCCTTGAGCAACAGTACCAAGAACAACCTCATCTTTTACCATTTTTGCTACTTCTTCTTCGTTTTGCATTTGAACGCCTCTAGCAATCTCGTTTGCTTCTTCTGCTGCTTTACCAGCACCTGAACCAGCTCCTACCAACAAAGCTCTGCCTATTCTAGAGTCTAAAGCCCCTTTTAACCATTTAATGCTTCTAAGATATGGGTTAACTGCTGCGATAGCTCCAAGAACAGGGCCAGCATATCCAGCTAAATCTGCATAATCTCCAGCTGTGCCTGCTTTATTTTCATCAATAACAATATTTTTATTAGAAGCTTTTAATCCAATTCCAGCTTGACCTTCAGGTGTTAAAGCATAACTTCCTTTTGAATCTCTAACATATCCTGATGGCCCAATGCCAGGGAACCTATTTAATACATTTTCTTTTTCAGCTACGTACTCACCATCTTCTCTGTAAAAATCTTCAGCTACAGCTAACTGCGCTCTTAAAGCATTGTTTTGTATACCTGTTTCATAATCAAAATAAACTTTGTCGTATGCTATAGATCCTTCCCTTTTTGCAATTACAGCTTTGGCTTTAGCTTTAGCATCTTCTGGATTATCAGCGTTTACTCTGACTACTACGCCTTCAGCTAGTTTGACGTCATATATTTCCATTATGTTGCATCTATAAATATGCCGCTTGGTTTGGGACTTGAATTAGTTGATGATGAATTTGCTCCAGTTGGGACATACTCACTTGATACTTCTTGTTTTAAAAAATCTTTCAAAGC
>Ga0208159_1000299_pt1 | contig 20566 bp, 30 predicted proteins | sample 9_EtaG_FD_184082 | JGI IMG/M metagenome (GOLD analysis project Ga0208159, IMG submission 184082) | Marine viral communities from the Subarctic Pacific Ocean - 9_ETSP_OMZ_AT15188 metaG (SPAdes) (version 2) | ecosystem: Environmental > Aquatic > Marine > Oceanic | place: Pacific Ocean | collected... | reverse complement strand
AAAAGCATGAAACGGAAATCTTAAATAAATTTATTATGAATACTATTGATTTTGGAAATTTAGAATTAGGAATAACAGACCTTTACAACTTAATTGAACTACTTGAAAAATTAGATGATGGCGAAATAACAAGAGCCGATTTAGATATTCACCACGATATTATTGAGCCTGTACAAGAGGCCATTGATTTACTTGAAAAAGTTAACCTTAAATAAGTATTTATTATCCTGAGCAAGATGTAAAACTGCTTCCGTATCAAGGTGAAACCTTGGCTGACGATTCCAAAAGGATGAAACGGAAACCTTAAATAAATTAATTATGAATACTACATCTGATCTTGCAACCTTAGTCGAACTACTTGAAAAATTAGAAGACGAAAAAATAACACTAGCCGATTTAAATATTCGGGAAGACCTTATCCAACCTGCGGAAAATGCCATTTATTTATTTGAAAAAGTTAGCGGAATGGCTGAAGACTTACACTATACGTTCGACCTAGGTTAACCTTAAAAAGTTCCCTATGGGAAAAAAATAATTGTTGGAATGCAAAAAAATGTTTGCTAATTTATATACGTACGAGAAACCAAAACCAAATCCTTAACTATGAAAATCAAATCACTATCGCCATATCAGAAAAGGAAGATCAAAAAGAATCTTCTAGAGATGTACGAGAAACGTACAGACCAACATACACAAGAAGGTATGCAATGGTACAAGACTGCTAACCAAATCTGTGTAGACATGGGAAAGCAGTTAGACTATGATCCCGCTGTTGTTGCACAAGTAATCAGCGCACTAAGTCCTAGAAACAAATGGGAGAGAAATATCATTGACACTAGAACGGTTTTAGAAGCGGTTAATGATGGTAAGAGTCCTGAAGATGTCAAGGTATCTACATTCCATAGCAATAAAAACAAAGCATTTGAGATTGCTAGGGGTGAGAGAGGGATAGATCAGGCATCACCCAAAACCTATTCTTTTGTCAAGAACATTGCTGAACTAGACGACAGCAAGGTGACCATAGATGTATGGCATCTAAGAGCCTGCTTCGGAAAGACTATTGATTCAGGATTGACACCACTCAGGTACAAGCAGTTAGAACAACTAACACTAAAATGTGCAGAGATGGTAGGTGTACGAGGTTATGAATTCCAAGCAATCGTTTGGGGAATAGTAAGGAGTTGATTATGGAATACAGAGCAACTATACAATGGAACGATAACTTAAATTATGAGGACGTTATTGTGACCACCAACAAAGAAACGGAGGACGACGATTATATATTCTTTTATTTCAGAGACGAAGATGAAATAATTTCCTATAAGGAAAAGGATATGCATGAATTTAGAGTCATTGATTACTATCCAATATTAACAAATGTAAACTTTAATAAAGTATAAACTAATGAAGTACGATATGTTTAACATTGAGATGATCGAGACAAGCCAAACCATTGGCGAGATGTCCGAGAAAAGAAAAGTAAGTACCATTGATTGGGACACATTCGATAAAATTACTAATCTAGATACGCAAGAATTCTTCCGCTGTTTTGGTGGAGAAGAGATTGCCGAGAAGAGAATGACCTGTGCAGGATTACAGGTAGTCAAGTTGACAAGTATTAATCCTGATAACACGTTTCGCAAAGTGCGAACATTCAATTTTAAAGTTAAATAGATTATGAATTCAGTTAGTTTAGATAAAACCGATATGTTAATTGCTAAGTTCATGGAATGCGAATTCTATGATGATGGCAGAGTATGTTACTCCACAGAAGTGGATGATTATGTAACAGAAGATCCAATGTGGGACAGTTCATGGGATTGGATTATGCCTGTTGTACAGGAGTGTAAACGTGTTGATGATGCCGATCATGTTTTAATAGATAGTATTGATTTTTTCTTATGCAATAACGATTTGCTTGGAGTATACGAAGCCGTAGTTGAATTTATTAAAGAGCAGAACGTATGAAGGACTTAAAAGTAATTTCAGTAAGGTATTTCGAGACTCGAAGAGGACTCGGATACGAATGCAAAACAAACATTCCTAACGTAACAATTTGGAATGATGGATGTGGGAGAGGCACATACTTCGAAAATTGTATGGAGGCTAAATATCATAAACTTTATGACCTCGAAAAAGATCAGGACTATATGGAAGGATTGATTGATGATTATGAAAGTTTAACAAGAGAGCCAACACCTGCTGATGATATTGAAAATTTAAAAGCAATAAAAGAATTTTTAAAAGAAAAGGGATGTCTGTAGTAGACTTCGCTGTTGAAACAATGAATAATATTAACCGTAAAATAGATTATCAAAATTATGAATAATGAACAAATTTCAATCCTAAAAGAAAAAGAAGCAGTAGAGAATGCACTAGGTGTATCTATTGTAGACCATACTGACTATACTTGGAACGACGATGATGTTTTACACCAAATCCAAGGGACTAAACCTTATATGATAAAGTGCGAAGACGATGGCTTTATATGGATTGTTCTTAGTAACCTATTATATGGCAAGAATGGCTATAATAAATATCACTTTCGTAAAACGATTTGGGAAGAGTATGATGGTGCATTATATGAATTGTCAAGAGAAAAAATTGGTTATAGATGGGTATGGGTAGATCGTGAGATTCCAAACCATGAGCAATTTTTACACATCATTGATTATGGTGGATTTATAGCACTCGAAGGAGGACATAGTATACCTAGCACATTTCAATTATGAATGATATAGAAGAGATGCTAACCCATATGTATGAACTTGACCGCAATAATTGCCTTATGCATGATGAAGATTGGATCAGAGAATTAGCACTAGCAATGACTGATCCTAAGTACAAAGAAAAATTTCTTGCAGAGTATGACGAATATGTTAAAGCCATGAATGCATGAGATTGAGACCGAGAATGACTATCGCTGTGGGTATTTTAGGAATTGTTGTTATGTTTCTTGCTTACTTTGCAGTAATTTATACAATAATTAAACTTATAATATCATGATTTTATCTAAAAATTTAAATGAAATTCAAACATTGATTGTTCTAAACAAAGAACTATTTGCTCTGAAGAAGAGAAGAAACGAGGGGATGTCCCTTCCTGAAGATTCAGCCCTATACGATACAATAATGGCTATGTTAAAAACATACGAGAAGAGATATGGCACTACTAATCCTTCAGAATTGCATGAACTGACAAGTTAACCCTATATTATATACGTACGATAAACTAAAAACCAAATCCGAAATTATGGACTACGATCAAGGACTAGACCATGGGAATCCATGGACAGAAGACCCTAGCGGCTACTGCTTAGAATGTTACGAGGAAACAGATACGGTATTTTGTTCTAAAAAATGCTACAATAAGTTTAATTGGATAGTAAACGATGAACTTGATTAGGCATGAAGAAGTTCACAAGTACACATACCGAAAGGAAAGTAAATCATCATCCTGTAAAAGCAGTAGTCTATTTAAAGGATAGAAAAATACCAGCCCATCATTCAGGTGGATCGGTATACATTAAAGCAAATGGGTTATCCCTGATGCTAGATAATAGAGAAGTGAAACATCTTGCTCTATGTTGGGAAAAAGAATACGAAAAGAAAAAATCTATTTGACATGGAAGAAGAATCATTGGAAGAAATAATCAAGGACATTAACCGAGATTTAGAATTTATTTATACCTTATCAGGCGCGATGAATTCAGCGATCGTTCGTGGAGAAGTTCACAACGTACAGAAGCGGTTACGTTTCATAGATAAAAAGTTTAATCAACCGATAGTAAATACTATCACTAATACAATAGCATAATGGAAAAAGATTGGAAAGGAAGAGAGTATACACCTGATAGGTTTCTACCACGTAAAAAGCCACCGAGATTATTTGAATACTTTGGATATATTATTTGGTATGGCGTACCATTTTCTATAATCTATACAATAGTTAATTTTCTTTCGTCGTTACTGCAATGAAAAAGAAAAAGGTATCTAAAACATATGTAGAATGGATGCTACATATTAAGAGTAATTATTACAGCGAACCTGATGATTTAGATTTAGGGATTGCAAAAGATTTAGAGTATAATTTGTTTAAAAGAAATTAACATTGTAACTTGTATCAACTTTAATTTATAAAAATAAAAACCATGGCGTACCAATTTAAAACCATCAACGTAAAACAAAAACAATACGTTGAAGTAACTGAGAGAGTAAAGTATTTTAGAATAGCCCCTGAATTTAAGGGATGGTCAATTGAAACAGAAATAATTTCAATGGAGGATGGAGAAGTATTAATGAAGACTACTATAAAAGACTCTGAAGGAATTATTAAATCTACAGGACTAGCACATGAAGTTCAGGAAGCATCTTATATTAATAAGACTTCCTATATAGAGAACTGCGAGACATCAGCAGTAGGTAGGGCATTGGCTATGTTGGCTATTGGTATCGACACATCTATGGCATCAGCAGATGAAGTAGAGATTGCTATTGCTAAAGATGAAGCCGGAATTACAGGTAAAAAGACTGCATCTAAACCTGCCAAAAAGAAATCACCTGTCGCTAAAGATATCGCTGTTGAGGATGAGATGCCTGAAGGTGAGAAGATGAAGTTAGTTATTCAAGCAGTTGAGCGTATAATAACAGGAAAGAATGTTCCTGAAAGGAATGAACTTAGAACGAAGGGGATAGCATGGCTTGAAGGTATGTTTAAATTAGACAAAAGACATAAGAGTCTTCTTGATAATGCTGTTAAGCCTGCGAAAAAATGAGTCCCTGGTTTGAGAAGGTAATTCAAAAGACTCAAAAGAAATATCTGTCTTACTCTTCTATTAAACATTTTCTAGATGATGTAGTAAAGGGAGAGATGTATCTTCAGGGTAAACTAAAGAAGGACTCACAGGCTTTTACTTTTGGTGCTGCGTATGATGTTATGCTATTCACTCCTGATAAATTTGATGAACAATTCTTTGTCTTGGAAGAGGAGGAAATACTTGCGGAGATAGGTGGCAAGAATCCTAGAGGAACAAAAGCGTATAAGGAATGGCTCAAAGAACAGGAAGAAAAATCCGCAGGTAAGAGACATCTATCAGTTGAGGAACATCAACAAGCAATAGATATGATCACAAGATTAGAGGATAGCGGAGTAAGAGATATTTATTTAAGCGGAGAATATCAGGTAGAATTTAACAAGGAACTTGAGATCAATGGTCATGTTATTCCTTTCCGGGGATTTCTAGATGTGTTGGGTGATGGTTTTATAACCGACCTTAAATCGACCAGGGCTTCGTCAATGTGGGCGTTCAAAAGAGACGTTAAGTCTATGGGATACGATATACAATGCTACCTATATACGAAGGCTTTGGGCATAGACAGTTACTATTGGGTAGCCCAAAACAAATTCTACCCATATTTACCAATGGCATTAAAATGTTCTGAGGAAACTCTTGACTCAGGCAGGAAGAAGGTGCATCGTGCATTAGACATAATTAAAAAATATGCTGAGAGCGATAAACCTTCTAATCATTTTTATATTCAAGGGGAAATTTAATTTTTATTATGGAAAATCAACAGAAAAAGGATGTCTATATTGGATATGTAGGCGACAAAAAAACCTATGATAGTGGTGTTTCTAAATACCCAATCTCATTTCGTGTAGAACAACTCGAAGAAATGAAGAAGTTTGCTAGTGAAGCAGGTAATGTCAATATGGATTTAGTGATGAAGACAGATGGTGATGCGTTTATCTCTGTGTTTAATCCACGTCATCCTGACAATGCTAAGTATGCAAAAAATGCTGCGGCTAAGACCGTTGCTGATGGCTCTACAGAGATGCCATTCTAAATGATATAATCTTATCCCAAGGATGGATCACCACGTCTAGGAATGTGTTATGGTTTGGTCTATGGTGTGAAGTCTTTGGGGTATAGATTTTATTTATTCAATTTGTAAATTCATGCTATACACATGAGAGATCTAGAAACATTTATGCGAATTGCTAATGCTCAATTGAAAAGTAAAATTCAATATGCTCCGCAACGCCTGGCTGTTACTAGTAAGATGTATGTGAGATGGCTCAATCGAAAAAAACGAAATGCCATATCTCGAACACAAAAGAGATAGTATACACAGAAACTATACTATCGTTTATCACAAGAAACAAAATGAATGGAGGCTTTTAAGAAGAGGAGTACCGGTATTCTCAGGCACTAAAGAAGGTGTCAATCATTGGTACGAAAAGATAATACTTCCAAATAACCCAATGTTTTAATATCATTTTAAATGACACAAAAAATAACTTCTGTCATGCAGGAAAAGAAAATGCATAGACACATAGAGGCTCAACACCTAATGAGCAAAGCAATAGAAATATTTGCAGCAGTAAATAAAATAGATTCTAATGATCTATATACAGGAACCAGGAAGAGGGCGGTAGTAGAAGCCAGGTCTATGATATGGAAGTATGCTAGAGAAAGGACTCACCTAACATTTACAGAATTAGGAGAGAGATTTAACATGAGTCATTGTACAGTACAACATCATATTAATAATCACAACACCTATTTAGAAAAAGTAAATAAAAGATCTGAAGCAAGAGTAAATGAATTGTATGCAATTACTTATTCTAATGGGAAGAATATTTTAAATCACTTCTTTGACATTCCAAATGAATCTGATATGAATGGTATGAAGTGGAGAGTTGTCTTAATGGTGGACTCGTATCCTGATTGGTCCAACTTCAAGGTCATAGAAAAAGAAAGAGTTTTATGATCGGTCAAACCATTTATTATTATTTGGTTGATGTTATTTATGTAAAGAAAGGCAGAGGTAAAAAACCTCCTGTACCACATCGTGTTTCAGATGTTTCTCTAGTAACAAGAGCAAAAACTATGGCACACATGAACAGAAATAAAGATGTTGTAACAAGCATTGCTCAAGTATTAAATCTAAAAAACTTCTTGAGTATACGTGTATGTAATATAAAAAGTCAAAAAGATATAGGGTCTTCAGGATTCTATGAAGAAGAAAAATATTCAGATGAGTTCAAGTGAAATGATTACCATGTTCGGGTCGATAACGAACACAACAGAGCCACATTACCTTCCGCTGTCAACTGCCTTAGATCGTATACGTGAGGGTAAGAATAAAAAAACTATTAATAAACTTAGGAAGGGTGATGCATCTTTAAAGAAGACATTACCTATTGCTTTATTTTCAGGAGTCTTTACAGGAAGAAAAGATGATGAGATCAAAGGTCATAGTGGAAACATAATTCTTGACTTCGATCATATAGATGTTGAACTATATAAGTCTTTACTAGGTACAGATGACTTTGTTAGAGCCTGTTGGGTTTCTCCCTCTGGAGATGGTCTTAAAGTATTAATAAGAATATCTAACCCTGAGAGACACAGAGATCACTTCAGGGGATTGAAGGCTTACTTCGATAAGAACTATGGATTAGAAGTAGATGCATCAGGTATTAATGAAGCAAGAGCCTGCTTTGAGAGTTATGACCCGGACTTAATTAGTAAGGAAGACTGCAAAGTGTTTGGACATATGCTATCTGAGAATGCTAAGGTAGAGGAAAGGGTACAACAAAAAGTTCTAACTGATTACGAAAAGATAGACATCGTAGCACATATGTTACGTAAAGCAGAAGAAGGAGAAAAGCATACGGTACTTCTCAGAGCGGCTATTCTTTGTGGTGGATACATATCAGCCGGAAGGATGGAAGAGTCGGAGGCTGTGAGAATAATGCTTCGTGAGTTAGAGAACAGAGAGACTGTTGAGGACATGGATCAGGCGCAAAAGACTATATCTGATGGTCTTGCCCAGGGAAAGATGATGCCCATACGTGAAGTAATAGATGATGAGCAAAGGATCAAAAGGGAAATGCTCATACTTGATGGAGATATGTCGTTCATCTCTTCAGATGATAGTGACCTAGATTGGATTGAAAAGTTTGCTAAGGGTGAAATACCTAAAGGATTGAGTACAGGTATTAAGAAGTTAGATCAATACTTCTTATTTAAAAAAGAGTTTACAATTTTTAATGGTCATAGTAATGTGGGTAAAACAACCATGGGTTTATATCTGATGGTAGCATCCGCTGTCCTGCATCAATGGCGATGGATAATATATTCTAGTGAGAATAAGACCGCGGCACTAAAGATGAGGCTGATGGAATTTCTTATGGACATACCTATTGACCAAATGCATTACGAGGAAAGAGTCCAAGCATTCAAGTGGGTGAACAAGTACTTTACCATCATAAGCAACGATGAGGTTTATAGTTATACTGATCTAATTGTGTTTGCTGAAAAGTTAATTAGACAAGAAAAATACGATGGGTTTTTTATTGACCCATATAACTCTTTGAAAATAACAATGTCTAAAGGTGCTGAGTTGTCGAGTCATGAGTATCATTATCAAGCAGCAAGTGAAATGCTTACGTTCAGTAATAAAAACGATATCGCTGTATGGCTTAACACTCATGCCATAACAGAGGCAGCAAGAAGAAAGGGACCCGATGGTTTACAGATGGCTCCGTTTGCTGAGGACACAGAAGGCGGGGGCAAGATGGTTAACCGCTCGGATATTTTCTGCTCGTTTCATCGTAAAATTGCATCTCCGGACTATGATATAAGAGGAACGGTAGAGATTCATATTAGAAAAATGAGGAACCAAGAAACAGGTGGAGCTCCTAGTCCTTTTGATGAGCCAATACTAATGAGAATGAATTCAACACGTACTGGATTTACTCATGTTGGAACAGGGGAGAAAAGTTTTCCTAGTTTTTCTTTGAATACCAAGCATTTAGACTTACATTAGTAAGTGTGGATGAAGAGGGTTATCAGGAGATTACATTATTTTTACCGAAGCCGGTATCACTTAATAAGTTTTATGCGGGCGGTCATTTCGCGATACGAACAAAACATAAAGCCAACTACTGGAAGGAAATCGAAAGTGCGATGGACACATTTGATCGGTTCACTATGGACAAGTTTAGGATTGATGTTAAGTACAATTGTCGCTACGATGTTGACAATGCTATTTGTTGTTGCAAATTTATGGCTGATTATCTTAGAAACCACGGTTACGTTGTTGATGATTCCCCTAAATATTTTGAGGGACAATCAACGAGGTACGATGAAACATTAGATAAGAATCAATTTGTAGCAATAATAAAAGGATATGGATACAAAGTCGTTGAGTCAGACTTACTTCCTAGCGACAGCAAGAATACACAACTCGGCAACGAGCCTGTACGAAAGCCTGCACGACGAAGGAGGAAAGCCAAGGATTGACGCAGAAAGACTGCATAATACAATCCGAAAATATAAGAGAGACATAGACATGGAGTTCGACATGATTCGTGCGGCTCTCTTAGAGTATTATGATGATGACGTTAATATACCTTGATGCGTTAAGCGGTATTAATTATCATAGAATACTTACTCCTTTCATAAGAATGAAAGAAGAGAAGGGATTGAACACCCATTACTTTGACAACTTTAATCAACTTAAAGAATGGGATCTAAGTAAAGTAAATAATTTAGTTATATCCAGGAGATGTAGTGTTTCCAATCACAAAGAGTTTAAAAAGTTCTTGAACAAGAACAACATTAAATTGATTCTAGACAATGATGACTTTTGGGAACTACCTAAATCTAATCCGGCTAGAAAACATTACGAGAACGTAGAAAAAAGCAATATATTAAACACTATAAAAATAGCAGATGAAATTTGGACACCTTCTGAGTACTTAAAGAACAGAATGGCTATGATTAATCCTGGTGTTTCTATTCATGTAGTTCCTAATACAGTATACCAAAAAGAAAAACAATGGAGGGATATTAAAAAAGACGATAACCCAAAAGGTCTTGTAAGGTTTGGATACCTAGGAGCCAACGGACACAATGAAGACTTGAAAGTTTTAGGAATGACCTTTGAAGATTATGAACTTTACTGCACCAGGCTAGGTACATTCAATGGAGTGGGTACACTATACTCTGATTTTTTAAGAGCAAAATATCCAATCACTCCGGTAGAACCTCATGAATATGGTAGCCTGTATAAAAAATTTGACGTGTCTATATCTCCTTTGGCAGATTCAAAATTTAACAGATGCAAATCAGATCTGAAGGTTGTTGAAGCAGGCTTCACAAAAACTGCAATTATCGCTAGTAATGTCAGACCATACAAACAGTCTATTGTTCACGGTAAAACAGGACTACTTTGCAACTCTCCTGCTGAATGGAGAGAAGCAGTTAGTAAGATGACACTAACACAAGCAGAGGATCTTGGTAATAACCTTTATGAGCATTGCAAAAAAGAGTATGATCTTCATAGTATTAATGAAACAAGACTCAAAGGGTTGGCATGAGACGCGTAGACATTCCCCCTTATCTTAGGGAATACGCTGCTGACATTGCTCATAGAAGAGTAGAGGCTAACAAAGAAAGATATAACGGAACACACAGACAAAGAACAGGAATAAAAAAATCGCTGTTGTTAGGAGAGGTATCAAGAGAATACTACACAGAATTTGTAGGAGTTCTAGGAGAGTTATTGGTTAGATATTATTATGAGATTACCCCGGAGTATTCTCGTTATTCCGTTTCGACATTACTTAAAAATACCAGGGACATAAAACATGACGATGATATTGAGGTCGTTCAGAATGGGCAGGTGAGAAAGGTGAGTATCAAAACATCCGAAGGTTCATTTAAAGCCAATGAAAGGGCAATGCAAAAAGAAGACTGTGATGAGATGGTGTTTATTATGTTTACTTCAAAACACGAATACATTGTAGGACATTATAAACCTGAAGAGGTGCGGGAATGGCCTGTAGTATTTGGAGCATACTCAAGATTCCATGAGTTAATTCCTGGTCAAACGGTAGCCGTAAGCGAATAAAGCAATGGCCGTTAATAAAAAGAAAGATCCTTTATACATCTTGTGATACCACTTATCGTGGGCAACATAAACTATTTTTTCAAAGGGAACACTAACAGTTCTAACTATAGTGTCGGCATCACAGCCTCCATCTATTATGAGGGTGTCGTAAGCGCGCATAATCTTCACTCGGAAGTTGTTCTTTACTATCTCTATGGTATCCACCTTTGAGGTGATGACCGAATCCAGCACAGCAGTCTTCTCTATAACAACCGTATCCATAACAATCGCTGTATCCTGTACTAGTATTGTTGGGTCTTTCTTGATTGCTCTTTTCAGATGCCATTGAGTGCTGCAACTTGTAGTTAAAATTACTAGAAGTAAAGTTACAAAAAACGCTAGACTTAGCGTAGAGCATTTCATTTTCTAGACAAATTGTATAACCTCTCGTCAATTTTTTTAAGGCTAGAGTTTATATTTTCAATATCTTGTTTGGTTTCAATTATAGCGTTCTCAATAATCTCTGTTTGCAACTTGAACTCCTCGGCTGACACAGGAGGAACTGGGAGTTCCTTAGCGATTTGCACCTCGTTCATCATCATCGTGTAGCCAGAGGCTGCCATTGCAACTGTCATACTTATCGCGACTAATGTCTTGATGCTAATACCAAAGACTCGGTCTTCACCGAACTCATCTAATCTGTCTATAGCGGACTTGCTTTTACCCATGTTATGTTATGTTACCTAGTAGTTTGAGTGACAAAGGTATTGACTATAAATTACAAATAATTATCTGAAATTATTCCGGCAAGTCTATGTTATACAAGAGATACAACTGTTCTGCTCTACTCTTTCGAAACTTATTTTTTATACTCTTAGAAGCCGATCTAATGATTCCAAAGTTTTCAAATTTGTTTCCATATTTTTTTATAAAATCATATCCTGTTTTGATTTCATTAAGCCTAACTTTTCTATTAAACTTTTCTCTTTTAGATAAATCTTCATACGGAGTAAAAAAGTTTTGATCCTCTAGGTTATAATAAAATTGTTTACTAATATTAACAGGGTAGTCCCTGAATACTAGTGATGTACCTAATTGCAACGCTGTTGAAATAGGGTCTAATTGTGCATCAGGATTTTCTTCCCCTTCCTTAATTCGCTTACGAACTTGTTTTGCTACGTAGTTAATGTTAGGAGGAATAAACATCTCTTTAAAAACGTAAGATCCGTAAGCATTGGACCAATCACTTAGTGTGCTACCGATTATCCACCTGTTAAACCAAGTTGCATCTTCATTACGAACTATAGGAGCGCCATATGAATTTTTCCCTTCAATAAGATTTGTTATCAAACGAACAGCGAGGTTAGGATCTGTAAAGTCATTACCTATAGACATTAAACTTTTGCTCCTGGAGATTCCATCTCTACCATAAATAAGTCCTTGCATTTCATCATATGGATCTTCAGAACTAATATTTACTAACCTAACTGTTCCATCTTTTTTCATAGAGACCGGAATAATATTAGAGCCAACCATCCAAGGTGGAAGAACGTAATTAGTTCCTCTAATGTCATCTGATAATTCTATATCTTCTTCATCATCTAAGAATTGATTAGCAATAAATTTATAACCTGCGGCAGACATTGTAGACATTGCTGCACCCATAGACAGGGATCTAAATCCATCAAGCATAAATGCATTACGTTGAGATTCAGTAAGATTATTATTACTTATTCCTTCATTTAAATCAGCAATCGCATTTTTATATATAGAAAAGAAACTTCGAAATGCCTCTATCCTAAATGACAAAAAGTCTCCGAATGGTAACTGCATTATAGTTCTAAATGCAGGACTTATCCTAGACATGGTAGGCATATTTTGTTTTATTCTTTCTACCACAGCAAGATCTACTTCCATTTGCTGTTCAGGTGTTAACTGATCATATGATTTTCCTTCAGGGTTCGAGGCTAATCTTTTGGCAAAGTTTTCTCTTTTGTGCAAGTAAGCAATAACTTTCGTATAGTCATCTATAAAACCATACTGATAAGCAATACGAGAAGACTTAGTCCCTAATTTTTTTTGTTGTTCTTGCAGGTACTTGGGCAACCAAGACCAAGCAGCATTAGGATCTCCTCCAGATGCCATGTCATAATATGAACTGTTAATGTCTCCTACTAACGCTTGATTCAAAGAAGCACCTAACAAACCTAGTTCAGCCAACTTATCTAACACTGCCTCCATCTCTGGGTCAGTCTCTCCAGTTCTAACTTTCTTTAATCTGTTTTTAAGATCCTTCATAACAGTGAACCCACCTCTGTCTGCGTTGTAACCAAATACTCCATTAGCCGCAAGGAAATACCAACCTCCCATTATATTTTTTCTCCAGGTAGGTAGGTTATAAAGAACCCTTACCTTTCGCATTTGTAATAAAGTATTATAATAACCTTGTAAAAAAGTATCTCTTAAATCTTCACCTTTTGCCTGGTACATAGGTGTTTGTTTGACCATGCTCAAGAATTCATTTGAGACAGCCTTACCATCCATAGGAGATCGTTTATCTTTTATAACTGTATAGTTATCCTTAAAGAAATTAGCAATATATCTTTGAGCGTCTTCAGAGTTTTCAATATCGTTACGACCAATCAAGTCACTCACTGTCTCATTAGATTCTAACAAACCTAAAATCCTAGCAATACCTGTTAAAGTTTCGTCTGACAATTTCTCTGTTGAATCTTGAACGAGTTGATTCACACGATCATATTCAGAAGGACGTAGAATCATAGAACCCATTCCATTCTCACGTGATAATTCATTTAATTTGTTTATCATCGTAAAGTTTGCGTTCATCTGCGCTAGGTTAGTAACAGAAGTTACCATTCTAATAAATGCATTATCTTCTTCACCCATCATTTTTCGTAACGACTCAGGAAGATCTTGCCTTCGCATTAAGTTTTTACTTCTAATTCGAACATCTGACATATCAGGATCTCCAGTATATCCTTTTCTTATGTTCTCTCTATTGTTTGCTACATCATCGTAATACTGCAACAACTTTTTCACATCTCGCTGTACCTTTTTTATCTGACCCAACTTGACATACTCTGAAATATATGGCCTTGCCTGTGGTGATTCAGGTTCAATATCTATTAATGTTATAATTTCTTCCGCACCTGGACCGTAAGCCTCTTCAAAATATTCTCTTATTGCTTCCATGTCACCCTCACCATCTAATATTTCTTGTTCAAGTTCAAACAAGGCTTGATCTATTAAATCTTTTTCAGCAGCCTTTCGTAGTTCCGGATCAATTTTAAAATTAGGATCAGTATATATTCTATAAGATCGGACACCATATTTTCCAACACTATCTTTTATGGTTTGCAATAAGTCATCACTTAATGAATCAAAAGCAGGGTTGTCAAGAATTCTTTTTTGTTGATCTTCTAGGAGTGATTTAAGTAATACTATATCCTCTGCTAGGACTTCATCTTTTTTTATAATTTCTTGAAGGGCTTTTGTTTGAGCATCTCTATTCTCTGAGTAATAATACTCATTTGTCAAATCATTTATCCGCTGTTGTTCTTCTTTACTTAATTTAGTAACCGCTTTTTTAATTCGCTGTCCGGTAAGAAATAAACGATTAAGAATTTGAGTTGGCATAGAAGAAGCAACCTCTTGAGCCTGGACTATTTTTTTATTGATCCCTCTTAACCTAGTAATTCCTGTTCTTTTTTCTAAATCTCTTAGCGTCTTATCAGTCTTAGATCTAATCCAATCGAGAATGGGTTCAAGTGCTTCTTTTTGTCTCTCGTAACTTTCAGGGTCTAGTCTTCCCTCTAAGTTTCTACCCTCAGTAACTGTAAATTCTTCTTCTTGAGTTTCAGGATCTACCTTGACCTCAACACTGTCAGGCACTCTTTTAAATCTATCGCTTTTTAATCTGTCTGATACTTTAACCTTCTTTAAATCAGAACCAGTACGTATAGCCTCCGTAACGCCAGTAAGATAACCCTCTATGTCTTTTGCAAGTCCAGCATCCTCAAACAACTGTACTCTATTATTAGTGATCTTTCGTATGATGTTATTTAAAAAGGCTTTTATTTCTTCTAAAATTGAAGCAGAAAATTCAACATTATTACCACCTAACTTAGCACCCAATTCTACCATAAACTCTTCAGACTTGTAGGATCCTACAGGTCTTTCTTTATACAAATCTGCGAAGTCATTAAGAACTTTAGAGTCGGCATCTTTTAATCTCCTAAGAATCAACTCTCTAAACTGATTAAAATCAACAGGATTAGAATCAAAGTAATTAGCGAAAACATTATGAAGAACTTCATGATATGCAGTTTTATATGCTGCTCTGTCCGCTTTTTTTCTTTGTGCTTTAGCCCCTAACAATTGTGCAATACTACCACTTTTATCTGTGATTCCATATGAGTTACGGGTATCCTGGAACCCAGCAGACTTTGCTCCTTTTTCATATCCCTCTTGAGTAAAACCAACAATAAAATCTTTTGCGTCTGGTGTTATAGACCTGTAAGACTCAGATGCTAATATCATCTTTTGTATTTCTACCCTATCTCCAGGACTAAAATTATCCATCTCTTCCTTTAAAACAGCGACATCATTGGGGTCAAATAAATTTAGATACCTATCATTTTTAAATCGATTCCTAGAGGCTTCTAAATTTACGTCTTCACTAGATTTTCGTTCGTCAATTATGGTGTCGCTTGTAGATTTTTCTTGTTGGTTTTGTTTTTGTTTTAACTGCTTTTCAATCTCAGTACCTTTCTCTGCATAGATAGCCCTTTCTTGCTCCGTAAGAGTTTCATTTGATATTATCTTATCTGCGATAGAAGATAGAACGCCAGTAGACACATTACCTGTATCTACAAAGTCATTGAAAATATCATCTGTTACTTTTTCAGATGTTGGTTCCTCTGGTTGAGTTTCTATATTTTCTTGAGGTTGAGTATCCGCTGTTTCAGTATCTTCTTTCTTGATTTTAGTTAGTTCGGTTAAGGCGTTTCCATTGTCATTTATCTGCCGTTCTACTGCCGCTCTTTCTGTAGCGGAAAGGTCGCCCTCTCGTAGTGCTTCGATACTCGCAAATATTTCTTTAGTAATATCCTTGGCTTTATCAAATACCTCGCTGTCCAAACCTACTAATTGCTGTTGTATTTCTAGAAGAGAAGTATATTTTTCATTAGTAAGATTTTTAAGATCTGCACTTAGCGCTTTTCTTACAGCACGTTTTTGACCAGGCTTTTTAAGATCTCTTTTTATTTTTTGAATCTTAGAATCAATAACACCTATACGACCATTGTCAGATGCTAAAGCCACTGTCATGCTCTCATTTAGTTTATCAGCCTCTTGTGTGCCTGCCCACCTAGAATAATTTCTTTCGCCTGGAGTTAGCGCCTCAGTAGCGTAGTAATTATAAACAGCACCTGGCGCTCCTGTGAATGGGCCTGCCGCACCTTCTAGTAACACATCTCTCCATTGGATGTCTTTACCCTGGGCAGCCTGTCCAATCGTCTCACCACCTGCTCCTAGTGCTGAGTCAAAACCAATCTCTTTTAATGCGGCAATATTTCTTGATGTTCCCTTTTTGATGGCTTGTTTTAAAAACTGACCACCTCGTCCCGCTGTTATGCCATCAAGTATACCTATAGGAATTCCTTTTTGAGCACCGCTAAGGGCTGCTTTTTCTAATTTTTGTTCCCCCTCTGGAGTTTGTTTAAAAAGAACATCTCTTAATTGCTCTTCATCAGTTACATCTACTCCTTGTTCCTGAAGCGCCTCAAAGAAAGATCCTGCGTATTCAACAGCGCCAGACCCTGAACCAAAAAATCCGGCTAATGCGCCACCAATATTTCCAAAGAAAGGTATAAATGAACCCGCTGTTGCACCGGCTACAGATGCAGGTATAGTCACTTCAGGAGCAGAAAAACTTGCGATCAAACTTTCGGGTAGCATGGTTGCTAGATCTAAAACAAAAGAAGCAATAGGATGCTTGTCTTGATTTAACTTTAAAAGATCTGACTCTCTTGGAGCATCTCTTTGTAAAATACTATTAAAATAAGCAAGGTCTTCCAGGTTAGTATATCCTGTTGTTCTTTGCTCTGCCATAAGTTTTGCGATTCTTCCCCTTGCACGACCACGATTATAAAGACGACCAAGTTCACTAGGGTTGTCATCTATTATAAACAAATTACGCTTACCTTCTGAAGGATCATCAGAAACCATGCCTCCAAGGACATCCTTTATTATACCATCTCTGGGTCCAAATACAGGACTCTTTTCAGCGAATTCGTTGAACTCTTTAGGTAACTGTTCAGACGCGAGAGTGACTGGTAAGTTCGAAAGAGAGACTGTATCTTCCAATTTGGAGACTGAATCTTCGACTCCAAAGTCTTTTTTTTTTTGATAGAATTCCTCTACCTCTGGAATAACTTGCTCTTGGCCGCCCGCAACCAGGCGGTCTTTGACAACGTCCAACTGAACGCCCCCATCATACAATCGCTGTAGTTCTTTTAGTTCTTCTTCATTCATATTATATTAGTTTTAAACTTCAACTAATTCCATTTGACCATCTTGATCTATAGCACTCTTAAAGAAAAGTGGATAATTATCTTTATACTCCGATATTAAATCTCTAAATTCTTTAACTGAATATTTGCCTAGATCAATTGAGTTTCGATCTACTAAATCTTGAAGAGTTTCCTCTGTCATCTGAGTAACACTGCTTGCGATTTTTTCACCATAATCTAAATCAGCAGTATCTAATTCTTTTACTATTTCAGCCACGTCAACTAACTCATTGTAATACTCCCTAGAGTTGGGTAAAGATCGCATCTTATCTTGCTCTTCGTTTTGTTTTACTACTAAAGACTTTTCTTCTTCTTGTTCTTCAATAGTTTTGGGAACAAAGCGTTCCGGGTTAGTAGTTCTAGGAATTGGCGCAATGTTTATTACTTGTTCCTCTCTTAAATTTTCATCTGCTTTGTTCACGCTTCTGGTAAACATATCATCCCTTACAGATGTTCTTTCGGAAGGTGACGTTATGTCAGGCAAAAGCATTTGATTGCTATCTTTTTCACTTTCTTCTTGTTCATCATCAACAACAATATCTCCAAGTATTTGACTTACAACAGACTTAGGTTTGGTTTCTGTTGTTTCTGTTGCAGTTTCAAGAATTTGTGTTGGGTCTCCCTGGGGGCCTTCTCTTGTAATATCACCCGGCCGATAATTAGATTGCATATTATCTAATGTGGCTTTGATTCTGGCGACTGGCTTCATTCTATCCCAACCTGAGTCCTCAATATCATCCCAAGAAACCACCTCTGTAACTTTATGTTTCTCTCTTCCTTCTGTACCAAGTACAGGCTGATCATATGTTATTACTACTATTTTGTTTCCATTTAAGTCTAAACCTACTTTTTCCACAGTTCTTTTAACACCTTGATCGTCTTCATAAGATGGCTTACCATCTTGGATATTTGCAATTAAACCAACACCAACCTCTTTTGTAGTAGCATTCTTTTTGGTTACTTCAAACTGACCTTCTTTAGGTTCTATCCGAGGAACAACAGTTATAAGGTTCTTCTCAGGAGCCTTATAATCAAATATACTAGCCTGCATACTAGCCTGTGATTTTTGATTTGCTTTTTCTGCCGCTGTTTGAAGATCTGTATTGAAAGAATTCAGAGCAGCCTTATATACTTTATCTACATAACGAGCGACTGATGCTTTTGCTCTTTCGTTATCGTTAAAAATCTCTCGTATTTTACCAGCGTCTGCCATATTGCCTTGTAACAATCCTTCGCTCCTTAAATCAGCGGCTATAATTCCATAAATGTCATCATCATCTAAGTTTATAAAATCAAAATACTCACCCATACTTTGCCTAAGACCTTCGTTATTTAGTTCTCCTGTCTCGATGTCATAAAATTGATCTACAGAAACACCTCTTCTATAATCTTGAACCGCATCGTTTACACTTTTTACAGGAGCAGTGTATGCTCTATACTGTGAAAGAATAGGAATTCGTGAGATAGCGTTTTCTACATCCGTAATATCTGTAAAGTCTTGATTTCTAAGTGCCTCTATTTGTGCAGTCAGTTCATTAGTATTAGTATATTTTGATGGGTCTGCATATATCTTTTTTTCCGGCTCGTCAAGTCTATTCTTATATTCAATTAAGGCAGCCATAGTGTTTTTGTAGTCATTGTACATTTGACTTCGTTCTCTTCGAGCCTCGACAGACATATCTCCACTATTAAGACTATCTTGTATTTTTTGCCATGATTCTTGTCCTAGTTTTTTTCCTCCAGGAGTTAATGGGCCTCTTACTTGCTCAAATGAATTTAGATAATCAAGTTCTCTTTGTTCTCTTTGTTCTCTTCGAGCAACAGCCCTATCATATATAGCACCATAGTCCACCTGTGGCATTGTCGCTGTTGATTGAAAGTATCTAGTATCAGCCATTGAATTGTTCTTTACTTAACAAGTTACGTACGAAGTCATGTAGTTCGCTATCTCCTTCTTCAGAAAGTTGCTTTAGCATTTCTGCTTGCTCAGGATTAAATATATATTCTCCTCCTGTCATCTCTCCAATTTTTTCATCATCTTGTACTATGTCAATTGGATTAGTATCATGATTAAATTCACCTGGAGTTTCTTCTACTTCTTCTTCCAGGCTATGAGGTCCCACTTCTTTTTTAATGTGAGATACCATTCTCATCATTGCCTTTAGTGCATCCACTTCTTCGTCTGAAGACTTGGGTTGCATACCTCCTCTGTCGTACATAAACTCTTCTTCTATAGCCTCATCAAAAGGAATCATAATATCTTGAAGAGATTGATCTCTGGACGCTGCATATTTTGGCGAACGCCTAGTTAATAAACCTCTTGTATCAACAAAGTCATAACCTCCATCAGGATTTAAAACAAGATTTTCTGAGGTGTTAGTGTTTCTAGGAAAAGATGAGTCTATGAGATCCATTTCAGGAAGAGTTGTTAAGTTCTCTTTAAATGCTGCCCCTCCAATAGGTAAATCTTCTAATGGAATACCATCTTGTATCTGAGGAATAAAAGGTTCATTATATGAGCCTTTAGGGGGAGGTTGAAGCCTTTCAAAATTTACGTCAGGTGCAGATCGAGGAGGGGTTATTTCACTCATCATCTGTGCGGCCCTCTTCATTCCAGGAGTAACACCTCTTAAATCTTGAACAGTTTGAGTTCTTCCTCCGGTAATATCAAAACTACCAATTTGATTAGCATTCTTGTTACTACCAATTCCAGGAACACCATCTGCTCTTTTACTAACCTCTAAAGATGAATCTGTTTGATCACCCAACAAAGAGTTGCCAGACACATCAGTATTATTATCCTTACTTTTCTTTGATAGACTACCCGCTACCTGTGCTATTCCTCCAATTCCTTGAGCAATACCGCCAAGCATTTGAGCCCGACCAGCATCCGCAGCCCTGGCTAGTCTGTCAAGATTGCCTCCAAGCCTTTGATTTATTTGATTGACCTGAGCAGCGTCTTGTGCAGCAGAGACTTGTGCACCATAATCTCCAAATCTTTGTAATGCCCTATCGGTAGACATACCGGTTGCTCTTTGAAGACCAGCAGTTCTTCCTGCTAATGCTCTTGCC
>Ga0208159_1000295_pt1 | contig 20660 bp, 6 predicted proteins | sample 9_EtaG_FD_184082 | JGI IMG/M metagenome (GOLD analysis project Ga0208159, IMG submission 184082) | Marine viral communities from the Subarctic Pacific Ocean - 9_ETSP_OMZ_AT15188 metaG (SPAdes) (version 2) | ecosystem: Environmental > Aquatic > Marine > Oceanic | place: Pacific Ocean | collected... | reverse complement strand
GATAGAATTTATTATTTAATGGGCAATAAATCTCCTTTAACTCTTACTATACCTGGTAAGCATACTAAAAAACACGCTTTACTTTATTTTGACCCTAAAACAGGTAAACAAAGAGAAATTAGATATGCAACAAATCAAGATTCACCATTAGTAGATGAACAAAAAGGCGAAGCAACAATGGGTCATATCAGGTTTAATGACGGGACTCTAAAAGTGCCAAAAGAAAAGCAAAACCTACAAAAGCTATTATCTTTGTATCACCCTTTAAAAGGTAAATTATATGAAGAATTTAGTGCTCAAGAAGAAGCTGTAGATCAATTAGAGGTATTAGATCTTCAAATTGACGCTATGAATGCTGCTAGAAATATTGATATAGATCAAGCTGAAGCTATTCTTAGAGTTGAAATAGGCTCAAAAGTTAACTCCATGAGTTCTAAAGAAATTAAAAGAGATTTACTCTTGTTTGCTAGAACTAATCCACAATTGTTTATTAATTTAGCTAATGATGATAATGTTCAATTAAGAAACACGGCTATTAGAGCTGCTGAAGCTGGTATAATTAATTTATCAAGCGATCAAAGAACATTCACCTGGGGATCAAACGGTAGAAAATTAATGAATGTGCCTTTTGATGAAAACCCTTATTCAGCTTTCGCTGCTTTCTTAAAAACAGATGAAGGTGTTGAAATCTATAAATCTATAGATAAAAAACTATAAAAACAAGTAATACTAATACAGGCGGTTTCGGCCGCCTTTTTAGTATAATAAAAAACTAATATGGCAGTAAACATAAACACAGTATATCAAACAGTCTTGTATATATTAAACAAAGAACAAAGAGGTTATTTACCGCCTTCAGAATTCAATAGTTTTGCTGAATTAGTTCAATTAGAAATATTTAATTCTTATTTTCCAGATGGAAATCAACTAAATAGATATAATCAAAATAATACTCAAAATAACACAGAGTTTTTTAACATATTTGAAAACAATAGATATAAATTATATCCTTTTGAAAATGAAATAGATTTTGAGTTTGATATTACTACTAATTTATGGACACCAAATACTATAAGACCAGTTAGATTATTAGGTAATATAATTTCTACATATAATAACACTTTAACTAATACAAATCCTAGCGCAAAGATAAATCCTAAATTAAACTCTATTACTCAAAACGTTAGTAAATCTGACTATGATAAAATAGTTAGATCTAAACTTACAGCGCCAACTGCCAAATATCCTTTAGCTTATCAAACAAATTCAATTACTTTAGCTCCTAGCTCTCCTGTTTGTTTAGTAATATCACCTTTACCAGATTCAGTAAAAGTTAATTGTATTTTAGAACCTACACAACCTACTTGGAATTTTTATACAGGTAATCAAGGGCAATATATTTTTGATAATACTTCTATTGGATTTCAATTAGATATTTCTGAAAAAACTAATTTAATTGTAGGTATATTAAAATATGCTGGGGTAGTAGTAAATAATCCAACAGTTATAGAAGTAGCTGAACAAGAAGCTAGAAAAGTAGAAGTAAACGAAAAATCTTAAATAAATGAGTTATAGTAATTCAAACAGTGGAACAGGTTTAGTAACTGAAACAAACCAACAATATTATCAAGGCGCTCAAGTTTTTGTAGTAACTGATGCGGCAGGCGAAAGTTCTTTTAAAGCTACTTTTAACACAGATCTTATTTTTGGATCTTTTGACAATACTATTACGGCTTATGCTTTAAATAATTTTAAGTTATATACTAGCCCAAGTGGTTTGCCTGGAACTTTTGATGAGTACACGTTATCTTACGAAGTTGAAGACAACACAGTGCACATAGGAACTAAAGCGGTACCTGTGTTATTACCTCAAAACACTTATGTGGTAATACAATTAAAAACACTAAATGGTGGTAATTATGGTAATCAAGATGCTTTTGGAAACACTGTAGAAAATAATTATGGTGGATATGAATATTTAAGTCTTGGTGATATTTGTGATAACTTTATGGTAGGTTATGTTGGTGATGGTAAGATATTACAAAAAGCTACTAAATCAGATGTATTATTTTTTGCTAAAAGATCTTTACAAGAATTTAGTTATGATACTTTAAAAAGTATACACTCTCAAGAACTAAGTATACCAGCAAGCTTAAGCTTACCCTTACCACAAGACTATGTGAACTATGTAAGCGTCTGCTACATAGATGAACTAGGAGTTAAAAGGCCTATTTATCCAGCTAACAACTTAACAACAAGTCCTTATGAAAACCCTGTGCAAGACGCTACAGGTGTACCAGTTCAAGATAACTTTGGTTTAAATATAGAAGGAACTTCTTTGACAGAAGAAAAATGGAAAAAAGCAAATGATACTTTTTTAAATCAAACTTTTTTTAATAATTTAGATGACTACGCTTATTGGGCAAATTATTATGGTTTTGATAATAGCATTTTTTATGGTCAACAATATGGAATAGTACCACAATACGCGCAAGTAAATGGCTGGTTTAATATTAATTACAGAGAAGGTAAAATAGCTTTTTCTAGTAACTTAGTAAACAAACTTATTGTTATAGAATATGTGTCAGATGGTTTGGCTTATGACATGGACTCTAAGGTACCTAAGATGGCCGAAGATGCGTTATATGCTTCTATTTTGTATAATATAGTATCTACAAGATCTGGACAACAAGAGTACACGGTTCAAAGATTAAAAAGAGATAGATCAGCTAAACTTAGAAACGCTAAAATAAGACTTTCAAATATAAAACTTGATGAAATAAATCAAGTTATGCGTGGTAAATCTAAATGGATAAAACACTAAAATTTAATGGCTAAATCGCAAAATACTTTTTTAAAGTCCAAGATGAACAAAGACTTGGACGCTCGCTTATTACCTAATGGTGAATACAGAGATGCTAGAAATGCTCAAATAAGTAAATCAGAAGGACCACAGGTTGGTAATTTAGAAAATGTTTTAGGTAATAAAGAGGTTTTAAATATACGCCAAAAAACCAATACGTCTAATTTAGTATGTATAGGTAGTTTGCCAGACGAAGTTAATAATACTGTTTATTTATTTTTAACTAATAATTTAATTAATGGCGTACCGTTAGATGGACCTCCTTTTACTATAGAGCCTAATCCAGACGGTGATTACGCGCCTTCAGCTGAAAATTTCATACTGTCATACAACTCATTAACAGGCGAGTCTACAGTATTAGTAAGAGGTGCTTTTTTAAATTTTTATGAAAAAAATTTGATAATAGGTCTTAATATTATGGAGGATTTATTATTTTTTACAGATAATAGAAACCAACCAAGAGTAATTAACGTTAATCTAGCTAATTCAGATTCAAATAATATTAATCCTACATATTATACTACAGAAGACCAAATATCAGTAGCTAAATACAATCCTTACGAAGCTATAGAACTTTATCAAGAAAGCATTTTAGATCCTGGTTTTTATGAAACTACAATGAAGGATGTTAGTAGTAAATTCTTACCAAATGGAGGATCTGCTGAAGCTGATGGTGCTCAAGCAGGAGTAGGTTTAACTACACCTTTAATTATTGACAACGTTAAAGGTCAAATAAACACTGGAAGTAATTACACGGCTGCTACTGTTTTTTTAGAAAATACAGCAGGAGAGTTAATTAACACAGGAGAAACAGTCACTTCTTTTATAGATAACGCAGGTACTTTAGAACTTGAAATTACAGGTGATATAACAGTAAGTAATAATCAATTAATTGTTTTTCAAGCGAATCCATATTACGATTCTAGCTTTAGTGGAGATCCAGATTATTTAGAAGATAAATTTGTAAGATTTAGTTACAGATTTAAATTTGTAGATAATGAATATTCTATTTTTGCGCCATTTACTCAAATAGCTTTCATACCTAAGCAAGATGGTTATTTCATGAAAGTTTTGCCGCCAAATGAAGAAAAAAATGATCAAAAAGAAGCATATCAAAGTACTGTAGTTTATTTTGTAGAAAATAAAATAAACAATATAGATTTAAGAATACCTCTTCCTTTTACTAATTATACACTACAACGGGCTTTAAAAATATCTGAAATAGAAATATTATACAAAGAATCTGATGGAGTTACTGTAAAGTCAATAGAATCAGTGCCTATTTCAACTGTAGCAGCTTCTTCGGGAATAGCTTTGGTAAATGGCGCTCAAACTCCAACTCCAGTAGGAACAGCTATAGATATAGATAATATTGAAGGTGGAATACAGGTAGGTGCAATTGTAGAAGGATCAGGTGTTCCAGCTGGTACTACAGTAACTTCTTTTACTCCTGACGATCCTAGTAATCCTATTTCTGGCGAATTAAAAGTAAGTAACGCTATAGCTAGTTTAGATGATAATATATTATTAATTTTTGGAGACATTAATTATTTTACCTATAGTTATGATTCTACTAAACCTATAAAAACTTTACCAGAAAGCGAACTAGTCAGAGTTTATGATAAAGTTCCATTAAAAGCTTTAGCTCAAGAAGTTTCTGGAAATAGAGTTATTTATGGTAATTTTTTAAATAGATTAGATCCACCTTCTAGTATAGATTACAATGTTGCTTGTACTCCTAAGTTTGATTTTGATATAAATCAAATAACAGCTACTTACACAGGAGCAGCAACAACTATAACAGCAGGAACTATAATACCTATTACAATTCCTAAGTTATTAAATCCACCAGCTGGTGTTTTCCCTGGTATGACTATAACTTCTACCACCTTTGGAACAATTATACCAAGTGGAACTATAATAACTACAACTTCTGAAAGCGGACAATCTTACAGCGTGCAAGGTATTAGCGCTGCGGCGTCTACTACTACAGAAATTATTCTTTCATTTGTAAATAATCCTATATTAATAGGTATGTCTATAACAGGAACAGGAGTTCCAGCTCTTACAACAGTTGTAAACTATAATGAAGCAACCGGCCAAGTTATAGCTAATCAAGCGGTAAGTATAGCTCAAGGAGCTGAATTAAGTTTTACTCAAACTGGTAGTACTAATATAGATATTACTTTAAATCAAGATATAACCGTTGCTGCAAGCGTAGTGTTTATTATGGATTCCGGTGGAGATGTATTAAATTATACTTCTAAAGTTGAATATCCTAATCACAGTGTTAAAACAAATAGAAACTATCAAGTAGGTTTTGTTTTGTCAGATAGATATGGTAGACAATCAGGCGTAATACTATCAGATAACAAAAAAACAATAAATCTTTTTGGCTTAGAATACACAGGTTCTACGCTTTACTCAGCTTATATACCACCTTCATTAAATCAAGGTAATTGGCCTGGTAATTCGCTTAAAGTATTAGTAAATTCAATAATTGATCTTGGAGATAATTCTTACAACGACGACATTACAAGTGTAAATTACAACCCAACTGGTTGGTACTCTTACAAAGTAGTTGTCAAGCAAACAGAGCAAGATTATTATAATGTTTATTTGCCTGGTATAATGAATTCATATCCTGTAGATACTTCTTTAGAATTAGACAATACAGCTCACATAGTTTTAATTAATGACAATATTAATAAAATACCTAGAGATTTAAATGAAGTTGGACCAGATCAAAAACAATTTGGTAGTTCAATTCAACTTTATGGTAGAGTACAAAATACAGCAAACACACCTACAGGAACTGGAGATTTAAACGAGCAATATTATCTAGAAAGATCTTCAGACACAGCGTCTGTTATATCAACTGTTTATGATTTATTTGATTTTGATCCTATAAAACCACCAACTCCTAATTTTTTCCCTCAATTTTACAGTTTAGATTCTAATCCTTTAGTAGCTAGAATAACTACAGATTCTGGTATAGGTCAAATAGCTTCTACAGAATATTTTACTGTAAGCGGTAAAGCTTTAAAAGCTGAAAGTTTATATAATATTGCCGTTGGAGCTCCACCTAATGCTGACATGCAAGACTTTATTTGTATAACTCAATTCACAGGAGATTTAAGTAGCTCAGGAATTGCTGGTTATGAGTTAGTTAGTAGCAATAGTTTACCAGATAAAGTTTATGTATCAAGCTCTGTCGGTGGTGTTACTCCAATTGAAACAGATTACCCAACTAACTCTAGTGGAATTAATTCCGGTTTGAAAATAAAACTAGTAGACAATAATGATGTTCCATTCTTTTTTATTCCTGTAGAAGATGAAATAATAACTATAACAAAAACAACTGGTAATGCAACTCCTCCTTTAAACAGAAAAGAAGTTACTCCTGGTATACAAAGGTTAGCTGTTTATGAAACTGAACCTGTAGAAAGTGCTTTAGACATATACTGGGAAACATCAACATGTGGTTTAATTAGAGATCTAAACGATGCAATATTAAATAATCAACAAGTTCCTGGTGCTTCTGATTTATTTCCTTTTAATTTAACTCCTTTTACAGAAGGATTAGCGTCTAACGGTAATATATTACAAAGTCCTTTTGGATTAGTAAATAATTTTGGTGGAACAATTACTTTAGACCCAGCTAACGGAGATGAAGTAACATTGTTAAATTGTTTTAACGGTTTAGGACAGCAAGTTGCTGGAGATGCTATAAACAGTAATGTTCAATTAATAGGCGATTATTTTGAATTAGAAGATACAAGTGGTGTAGGAACTGGACCTTGGAATATAAAAACTACTTCTGCACCAACTACAACTGGTCTTCCTAGTTTTGATGACGTTGTGTTTTTTGGTTATAATAGTCCTATTAGAGAATTTACTTTTAGAATAAAAACAGTAGTAGACGGCATAGAAAATATAATACAAAAACAAGCAAATTTAGGTAATGAACCACCTTTGTATACGCTTATAAAAGTAAGAGAACCTGGTGTAGGTAGCACAGAATATGGCCCTACTGCTCCTAATCCTATTCCAATCCCTCCTAATGAGATTGTAGCTCCTTTTAGAAGAACAAGTAACGCAGCTGAAGCATTAATAGCTGAAATAACAGTAGAAAATGGTGAAGCAACGTCGGGTGGTCAACTTCAAATACAAGATCTAAAATTTGTTAGCTCAGATCCTAGTAATACTAGCGATTTTCAAATTTTTGATCAAAGAAGAGGTTCACTTACTGGACCACTAGCTGTAAGAACAGGCACTAATGAACCTATATTTGTTTTAGTAAATGGAGGGTTTATCACAAAAAAAGTAGGTAATTTAAGATTTTCTCAAGACTCTCTTTTTATGAGCACAGTCCCTGCGGATGTTTATTATGTAACTATAAGAATACAAGATGCTGGTACTTTTGAAGATGTTATATTTGCTATTGATCTAAGAGTTACGTTAACAGGTGGTGAAACAGGCAATATTTTTAATTTAGGTTTGAGACAAAAATATCGGACTTTTGGAGCGGGTGCAGCTATAACAATGGGTCCTAACAACCCATGTTATCCTAATAACTGGGTTCCAAACGCTACATTTGATCAGGCAGCAGTAGTAGGTGGCACTCAAATTATCACTGACGTGTCTACGCCTGGTATTGCCAGCAATGAAAGAGGTTCATATTTTTATGCTAATGGATTTTTTAATACTCCAATTGCTGGGGTTACAAACGAAGTAAATGTTATGGTTCCTTTTGTACAGCAAGCTTTTGGAGCAGATAACACTATACAAATTCCTTTTTCAACTAGAGATCAAAATGGGTTTTTATGCCAAAGACAAACACTATGGCCAAATGATTTTACTCAGCCAAAAGTACCTTTTATTAAGGCTAGCGCGCAGGTGGTTTCTGTGCAGACAGATATTCCGCAACAACAACCGTTCAACGCTTCAGCGAGAGTTGTTATTGATCCTTTTAGTGTTCAAATAAATTCTACTGCTTATTTTGCTGGGACTCTTCCAAGCCAAGCTATAGTTCCATGCATGAGAGCTTTTGCTACTTGGAGTTCTACGCCAAGGCCTCATAATTACTCATTTAGACAGAATCGTTATAATAAAATTACATCTTATGATAACTCTACTGGAGAAATACAATTTGTTGGTCCTGGTACTGCTATTTCTGAAATGAATAACTGGAGTCTTGGAACTGAAATTTATTTCTATGGTGGACCTATTGAAAATGCAAATCCTTGGTTTTTTGCCAGTGAAAATACTTTTCCCGGAATTACAAAAGAAGTAATTGCTTCATATTTTCAATTTAGCGAATGGTCATGGTTTAAGCAAATACTAGGTGCCGGTAATTTGTTCACGGCTCCTGGGCTATTAGGTAGTAGCGCTGTTCAAGTTTCAGCGACTCCTGCGTTTCCACAACCAGGCGAACTTGAACAATACAACTTTAGTTGGATATAGTAAGTTACAAACAAAACACGTAATAATAATTAAATATGGCTGGAGCGATAATAGAAGTAAAATATTTTAACACTTTTTTGTTGAAAAAGACTTTAAACGGAACAGACAATGTTGTCTGGAACGGTTCTTTTGGTATACCAGAAAACATTGGTGGTTATCCTTTTGCACTTTTAAACGCAAAACCAGAAAATTGGGTTATAGAAGAATCTAGAATTAGAGGAGGTTTTAATAATACAACAGTAGATTTTGGAGCTAAAGCTTATATAGTTGAAGAAGAACCTAGAGGAACTAGAAGATTTAACGCTTTAATTTATTCTGGTATATTTAATTCAAGAACAGGTATAAATAGAACTAACGTTTTTTCTGTAGCTGAAGATATAACTAAAGCTGTAGATCCTGCAAATGGTAGTATACAAAAACTTTATGCTGAAGATACTAATTTAAATATATTTCAAGAGTTAAAAGTAAGTAGAGCTTTAATAGACAAAGATGCTATATTTTCTGCAGAAGGAGGTGGAACTGTAACCACAAGCAATTTAGTTATAGGCACTATACAGCCATTTGCTGGTAAATATGGTATATCTACAAATCCAGAAAGCTTTGCGGTTTATGGGTTTAGAAAATATTTTGCAGACACAAATAACGGTGTTATATGCAGATTAAGCTCTGGAGGCGCTGGTAGTGGTATAGAAGAAATATCTAATTTCGGCATGAGAGACTTCTTTAGAGATCAATTAAGATCTGTAAATAATGCTGGAGGTAATGGTAAAATATTTGGTGCATATGATATATACGGAAGAGACTATGTTATTTCAATGCAAAATATAGCAAGTAGAACTTCTACTTTAAATTTTGACGAAAGAGCAAAAGGTTGGGTAAGCTTTTTTGATTACAAGCCTGATCAAATGTTTAGCTTAAGAAATAATTTTTATTCTGTTAATACAGATCTCACAGGTCAAGCTAAACTATGGATACATTATGCTAAAGATGTACCAAGAGCGAATTTTTATGGAATACAGAGAGATACGTCTATAACTTTTGTTGTGAATCCTAATCCAACAAATTCTAAAACATTTAATACCGTAGGGTATGAAGGTAGTAATGGTTGGAAGTTAACAAGATTTATATCAGACCCTACTGGTCCACAGGAAGGTGTTATAAACACTCTAGGTAATCTTGGTTATTCTACAAGTGTTGATTCAGCTTCTAATGCACTTAGCACTCCCGCTTGGGGTAATAGTTATTATGAAGGAGAGTATATACTAACTGAAGGTTCTGGAGCATCATCATCAGCATCAGCAACAAATAGTGTTGTTTTAGATTTAAGTACTATTAATGGTATAATAAGAGTGGGAGATAGAGTATATGGTGAAGGTGTTACAAATCCTACTGAAGTTACTTTCTTTTCTACTGGAACTGGGCAATTAACTGTTAGCACTACTTTAAATATTGCCGAGGGAGCTGTTTTAACTTTTGGCGGGTCTGTGTCAAGACAAGATTACTTACAAGTATTTGGAACTAATCAGCCTGGTTTCCAAAGACAATATGCAGGTTTTGTATTAAAAGAAAATAAATACGTTGCTAATATAAAAAATAGATCTATACCAACTCCAGGTGAAATAGTTTTTGGTAATCAAATTAGCGGTATAAAAGGATTTTATGCACTTGCTCAATTAAGCACTGATGATATTACAGATCCAGGTGGTGAAAAAACACTTTTTTCTGTAGAAACTAATTATATAATGAATAATGGATATTAATATAAAAAATAATAAATTATGCCAGTAGGAACAACAGCAGCTATTATAGGCGGAGGGGCATCACTAGTAAGCGGTATAGTTGGCGGTATTATGGGTGGTAGAGCAAGAAGACGCGCTAGGCGTAGGCGTAGAAGACTGCAAAAAAAACTACGCCAATTAGAAGCCAATAGACAAGCTATAATAAACCCATATGAAGGTATAACAGATTTATCTAGCTTAATAACTAATCCGTTTTCAAATCTAGGAGTAGCTACAGGAGCTACAGAAATACAAATAGAGCAAACAGATATAGCACTAGCTAACACTCTTGATACTTTAAGAGCTACAGGGGCTAGCGCTGGCGGCGCTACGGCTCTAGCTCAAGCTGCTTTACAAAGCAAGAAAAACATTGCTGCTAATATAGAACAGCAAGAGTTATCTAATGAAAGACAGGCTGCACAAGGAGAGCAGGCTATGATGGCTCAGAAAAAAGGAGAACAACAAAGATTACAGCAAGCAGATGTAGCGGGAAGACAATTTGTTTTTAGAGAAAAAGAAAATAGAGAAATAGCACAATTAAATAGAGTTGCATCTCAAATAGGTCAAGCAGCACAAGCAGAACAGCAAGCTGCTAGTTCTCAATTAGGCGCTATAACAGGTGCTTTAGGAGGCATTGCTAATGTGGCTGGGTCATATTACGGAGCAAAAACTTGATAAATATGGAAGATATAAATATTAAAAGAAATCTTTTTATAAAGCAATTTAACCAAAGTAGCGCTATAGCTTATAATGACCAGTTTTTAGCATTTCCGGCTGACTATAACTTTAGAATATTAGACAAAGCTTACGAGCCACTAGTTAGTGTATATGCAAAGACTAAAATAGCTATTGAAAACAATACCTGCTTAGATCCTGCTTGTATAGAAGAAAAAAAAGATTTAAAAATATTAGAAGAAGCTCCACAAAAATCTTTGATTTTTTTAGAGAACTTAATGGCGCAGTTAGATGTTACGCAAGATAGTAGCTACGACGTTAACAATAGTTATAAATTTTTAGTAGCAGATTCAATATTAAAAGGAAAGCCTGGCTTTTCTATGTCTGACGGTTATAATGTTGATCTTGAAATAAGAGCAGATGGTTCTCAAGTTTTAACATTCACAGGACCTATGTTATTTATTAATAAAGGAAAGTTTAACGAACCTGATCCATTTATAATAAGTGATACGGCTTTAGCTGCTCTTGAAACAACAGAAACAGATTTAGTGGTAGCAACACCCGATATTAACGCAGAAATGCTAGAGTTATTAACAACTATTGGTCTGTTCAACATGGAAGATGTAAGAGAAGATAAAACATTATCTCCTACTGCTAGAATAAAAGAAGAGTTTATATTAAAAAATCCTGACGGAACTTATGACTATGAAATAATAGACATAGGAAATGGCAAGGGTAGAAACGTTCTTAAGTTTGATATGGATAAAATTAGCCGTAAAGCTGACCCATTTATAAATGCTGAAGTATCTGGAATCCTAAGCGTAGAGCAGGATGCTGTAGCAGCTTGGAATGTTTATATATCAAAAGGTACTAGCGTTGAAGAAGATGATCAAATGGTACAAAACGCTAATGCCGCGTCTGAATCATGGTCTTATGAAAAAGATCTACCGCTGTCTCAAGATAAAAAAGTTTTATTTGAAACTAAATATAAAGAGTATTTTATGAACAATTACATAAAACAATTTATAACAAATAAGTTTCCTACAGTAGAAAAAGACGCTGCTGTATTTGATTTAGCAGAAGCCAAAAAAGCCAAAGCACAAAAGTTCATTGATGATAACAAACTTTAAATTAAATTAAATGGAATTAGTAGAAAAAGTACAAGAACTCCAAGCTATTAAACCACCTTTAGATATCGATGAGATAAATAGAAGAATACAAGAGTGGAAAGAATCTACTGGTTATAAAGCACCAGAAGAAATAGAGGTTAAAGAGGTAAAGACACAGGGTGCTGGGAACAACCAGGATGCAAACCAGACACCCATCCCGGACGCATCCGAGAAATTAACTTTTTACGATGGAACATCAGAATCAGAAGAAGATGATGATGCACCTTTAAACCCATCTATATTTAGTGATTATTTAAACGTGCCTTTACCTAATTTCAATTTTCTTTTTGAATTAGGCAAACTAAAAGATTATTCTCCTAAATATAAATTTGACAAACCTTATAACGTATTTGAATACGATCATGATTTTAATGATTTACATAAAAAAATTTTTGGTGTAGATATAAAAGATACGCTTGTAGAATTTCATGAGTCTAAACCAAAAGAAAAACCAAAAACACAAGCAGAGCTAGATGCAGAGTTTTTTGGAGAAGGAACTTCTGTGTTTTTAGGTCAAGAAGAAAGAGAAGTTGTTATAGCTGAACCAGCTAGAGGTTTAGAAGTAGCGATTGTAGGAGACGATAAAAAAGATGAAGATCCGGTTGATGAATACGGTCTTAAGCAAAGCACTGTAGATCGAATGCTAAGAAATTTTAAAGAAGCAGAAGCATTGCAGCCTGAGCAATTTAATGCTTTAAGAGTTAAAATCTTTGATAACAAAGATTTATTTACACCTATAGTATCAGAATTTACTACAGGCGGTGGTGGATCTAGCATGACTGGTACTACAGGCTCTCAAACTATGACCAGTACTTATCAACCTTATGAAGAAGAATTAAAACTAGCAGAAAAACAGTTAACGTCTGGGCCTAGAAAAATAGATGCACCTGAACCTACTCAGCAAGAAATAGAGGACAGAGCTAGAGAGATTATTTTTAGAAATGAATCTAATAAATTTAGAAATCAAAATGGAGAAATTTGGCTAGAAAATATTAAATCAAAATACGATTTAAATACAGATACAGCTGAATACGTAAGAGAAAGAATGCTTGGTGTTTTAATCGAAGACACTAGAAGAATAGAAAACAATATAGAGAAGTTTGAATCAGATCTTACTTTAGAAATATCTAGATTTGAAAAAGGTAGTTTATTAAATAATTTTGAAGTGTTAACTATTGCTTTAAATAAAAGTGATGAAAAACTTAAAGATTTAAAACAAAAAATATTAACAGCTCAGAAAAAAGGAAAGCCAACTCAAAGTCTACTCAAGCGCTATCAAAAAACTGCTGATCAATATAACGCTAGAGTAAAAGGTTATAACGAAATAAGACAAACTCTTGAAAAAGAAAACTTTGCAATAAACGAAAAAATAGCTCAATACACTAGAGCTGTTGGTAACTTAGAAGACTCTGCTACGCAATTAGATACATTAGGCAGAATATATGATAAGGTTCATAAAAGAGCAACTGATTTTGCTCTATCTACCTCAGGTCTTTTAGCTAACACATTCGCTTTTGCAGAGCGTATAGCTGATTTCATCACGCCTGACGATGATATAAACCCAACTCCTACTTTTTTTAGGGATTTTGCAGAGGATGTAGCTGTAGCAAAAGAGGTTGCAGCTAAAAAGTTTCAAAGGCCTGTAGCGTTTGAGGATGCTTTTAAGAGCTGGAGTAATTTTGCAGATTTTAGTATTGATCAAGCTATACAGCAAGGACCTATATTTGCAGCTATAGCTAGTGGTAATGTAGGTATGGCAGCTGTATCTATGTCTTCGGCTGGAGAGTATGACACTAGAAGAAGAATGGAAAGTAAGCAAGAAGGTGGAAGAGCTTACAATAAAAATAAAGTGTTTTTTCAAAGTTTAGGATATGGTGCATCAGAGTTTGTATTTGGAGCTGGTCCTACTTATTTGATATTAAAAGGTGTTGGAAAAACAGCAAGCAATGCAACAAAAAGAGAACTGCTAAGTGGTTGGAAAAATTATTTTGCTAATTCAAGAAAAAACTTACCTTTAGATCTTGGGTTAACACTAGCCGATGCTGGCGGTGAATATTTAACAAATGGTTTTCAAAACAGCATAGACGGAGTTAATTTTAATAAAGGAGGTTTAGAAGCCTTTACTGTAGGAGGCATGTTTGCTACTACTTTCTCAGGATTTGATTACGCTAAAGGCGCTATTACAGCAAGTCTTAGTGATTATGATACCTACTCTAGCATAAGAGCTAAGCAAAAAATGGTAGACACATATTATTCTAACTCTATTAATCCTTTGCTAAATAAAGCTGAACAAAAAGCGTCACTTAAAGAAGCTACTAAATTACAAAAAGAAGTTGATGCAGAGATACAAGCCAGAATAGATCTTCAAAATAACAACCTTAATTCTCAAGGTGGAAAGCTTTTGATAAATGCTATTAATAACCAAGAAAGGCTAAGGTCGCAAGCTGAAAACGTATCAAGCCAATACGACGCTGGGGTTATAGATAAAGCAACTAAAGATGCTTTGTTAAAAGATTTAAGTTTTCAATTTAACGAAATAGGAAACGGTATTGATAACTTTAAAAAAGCATTTATTAATACTTTTACTTTGCTTTCAAAAAAAGATCAAAAAAGATTAAAACAAAAAGCAAAACAACAATTAGAATATGGAAGTCTATATCCTAGCGGAGATCAAATAGCTAGAAGAGCAGAACAATTGCATGTAGAAGAAAAGTTAAGATCTACTTTAGAATCTGACAAATCTACATTAAAAGCTTTAGCTGGAGCCGGTATAGACGTTAATTACTCTGTTGAAGAATCAAACAAAAATGCTATAGCTAAGTTCACTGAAATGATGAACAAAAGAGCTGCTGATTCAAATAACAGTATAACAGATGAACAGGCTCAAGCTTTTATAAAGCGGTTTACAGACGGAATAAACAAAGGCACTTTGAATGGTATTAACATACCTTCAACCAATTTAAAAACCGGCAAGCGTGTATACGACTCTGTTACATCTGTTCAAAACTCTATAGCAAACGAAAGAAGTCAAACAAGTCTACACGAACTTGGTCACGTTATACTAACTGAAGCTCTAGGATTAGATCCTAAGGCTTTTAAAGAAGGAGCTAATCTTATATTATCTTATTTAAAAGAAACAAATCCTGAGGCTTATACTAGAATAAATGAAAGAACTAGAGGTCAAGGTGCCGATGAAGTTTTTACTGTATTTTTTGAAGAAGTTGCAGACGGTAGAATTAATGTAGATAAATCTAAAGGATCAGGATTTTTAGGAGCTCTTGGTTGGCTAATGAATGATGCTACTTCTAAAGTCGCTGGAAAAGACTATAACTATAATTTTAAAGGTGAAACAGATATAGTAGAGTTTGCTAAGCAGGTTGGTAAAAAATTAGCTAATAATACTTTAACTGTCGGTGATGTTAAAACAATACAAGAAGAAGGTTTAGCTGGTAAAAAAGAAACGCCTGTAACTTCAATAGCGCCAGATCAAGATGTAGATCTTAGACAAGCAGCTAGTACAGAAGCTAAAGCTAGTGAAGAAGTTACTTCACCTGTAAGTAAAGCCGCTGTTAATTATCAAAACAATCAAGATAATATGACAGAAAAGCAAATATCTTCTTTTAGAGATCAATACTTTAAAACAGGAGTAGATGCTTTAAAAAGATGGGCAGCAACAAAAGGCGTTCCTGTTTCTGCAATAACAAATCCTAAGAATGATATACAAGGTAAATTGTTAGATCAATTTCCTAGCATAATGAAAAACTACAAACCTGTTAATCCTGCTACTAAAAAGAAACAAGAGTTTACAACATACTTAGATAGAATATTAGGCAGAAGAATAGGTACTAAATTAGTAGAAGATTTTAGCAAAGGAAACTTAGAAACAGTTAGCATTGAAGAGTCTGCAGCAGCTCAACAAATACAAGATCCAGATTCTATAGTAGATACTGCTACAGTTGAAACAACAACAGACAATATAGCTAAAAAACCTACTGAAACTACTAGATTTAATAAAAATTATATTGACACAGAATTTGCACAAAATAACGATATTAGTAAAGAAGGTGTTGAAACTAAAATAACAGAAACTGTAACTGAGTCTTTTAAGGACAGACCTGTAAAAAACTTTAAAGATACTGGTAAAATACCTCAAGCCTTAGCTAAGCTATATGCTGATTTGTTTGGTATAAAAACAGTTAATGCTTTAATAGAAAAACAAAGAAATCTTCAAAAGCTAGATGAACCTGGGGCTATTAGAGCTAGACAGTTTTTAATTGACAATGCTGCAGCTGATTTCGCTAGACTGCCTAGAGTTAAAGATGATCTTGGAAAAGCTACTGGTATATTTCAAACAAAGTTAGGTAAAGTAATGTACAATAAAAATGGTAAACTTGTTGGTACATTAAAGCAATATAAAGATATAATACAAGGTAAAAAAATTACATTACCAGATTACAATGGTAACGAAATTACTTTTAACGCTAGAGACGCTCAAGGCAAAAAGAAACCTATATATAGAGACTCTCAACACATAACTGCTGCTTTAGATTTTCACATTAGAAACAGAGCGTTTGAAACATTAGTGCCATTACAAGGAAAAAGAGTACAGTTAGGAGCTAAATTTAGCGAAGAAGTAAGTGGACCTAAAAGCATAAGCATACCTGCTTTAAGTACAAGACTTACAGATGCTGCTTTAAAATCTTCAAGAAGAATAACTGGAGGTCTTTTAAAAAACTATACAGTAAAAGATTTATTAGAAAAAGGTTATGCAACAATAGCTGATATAAAAAATTTATACAATCTTCCTTTAAAACAATCTAGAATTGTTAGAAAAAAACGAGGAGGAAAAATTGTTGAGGTAGTAGTTCCTTCAGATATGAACAAGCCAATAAAAAGTTCTGGCTATAGAGTATTAGACGCAAAGAAAACTGCTATAGAAATTAATAATTTCTTAGAAAAATTTCCAAAATACTTCTCTGTGTTTAGATCTTCTACTACTAATTCACTAGAAAGATCTTTAATGGGTAGTCCAGTTGTATTTGATCTTTTAGTAGACAAACCAAAGGGAGTATATGAAACTCTAGAAAGAGATGTTTATAAAATTGTATCTACAAAAAGTCCTGATTATAATAAATTATCTAAGAAATTTGTAGAACAAACAAAAAAATCAGACTACCTAGAAGGTCAGTATGCTAAATTAAAATACTTTGAAAACTTTTGGATGGATATCCAAACTTATTTAAGTGATTTTAAAGGAGATGAAAAAATAAAAAAAGCAGCTTTGTTCGACGAACTACTAACAGACGCGGCAAGCGATATGGGTAGCATATTAAGAATATCTCCACCTATATTATATCTACCTTTAAATAGTAAAGGTCGAGTAGATCTTAATGTAGAGATAAGAGAAGAACATAATTTTCCTCAGAATCAAATAGGTAGCATGATGCTGCAGGCTGCTATTGATGGTAATGTAGAACAAGCGTTTAAAATAGTTAGTGCTGCTTACATGCAAGGTCCCGTCACGATGAAAGATGATGGTATGATTGATGTAGACTATAAATTTGGAATGCCTGATTTTTTCTGGGATACTATGGTACCTAGAATATTGTCTGGTGATTTAGTTATACCAGAAGGATCTGCTGCGGTTATAAGACTATCTGAGGCTGGTGTTAATTTAGATACTTATCAATTTTTACCTGAAAACCAAACATTTTCAGAGTACTTTTTTGGAACAAATGGTTTGCCTGTAAAAACTCAAAATGCATTATTAAAAGATTTTTTTAGTGGCAAGAAAACTCTTAAGCAAACCAGAGATTACGGATTAGATGCTATTGTTCCAGATACTATGAAAAGCAATGTTGCACCTGTAAATAATGAAATGGCAGGTAAGCTCAGTATTGAAAATGAAAACTCTAGAAACTTTGAAGATGTTATCAATGAACTTAATACTCTTGACAAAGCTTTAAATGTAGGTAGAAAATACAATAACCCTGTTAAAAAAGCTAGAATATTTGATTTTGATGATACACTAGCAAGATCTAACAGCAAAGTAATTGTAACCTTACCGTTTGTAGATCCAAGTGGAGATATGGTAGACATCGTAGCTAGGAGATTATTTAAAGAAGAGTTTAAAAACAGACCTAGCTTTCAACAAAAGTTTTCTAACTTAAATGAGTCTCAACAAGCTCAAGTACTTGACGAGTTACAAGGTGAAACATTTGAAATAAATGCCACTGAGTTTGCAGAGCAAGCTGGAGATCTAGAATCAAGAGGTGCAGATTTTGACTTTAGTCAATTTGAAAAAGTAATTGACGGTAAAAAAGGACCATTGTTTGATGTTGCTAAAACAATAGCAGATAAAAGAGGTGCGGAAGATATTTTTATATTAACAGCAAGACCTCAAGCAGCTGCTGGTCCTATACAGCAATTTATGAAAGCTTTGGGCATTGATATACCTATAGGCAATATTACAGGTTTAGGTGATGGCAAGGCAAGTGCTAAAGGTAGATGGGTAGCAGGCAAAGCCGCTGAAGGTTATAATGATTTTTATTTTGCTGATGACGCTATAAAAAATGTAGAAGCTGTTAAAGAAGTTTTAGATCAATTAGATGTAAAGTCTAAAGTTCAACAAGCTAAATTTAGTAATGAAAAAACATTTAATAATATAGTAAACGACATGATTCAAGACTCTTCAGGTATTGAGTCATATAAAACGTTTTCTGCAGCAAAAGCTAGAACTGTAGGTGAAAATAAAGGAAGATTTGACTGGCTTACAATGGCTTCTTCTGCTGAAGACTTTAAAGGTTTATTATACAGTTTGTTAGGTAAAGGCAAAAGAGGTGAAGCTCAATATGAGTTCTTGAAAACAAACCTAATAGATACTTACAATCAAGCTGAAGATTCTATAACTCAAGCTAAAGTAGCCGCTGCCAATGATTTTATGGCTTTAAAATCTCAGTTTCCTGGTTTGCCTAAAACTCTTGAAACGCAGACAGGTGTGGGTAAGTTTAATTATCAGCATGCGCTTAGAGTTTACATGTGGACTAAGCAAGGTATGTCAATACCTGGTCTATCAAAATCAGATGTTACAAAGCTTAACAAGTTTATAACAGACGATACTAGTCTTCAGGTTTTTGCAGATCAATTAATATCAATACAAAAAGGTAAACCATATCCAGAGCCTGATAAAAATTGGTTAGGTGGTAATTTAACCACAGATATTATTGGTGGTATTAATAAAGTAAACAGAGCTCAGTACCAGCAACAGTGGCTAGAAAATGTAAATATTATATTTTCACCTGAGAACTTAAATAAAATGGAAGCTGCTTATGGTACTCGTTGGCGCAAGGCTTTGGAGAATACTTTAGAGCGCATGAAAGCTGGTACAAATAGACTTGGTTACAATGATCAAACTAGCGCTGTGCTTGATTGGGTTAACAACTCTGTTGGTGCTGTAATGTTCTTAAATACTAGATCTGCGCTGCTTCAAACCATATCTGCTGTAAACTTTATAAATTGGGGTGATAATAATATAATAAAGGCAGGTGCAGCGTTTGCGAACCAGAAGCAATTTTGGGGAGACTTTATGACGCTAATGAACTCTGATTATTTAGTACAGCGTAGAAACGGTCTTAAGATAAACGTAAGCGAATCTGAGATAGCAGATGCTGTAAAAGATTCTAAAAACAAGGTAAAATCAGCAATAGCGTTCTTGCTGAGTAAAGGTTTTGTGCTTACTCGTTATGCAGATAGTTTTGCAATTGCATCCGGTGGTGCTACTTTCTATAGAAATAGAATTAAAAAGTATTTAAAAGAAGGCATGGATCAAAAGCTTGCAGAAGAAAAAGCTTTTCAAGACTTTAGACAAATAGCAGAAGAAAGCCAACAGTCTAGTTCACCTGATAAAATTAGTATGCAGCAAGCATCAGCTGCTGGTCGTGTTATACTTAACTGGGCTAACACACCGATGCAATACGTTAGAATACAAAAAAGATCCATACAAGATCTTATTGCTGGCCGAGGCGATGCTAAAACACATATATCTAGAATAGCCTACTATGGAGTTATACAAAATGTAATATTCAATGCTTTACAACAAGCTTTATTTGCTATAGGTTTTGGTGACGACGATGATGAAAAGAAACAAAAAAGCGATGACAAGAAAATAGCTAGAGTTGCAAACGGTATGATTGACTCTCAGCTAAAAGGTTTAGGTATTGCAGGCGCAGGCATGGTTGCTGTTAAAAACACTTTAATGAAAATATATGAAGAGTCTGGTAAGAATAGACCTGAGTATGAAAAAGCAGCTATAGAAGCTTTAAGTTTTTCACCAGCTATAAGTTCTAAGTATAGAAAAATAGTAGGTGGTTTAAAAAGCTTTAGTTGGAACATGAAGGAGATTAAAGAAAAAGGTTTTAGCTTAGACAATCCAGCTTATTTAGCCGGTGCTCAAATTATAACTGCAGCCACAAACATACCTATTGATCGAGTTATTAAAAAAGCAAATAACATAAGAGGTATAATGAGCGAGCAATCACAGATGTGGCAAAAAGTTTCTATGGCTTTAGGTTGGTCTTCTTATGATGTTGGTTTACCATATTACGGAGGCTGGGATAAACCAGTTGAACCCACAGAAGAAGAAATTAAAAAACAAGAGTTTGACAAACTTAAAAAAGATACAAAAACACAAGATCAAATAGATATGCTTTT
>Ga0208159_1000294_pt1 | contig 20696 bp, 21 predicted proteins | sample 9_EtaG_FD_184082 | JGI IMG/M metagenome (GOLD analysis project Ga0208159, IMG submission 184082) | Marine viral communities from the Subarctic Pacific Ocean - 9_ETSP_OMZ_AT15188 metaG (SPAdes) (version 2) | ecosystem: Environmental > Aquatic > Marine > Oceanic | place: Pacific Ocean | collected... | reverse complement strand
TTTTTACTTTAGGTAGCTTTGGAGATGAATATCATATTCAATGTACTAAATTACACCAACACGATTATTGGTGGGCAATAGAAAAGTTAAAAAATGATTTTGGTTTAATTTTTCCAAAAAACTTTAAAGATAATTTTGACTATGAATCAGACGAAGATTTCAACGAAACAGTCACTCTTTATAAAGACATAAATGTTAAGACAAAGGAAGAACTTTATCCACTTACTCGTTTATAATTAACCTTTAATTTAAACAACAATACAGGTGCTGATAACCTATAAGTCAGCACCTTTTTAAAAATTTAAAAATGACGTTTACAAAAGAATTATTATCAGATGATGTTTTAGAAACATTACTGAAATTACCAGAGTACCAAAGAAAGCACCTAGCAGCTTTTTTAATTGCATCTACTTTATCTCCTGATTCACGAGATCATTGTGTTGCTGATATTAACAATACTGAAAACTTAAAAGATGAACCGTTACCTTTCTAAAATAAAAAAAAACTTGTATAACTTTTTTGTGTACGTATTACCTATTTGGATTTTTGCGGTTGTATTTGTAATTTTGCAATACATAGCAGATAAAGCTATGGGAGTACTATGAGCAAACCTTTAGATATAGCGATGAACAGAATATTTTGTCATTATGACTTAGATTTTTTAAAGTCATTAGACATATCGCAATACGAGGACTTATTTATCCAGGACGCAATACAAGATCCACAGAAACATAGAATACTTGACATTGACATCAAAGATGTTGATTTTGGTGAAGTACAAAAAGAAATACTTAAAATTTAAATGCTCAGTGAATTAGGTTATTTTTCATATTAGTTTTATTGGTTAATTTGTAGAGGGTATTGAGCAGCCCTCTTTTTACGAGGGGGGGGTATCAGTCAGCCCCTCTTTTTTTTAAAAAAATGTTTAGTTTTGTATTATATAAATATGAAACTTACAATCACAGTTCCTACAACTTTGTCTGATATGACACTACACCAGTATCAAAGGTTTGTAGATATACAAAATCAAAATGACGACCAAACATTTATATTTCAGAAAATGATTGAAATATTTTGTGGGTTAGATTTAAAAGATACATTTAAACTTAAAGTAGCTGATGTAAGTGATATATCACAAAGCATAATTAAACTACTAGATACTAAACCTGATCTAGTACAAAGATTTTGGTATAACGAAATAGAGTACGGATTCATACCAAACTTAGAAGAAATAACTTTAGGTGAGTTTGTAGATCTAGAAAGCTATATGAAAGAATGGAAAGATATGCACCTTGCTATGAATGTTTTATATAGACCAATTACAATTAGTAAAAAAGGTAAATACCAAATAAAAGACTACGAGGCTAGTGATACTGATATAATGAAGAATATGCCGCTTGATGTTTGTTTTAGTTCCCTGCTTTTTTTTTACAATTTAGGGATAGACTTGTCAAGCAATTTGATGGACTATTTGGAGGAGGATCAGTGGAACAACCTTACTCAAATAGAAACCAGTTCAACCAAAGGTGGGGTTGGTATTCAGCAATTTACGAACTCGCTAAAGGAGATATTACAAAGTTCAAAAATATCACCGAGCAAGATTTAAAAACTGCATTGATGGCTATGATGTACTTGAAAGAAAAAAACGATGTAGAAAAAATAGAAATGAAAAGAAATGTCAGATAATACAGCAATACGATCATATTACTTAGTATCAGAAACTATAGAGAGTGCACTACTAAGCAACTCAATAACTAAGACAGTAACAATAGGAGATATATCAGATGTAGATTTAGGTAAACAAACAATATTCCCTTTAGCACATTTTATAGTAAACAATGTTACAGTAACAGAGCAAACATTACAATACAATATGACTGTACTTGTAATGGATATAAAAGATACGAGCAAGTCAGAAGAAACTGACAAGTTTAGAAAAAACACAGATGAGCAAGATATTTTAAATACACAATTAGGTGTGTTGAATAATCTAATGCAAAAACTAAGGTTTGGTAATTTACATACAACTGGTTATAGATTAGTCAATGATCCAGTATGTGAACCGTTTGCAGATAGATTTGAAAATAACCTTGCAGGTTGGAATGCAGATTTAACAATAGAGATTAGAAACGACTTAAATATATGTTAGTATTTTCAGATAAATTTAACGATAGATTAGAAGACTTTTTTAAAGCTGTAAAAAAACAGGCTAGGCAAAATCTTACAAAGGGTACTAAGCTGCAGAGAAAGAAGAGACCTATAAACAACACAAAGAAACTATACAACAGTATAAAGTATGCAAAACTATTTGAAAATGAAACAGGACTTGCGTATGGTTTGTTTATGCAAGATTATGGTGATTACATTGACAAAGGTGTAAAAGGTACAAAGAGTAATTATAGAGTAAACAAAAACACACCATTTAAATTTACAACTAAACGACCACCAAGCACGGCATTAGAAGGTTGGGCAAAAGCTAGAAATATAAGATTTAGAAATGCTAAGGGACAATTTACAAAAGGTAAGTTTAATCAGATAGCTTATGTACTAGCTAAATCAATATATGAAAAAGGTATAAGAGCAAACAATTTCTTTACCATACCATTTGTAAATGAGTATAAAAAATTACCTATGGATTTACAAGATATATTTGCAGATGATATGCTAATAGAAATGATTGACAGTATGGTAGAGGCAGAACTAATTAAAAGAATAAACTAATGGCAAATATATTATTAAGAAGTCCATATTACGAATATCATAGTCAAGCACAGAGTAGTGGTAATACCGCAAAGAGTGCAACGTTAGAATTATCAGTCGGAGGAACTGTAATAACGACTATGAACAAAGACACAAACTTATCTGGTACTACTGGATCAGTTGCATTTGAAATTGCAGACCTGTGTAGAGATTATTTAGATATTACTTTTAACAATACTTATTCAAGTCAAACAATAGCTATAACAGGTACACTTACATTCAAAAGTAAAACACTTGACGAGATAGCATCAGGTGAAACAGCGGTTACAGTTGGAACTCCTGTCAGTATATCACATACTGGACTTGATGGTTATTTTGAATTTATGGAAGGCTTGGGTACAGGTCAAAATAGTGCTGTAACTTTATCAACAAGCACTGATGCAGTTCTACAAGACAATACAACAATATACGCACCTGATAATACAGCAGGTCAGATACCTTACTTTGACGCAAGTGCAAGTGCAATAGTTTATCAAGCATTTGCAGCAAGTGATACAAGTGAGACTGTATTAAGTACAACTTACAACATTGAAAGAGTGTGCACAAAACACGAAGCGTATAAAGTTACATTCGTAAACAAGTATGGAGCTTTACAAGATTTTTATTTTACAGGTAAAACAACAGAAAACATAAATATAGAAAGAACAAACTTTAAAGGTAGCATATTAGATTCTAACTCTAGGTACAGTATAAACAATCATTCTAAAAAACAATATAATACTTTAGCTAACGAAACTCTTATTTTAAATACACCGCCTATGAGCTTTGATACAGTAAACGAAGCCTTTAAACAATTACTTGTAAGTGAGCAAGTATGGATGTATAAAGATTCTAAAACAACACCAATAAACATAACAAGCAATACTCAAAGATTTAAAACAGGAGTAAACGATCAACTTATACAATATACAATTACGGCAGAGTATGCCTTTGATATGATTTCAAATATTAGGTAATGAACAATATTGAACTTTTAGTAAAGCATACAGGAGATATAAATTTTACAAGATTAGATTTATTTGGTGATGAGACTATATCTTTGACACAAGTAGTACAAGACGTAAAAGATCCTGGTAAAGTATTTACTAATTTTTCAAAAACATTTAGTTTACCTGCTAGTAAAACAAACAACAAATTTTTTAAACATTACGAAAACTTTACACAAGATGTTGCTTACAGTTTTGATGCACGAAAAAAAGTACAAGCAAAAATAGAATTAAACAGTTTACCGTTTCAACAAGGTAAATTAAGATTAGAAGGTGTTGATCTAAAAAATGGAAGACCTAACATTTATAGAGTTACTTTCTTTGGTTCTTTAAATTTAAAAGATATACTTGGTGATTTAAAGTTATCAGATCTAGATTGGCTTTCAAACTTTGATACTACTTACACATCATCATCTTTAATTACAGGTATGTCTAGTTCTGGAACTGGCAGTGTGACCGTAGATAGTGTAGCTTATCCTGTGCCTCTTGTTACTGCACTTATTAGTAATACACAAAGAGGTTTTTACTCATCTTCTAATACTGCAAAATATTTTAATACAACAGATGAAGAAGTAAATAAAGCAGGTGGTAATTTAAATCCAAGTAACAATGTGTTATCAGGTTACTACTTTAAAGATTTAACATTTAGTATAAGATTATATTTAATTATAAAAGCTATAGAAAACTCACAGAGTGTAAAAGCTAGAAATAACAACAAATCAATTTTATTTAGTACAGATTTCTTTAGTACTACTAATGTTGGTTTTTATAATTTATATATGTTATGCCAAAGAAATGCAGGTAAAAAAGTAGATGGCTTTGGTTCTGTTTATGTTCCAAATCAACAAAGTGGTAGAGATTATGACAATGCAAATAACGAGCACGAAGAAAATTTAGTATTAAGAGAATCAACATTTGAAATATATGGTTTGTCTTCAAGTCAAAACTTTGGTTTTGGAATAACTATTAATTTTGGTAGTATATCACAAAACATACAAGTACAAATAAAAAACATAAATTCTGGTGATATTGAATATGCAACTTGGACTTCATCACAAACAGGACAGACAAGAACATATCAGTTAGGCAACGGTACATATGAATTAAGATTTACTAGCACAGCTCAACAAACAGTAACATCTTTTAGTTTAACTTTTACAGATACATTTGCAACATCTACTACAACAACAATAGCTACCTCAGATGTAGATGTTAATTTTATTATACCTGGAACCAACACAAGTTTTTTAATACAAGACAATATTCCTGAAATGAAAGTTCTTGATTTTCTTTCTGGGTTATTTAAATTATTTAATTTGACAGCCATAGAGGAAGATGGTAAAATAACGGTAAAAACATTAGACAGTTTTTATACAGGTGGTACTGTAAGAAACATTACAGAGTTTGTAGATACTACAAGTAAAAGTGTAAATAAAGCATTACCATATAAAGAAATTGTTTTTAAATATGAAGACACAGAAAACATATTAGCTAAACAACATAGAGAAATAAATCAAAGGGACTGGGGTGCAATATCATATAACACTGGTGAGGTGTTAGATAGTAACAACAATACATATGAGATTGTTGCACCATTTCAACATATGAAGTTTGAAAGATTGGTAGATGGTTCAACTACTAAAAACATACAAGTTGGTCATTTATTAAATGATAAACTAGATCCATACTTAGGTAAACCTGTAATATTTTATCCTATTCACAGTTCCAACTTAGGAGTTACCGCTGATGGTTTTAATTTTATAACTGAGATTGATGGTTATGATGGTGGTTCAAGTGACACAGATTCTACACAATCTGTATATTGGATTCCTAGTAACTCACCTGTAGTTTTAAGTAGCGGTAGTGGTTATCCAGAAACAATAAACTTTAATGTAGAGTTAAACGAGTTTACAAATGGAGATGATTATACAGATAGTTTATTTCAAAAATATTATCAATCATATATAGTAAATGCTTTTAGATTTAATGAAAGGCTTACAAAAATAAAAGCAAGGTTACCTTTAAAGTTTTTAGAGCAGTTTACATTAGCAGATGAATTACAAATTGTTGATTTAGTTTATAGAATAAATTCTATTACTACAAACTTACAAACTGGTGAATCCACGCTTGAATTATTAAATGGAAGAGAAGCTATAGCTGCTACAGGATCTGCATATGCAAGTGTTACAATATCTACAAGTAGTAATGCAACACCAAGTACTGCCTGTGGTTACACACTAAACAACACACTTTATTATACAGGTGTTCTTGGAAATGGTGTAAGATTATATACAAATACAGGTTTAACAACTTCTTTTACTGGTAGTGGTAATAACTATGCTTTTCCAGGTAGCAATTATGCAGCAATAGATTCTAACGGTTATATTTCAGGTTATCAGTCTTGTCCAACTTTAGCACCTACAGTACAAACCAATTCAACTACGAACATTACATTTAGTTCATTTACTATGAATGGTAATATATCAGTTGCAAATGGTACAATATCTGACAGAGGTTTTTATTGGGGTACAAGTTCTAATTATGCGTCAAATACAAAAGTTAGCGAGGGTGGAACTGCAACTGGCACATTTTCTGACAACATAACAAGCGGTGTTACACCAAGTCAAACATATTATGTTACTGCTTATGGGACGAATCAACACGGAGAAGGAAGAGGAGCTACAATTAGTTTTGCTGCTACTAACGCACCTAATTTACCTACGGTTATAAAAAGGACTGAATTAAGTGTAACAAGTTCAGGTTTTACTGCAAGGTTAGAAATTACAGCAGATGGTGGTGCAACTATTGATGATGCAGGTTTTTGGATGGGTACAGACAGCAGTGCTTATAATGCAGGTAGCAATACTTTTTACGCTATATCACCAACTGTTACAAATATTGGTGTAAAAACATTAGCTTTTTCTGGTTTATCAGGAAGCACTACTTATTATTATTGGGGTGCAGCTTCAAACACATACAGTGCTAATTATGGTATATCATCTAATTATGAAACAGTAACAACTACTGCAACAGTATATACATACAACAACACTTATTACAATCTAAATGACGCTTACTATGCTTGTATTAGTAGTAATCCACAAACATATTATTCAACAAGTAGTACATTTCAAGCAGGTATAGTTTTATACACTAATAGTAATTTAACAACATTAGCACCTGATGGTTATTACGCAAGAAGTAATTACTCATATCAAGTGTCAGGTGGTAACGGAACCTTAGGTGCTCAGACAGCTTGTTCAACAACAACTGTATATAGAGTTCGTATTACAAGTGCATATCCATCAACAAATTATTATGATATGACTACTGTAGAAGCTGCAGGTTTAAGCACTACAAATGTTATGTATTTTACAGCATACTGGGGTTCTGGTAGAGTGATGTATTCAAACGTTGGTGTAACTACTACATATACAGGTTCAGGTACTTGGAAAACAGATCAAGGTTCTACCTCTTTTCAATACGGTAGATACCCAGAAGGAAAATTATTTTTTGCTCGTAGGCAAAATTTTATTAATGGTGCTTGGACTGATTTAACCTCTACAATTACTACTAGTGGATATGACGATTATATTTGTCAAGTAAGCTCTGCAGGTGTCTTAGAAATAATTTATTGGAACTATGACACAGGTGCATTAGCTATTACTGGTTCTGCAAGTATGAGTGGTATAAAAATATCAAGCTCAGGAAGTGGTGATGCTGCAACAGCTTGTTCTACTACACCAAGTACAATAGTTTATTATGACGGTACAAGTATAAGTAATGGTACAGTAATATATACTGATTCTGTTTCAGCAGGTACAACAGGTAGTAGTGATAAATTTAACGGTGGTGGTAACTGGTATAAATTTGAAAATAACTACAGAGCACAAATAAGTAGTACAGGTGTAGTTTCTAATTACGCAAGTTGCTAAAAAAAACAAAGTAAAAGTATTATACTAATATGCTACAAAATATTATTGATTTATTAAAATACTCGAAAGGCGAAACAGAAAATATTCAAATAGCAAAAGGTAAATATAAATTTCCAAATAGTGTAGGTGAAGCATACAAACAATTTAGACACGAGTTAAGATGGCAGAAAAAAGGGTAATAGAGTTAGAAGTAAATGCTAAAAAAGCTGCAGATGATATACAAGATTTAAGAGAACAATTTTTTGATCTTAAAAAATCAGTTGAAAGTGTAGAAGATAGTGCAAAAAAAACTGCAGACAATACCTCAAAAGGTTTTAAAAATTTACAAGGAACTCTAAATAGAGTAAAACAAGGTTTTTCAGGGGTAGCCGTAGCACTTAAAAGCATACCAGTAAGATTAGCACAAGAAGGTTTTAATGTTTTAAAAGAAGTATTTTTCAGTAATCAAACGGTTGCAGATGCTTATGCTATAGCTTTACAATCAGTAAAAAATATATTTACCACATTTGTAAATTTTGTTCTAGATAATTCAGATAAGGTTATAGGATTTTTCAAAGGTATTTTTGAAGATCCAATAGGTGCAATTAAAGATTTTGGAAACGCAGTATTAGAAAATCTTACAGAAAGATTTAAAAGTTATCTTGATACTTTAGGATTTGTAGCTAGTGCAGTTAAAAAAGTATTCAGTGGTGATTTTGCAGGTGCTTTAGATGATATAAAAAGTGCAGGTAAAGAAGCTGTTGATGTATTGACTGGTGTAGATGGTACAGTTGATAAAGTAGCAGAGACTTTGCCTAAAGTTACTAAAGCAGTTACAGGTTTTGTAAAAGGGGCAATAGATGGTGCAGAGGCACAAGTAAAACTTGCTAATGCTGCAGAGTTAGCAGCAGCAAATCAAGAACGACTTAGAATAACAAATCTAAAAGCTGCAGAAGAACAAAGACAAATAAGAGACGATATTAGTGAAGATATTGACAAAAGAATAGAGGCTAATACAAAATTAGGTGAAATATTAGAAAAAGGGATTGAACAAGAAAAAGTATTAGCAGAAGTAGCGTTGGCAGCAGCAGATGCAGCACTAGCTAATGATACAAAAAATATTCAGTTACAAGCAGAACAAATAAGGGCATTAGCTGCAGTTGCAGAAATAGAAGAAAGATTAGGTGGACAAAGATCAGAACAGCTTACTAATGAAATTGCATTACAACAAGAAAAATTAGATCTTATAGTTTCTGAAAACGAGCAACAATCTAATCTTAGACAGATAGAGTTACAAGGTGCAATAGAATCTGAAAAAAGTATATTTAAAAGATTTGAATTAGAAAAACAATTATTAGATGAACAATTAGCTCTAGCAGAACTAAATTTAGAAAAAACTGCTGAAATATTTGACGAAGAAACTTTACAATTTAAAAATGCTTTAAAAGCAAGAGACGAGGCAAAAGCACAATCAGAGGCAGCACAAACAGCTATAACAATAGCAGAAGAAGATGCTAGAAGAGAAATAGGGCTAACAACACTAGCTATGATTTCACAAGCAGCAGGTAAACAATCAGTATTAGGTAAAGCAGCAGCAATAGCTCAAACTATTATAAACACTAAAGAGGCAGTAACAAATGCACTTAAAGGTGCACCAGTACCATTTAATTTTGCATTAGCAGCAGCGACAGCAGCGTTTGGTGCAAAACAAGTAGCTGATATTATTAGTACAAAAGTACCTGGAGAAACAATGGGTATGAGTGGAAGTGTTGGAGGAGCACAAGGTACAGTACCTGAAACTACGCCACCAGACTTTAATGTTGTAGGTGCATCGCCAATAAATCAATTAGCACAATCACTAAACAACCAAGAACCACAAAGAGCTTTTGTTGTATCAGGTGATGTAACAACAGCACAAGAATTAGATAGAAATATAATTACTGAGAGTGGAATATAAAAAAAACAGTAAAATAAATATTATATATATATGAAAATAGTAGAACTTATATTAGACGAAGACCAAGAGTACTCAGGTATTGAAGCTATAAGTATAGTAGAAAGACCTGCTATAGAAGAAGATTTTATAGCACTTAAAGATCAAGAAGTTAAGTTAGCAGAACTTGATACAGAGAAAAGAATACTATTAGGAGCATTACTTGTGCCAAATAAACCAATATTAAGAAAAGGTGACGATGATGATTATTATATTTATTTTTCCAGAGAGACTGTTAAAAAGGCTAGTGAGTTATATCTTATGGAGGGTAACCAAAACAATGCAACGCTAGAACACCAAATGAACCTTAAAGGTTTGTCGCTAGTTGAGAGTTGGATAGTAGAAGATCCTAAAAAAGATAAAACACAAGTATATGGTTTAGAGTATCCTGTAGGCACTTGGGTAGGTGCTATGAAAGTTACATCTGATAATGTATGGAATGAGTATGTAAAAACAGGTAGAGTTAAAGGATTTAGTATAGAAGGATATTTTCAAGATAAAAACCAAAAGAAAGGCAAATCAGATTTAGCTGCATTAGAAAATGAAGAGGCACAATATTTATTAAACAGAGTTACTGATATTTTAACAGGTAACTATATAACTCTTGAAAGCTATAACGACTATCCTGATGCCGTAGCTAATAATGCTAAAAGAGGTATTGAGCTAAATGATAAAGTAAACAACAAATGTGCTACAGATGTTGGTAAAATAAGAGCACAGCAACTTGCAAAAAAAGAAAAAATATCGGTAGAGACTATACAAAGAATGAAAAGTTTTCTATCTAGAGCAGAGACTTATTACGATCCTGGTAATAATGAGGCTTGTGGTACTATCGCTTACTTACTTTGGGGAGGTAAAGCAGGTTTGCGATGGGCTACAAGTAAACTAAATAAATTAGAACTTTATTCACAAGTTGTTAACGATGACTTTGCAATTATAGATGATAGACTTGCGTATTCAACACAAGAGAAGGCAGAGGAGATGGCAAAAAATATTGGTTGTGAAGGATTTCATACACACGAATACGAAGATAAAACTTGGTATATGCCTTGTGAAAAACATATTACTGATTTAAAAAAAAAATATAAGTGCCCACCTGGATATAAAAAAGACTACCAAAAACACAAGTGCGTAAAGATGACTGCAGAGGAACTTGCAGAGGTAGGACCAAGAGGTGGTATTCGTAGATCAAAGAAAGCACCAAAGAGTAGCACACCAAACCCTAGACCAAAAGGTAAAGGAACTGCAAGAGGTGATGCAAAAACAAGTAGAGGTGCAAAAGTAGATAAAGCGACAGAGGCTAGTTTAAAAAAAAAATCTGATGAGTTTAACGAAAGATATAAGAAAAAATTAGGTTATGGTGCTACTGTTGGACAATTAAAAACAGTTTACCAAAGAGGTCTTGGTGCATTTAATGTATCACACAGTCCTAATGTTACAAGTGCAAAACAGTGGGCTATGGCTAGAGTAAATGCGTATTTGTATTTAGTACGCAACGGAAGACCGCAGAATGCAAAATATAAAGGTGATAACGACTTACTCCCTAAGGGACACCCAAAGTCAAATAAATAAATAATTATGTGTAATTGTAACTACTGTATTTGTAAATAATGCCAAAAAGAAAACAATTTAAAACACCTAGCCACACATCTCCAAAAGGTGGCAGAAGAGCTTGTTTGTGCGATGACAATACCTATAGGATTGAGTGTTGTGATGGATCTCTACTTGCACAAGGTATAGGACTTATAAATAAGTCAAGCTGAAAATATAAATTTTTTTTATAAAAATATTATATCTATATGAATGCAAACGAAATGCTACATAAAGTAAAAACTTTACTAGGTGTAGATACAGACAACATTGAAGTAAATCTCGAAGAGGTTGCTTTAGAGCAACTTACTTTAGAGAATGGGACTATCCTCGAAGCAGAAAATTTTTCTAGTGGAGAGGAAGTATTTATCGTTACTGATGATGAGAAAGTATCATTACCAGTGGGCGAGTATGAATTAAGTGATAATAGAATATTAATCGTAAAAACAGAAGGAATGATTGATGAAATCAAAAACTCAGAAGAGGTAGTTGAAGAAACTCAACAAGCCGAATTAGAAGAAACGCCAAAAAAAGAAGAAGAAAAAATGGCGTATGCTACTAAAGAAGAAATGACAGCTTTAGCAGAAGCAGTTGAAGAGGTCAAGAATCAACTTAGAGAAGTCGTTGAAAAAATGATGGACGAAAAGGAGAAAAAAGAAGAAATGGCAAAACAAGAAACACTTAGCAAACCTGCGGTAGATGGTATCAAACACACACCAGAAACAACAGATGCTAAATTAGGTTCAAGATATGCTGTTAATTCAAATAACAATACTACTTACAATAGAGTATTACAAGCAATAACTAATAATTAATAATAAAAATGGCAACAACTATATCAAATGACGTTACTAGAATCTTTGGGAAACAAGAAACGTTAACGGCAGCAACAACACTAACAGCTGCTGATTCAGGTAAAACATATTTAATAAATGGTACAGGTTATACTGTAACACTACCTGCTCCTCACGCAGGTTTTTCAGTTAAGTTTATTGTGGCTGCTGCATTTTCAACGGATTGTGTTATACAAACACCTGCTGATAACAGAGATATTCTAAACGGTGGTGTGATTGTAAATGGTGCAATCGTAGAGGCAGACGCAGTAGATCAAGTAACATTTGAAGACGGTGCAGAAAGTATTGGAGATCACGTTGAAATTTCAAGTGATGGTACAAACTTTTATTTATCAGGTAATGGTAACGCAGCTTCATCTATAACAGTAGGGGAACTATAATAATAATAATAATAATTTAGAAAATGGCAACAACTAATAATTTAACAACGACGTATTCTGGAGAATTCGCAGGGCGATATATAAGTGCAGCGTTACTATCTGGAAAAACATTAGCAGCAGGAAACATAACTGTTGTTCCTAACGTTAAGTTTAAGCAAGTAATGAAAAAAGTTTCTACAAACGCTATTGTAAAAGATGCGTCTTGTGACTTTGATCCAACATCAACTTTAACTTTAACTGAAAGAATTTTACAGCCAGAAGAGTTTCAAGTAAACTTACAGCTTTGTAAAAAAGATTTCAGATCAGATTGGGAAGCAGTACAAATGGGATTCTCTGCTTATGATAATTTACCACCACAATTTAGCGACTTTTTAATTGCTCACGTAGCAGACAAAGTAGCTCAAAAAATGGAACAAAACATTTGGAACGGAACTAATGCAAACGCAGGAGAGTTTGACGGATTTAAAACAACACTACTAGCAGACGCTGATGTAGTTGATGTAGCAGGTCAAGCATCTACAAGTTCAAACGTAGCAGCAGAAATCGGTAAAGTAATGGACGCTATTCCATCAGCAGTATATGGTGCGGAAGACTTAGTAATTTATGTACCAAGCAACATCTTAAGAAACTATATTAGATCTTTAGGTGGTTTTGGTGCTAACGGACTAGGAGCAGCAGGTACAAACAACGAAGGTAACCAGTGGTACAATATGGGTAACGCTGTATCTTTTGATGGTGTAGAATTAGTACACGCACCAGGTTTAGCAAGTGACACAATGATTGCGGCTGAGCGAGGAAATCTCTTTTTTGGGACAGGACTCCTAAGTGATCAAAATGAAGTAAAAGTAATTGATATGGCAGATATTGATGGCTCTCAAAACGTAAGAGTTATTATGAGATTTACTGCAGGTATCCAACACGGAATAGGTTCAGATATTGTACTATATTCTTAATGTTTAACTTTAAAATTTAAAATATGGCTTGTGCATTAACAACAGGAAGAAAATTACCTTGTAAAGAATCAGTAGGTGGATTATCTACAGTATTCTTTGGTGATTTTGGTACGCTAGGTACACTAACCACGTCAGGTGGTGAAGTAACTGCAATAAGTGGTTCACCCGCTTTATTTCAGTATGACTTAAAGGGTGCAACAAGTTCTTTAACAACAAATGTTATTTCTTCAAGGGATACAGGTACAACACACTATGAAACGACTTTAGAAATTACATTAACACATTTAGATAAGGCAACAGCTGAGGAATTAAAAATAATTGCAAAAGCTAGACCTCATATATTTGTTAAAGATAACAACCAAACACCTAACTATTTTTTGGTTGGAAAAGAGCAAGGAGCAGAAGTAACTGCAGGTACAGTGGTAAGTGGAGCTAATTTTGGAGAGTTAAGTGGTTATACGCTTACATTCCAAGCTATTGAAGCAATACCACCATTATTTGTAACAGCAAGTGTTGTTACATCAGCAGCGAGTGCAACTCAAATAGATCCTGCTTAATAGTTTTTTTTAATTGTAATAAGAAAGGGGAGCAAAGTACTCCCCTTTTTTTATATAAAAAAGTGTAATTTTACTATTATATAAGTATGAAGATTTTACAAACAGGTGGTGCAAACCAAACTCTTACGGTAGTTCCTAGATCATATCCTACATCAGTAACACTAACTGTAAGAGATACAAGCACAAATACATCTACGGTTACACAAACTGTAACATTTACAAAATCAAATGACAAAGCAAGTTTTACACACGCATATAATTTAAAAGAAGGTAGGTTTTATGATCTTAAATTAGAAGAGGGTATTGGTTCAAACTGGGATCAAGTTACGACACAGTGGCAATTAGCAACCGATAACTGGGAAAGCGTGTTTTCGTCTTTAGAAACTATTTACCTAGATAAAATATTTTGTACGGACCAAACTATAAATCAAGCTACAAATAGTTATTATACTATTAATAGTGGAGAATACACAGAAACAACAAGTTACCCAGAAGATGAGTACACAATAATAGACTAATGAGTAATATAAGAATAGTAAATTTAAGTAGTTATGTAGCACCTAAAGTAACAGAGCAGCAAAATAAAAACTTTGTTTCTTATGGTGAAGATAATAATTACTATCAATACCTAATCGACCAATATCAAGGCAGTCCAACTAACAATGCTATAATAAATGGTATAACTGAAATGATTTATGGTAAAGGACTAAACGCAACTAACAGCGATAAAAGACCTGAGGAGTATGCAAAGATGGTTACTTTATTTAAAAAAGATGATGTAAAAAAAATAGCATCTGATTTTTATTTATTAGGACAAGCAGCTATGCAAGTAATCTATAATGTAGATAGATCACAAATTGTAAAAGTAGAACACTTTCCAATACAAACACTAAGAGCTGAAAAAGCAAATGATAAAGGAGAGATAAAAGGTTATTATTATTTCCACGATTGGTCAAAGTATAACAATAGATCAACCGCTACAAGAATAGCAGCATTTGGTACTACTCAAAATGAAGCAAACGAAATACTAGTTATAAAGCCATATAAGGCAGGATATTTTTATTATGCACCGCCTTGTTATATGGGAGCATTACCTTATTGTGAACTAGAGGGAGAGGTAGCTAATTATCATATAAACAACATACAACAAGGTATGGCACCAAGTATGCTAATTAATTTTAACAACGGAGTGCCTGACGATGAGCAGAGAGAACTTATAGAAAGAAGGATATATGAAAAATACAGCGGTAGTTCTAATGCAGGTAAATTTATTTTAGCGTTTAACGATAATTCAGAAAGTGCTGCAACAATAGATGCAGTGCAATTATCTGACGCACATAATCAATATCAATTTTTATCAGACGAGGCAACTAAAAAAATTATGGTAGGTCATAGAGTTGTTTCTCCAATGCTGCTAGGTATAAAAGACAATACTGGTCTTGGTAATAATGCTGATGAATTAAAACAAGCAAGTATATTATTTGACAATATGGTAATTAGAGTACAACAAGAATACCTAATTGATGCTTTTGAACAAATACTAGCTTATAATAATATTTCTCTAAACCTCTACTTTACTACACTACAACCTTTAGAGTTTACAGATCTTGGCAACAATGTTGTTGATGAAGAAACTAGAGAGGAAGAAACAGGTGTAGATCTTAGTGCAGAAGTAGAACTCAGCGAAGATTTTACTAATGAATTATTGCAGATGGGAGAAGATGAGGACTTAGAGGAGTGGGAGTTAATTGAAGAGGCACCAGTTGATTATGAGAAAGACGAAGAGTTGAACAGTAAAATAGAGTTAGCATCAACAGGAAGTGCAAGACCAAATGCTAAAAGCGAACAAGATGGAGAAAACAAAGATGGTTTTCGCTATAAAGTTAGGTATCAGTATGCTCCCTTAAAAGAAACCATTAGAGATGGTAAAAGTGTAACTCGTGATTTTTGTAGTAAAATGATTGCTGCAAAAAAAATATATAGAAAAGAAGATATTATGGCTATGAGTAGTAAGTCAGTAAATCCTGGTTGGGGACCAAGAGGTGCCAATACTTATGATGTGTGGCTTTACAAAGGTGGTGGTAATTGTCACCATTTTTGGATGAGAAAAGTATATAGGTCAAAGACAGTAACACCTGACGCTAAAAACCCTAGATCAGAAATTAGTGTTAATAAGGCTAGAAGTGAAGGATTTAGACCTGAAACAAATGAAGCAGACGTTGCAAAAAGACCAGTAGATATGCAAAATAATGGATTTTTAGAATAAGAAAATGGCACAGGTATTATTTATAAAAGTAAGCACACTAAAAAAACACACAATATTAGACGGTAATGTTGATGTAGATAAACTATTACCATATATTAAGATTGCACAAGAGATACATATACAAAATTTCTTAGGCACGAAATTATATGATAAAATTATTACATTAATAAATGCAGGTACATTAACTGCATTAGCAAATCCTAACTATTTAAATCTAGTAAACAATTATATTCAACCTGCACTTATACATTTTGCTATGATGGATTATTTACCTTTTGCAGCATACCAAGTAAAAAATGCAGGTGTATTTAAACACATAAGCGAAAACGCAGAAAGTGTAACTAAAAACGAGGTAGATTATTTAGTAAACAAAGAGAGAGAATTTGCAGAGTATTATATAAGAAGAATGATAGATCATTTAAATTTTAACTCTACTAATTTTCCAGAGTACAATCAGAATGTAAATGATGATGTGTACCCAGACAAAGACAGTTTATTTAACGGTTGGGTATTATGAGAAAAAGATATAAAGTAAAAGAAAGTAACATAACAAAATTAAAAAAGTATATAAAAAAATTAAAAAATGGCAACACTAACAGGCAATTCAATAAGTAGTACTTATCCCAGTCTTTTAAAAGTTGGCGATAACGGAGAGCTTAGTGCATCTTTACAAAGCATAAGTGATGGTGCAGGAAATACTACAGGTATTTCATTAAATACAGGAGGTGATTTAACTGCGACTGGTACGGTTACTGCAAATGCTTTTAGTGGACCATTGACAGGCAATGTTACTGGTACTGCAAGTTTAGCATCAAATTTAACAGGTACACCAAATATTTCAGTCGGAACTATTTCTGCCTCAGGGACTATAACAGGTAATGTAACAGGAAACATCACTGGTAATGTTACAGGTAACGTTACTGGTAATGTTAGCGGTAGTTCAGGATCAACAACAGGAAATGCGGCTACGGCAACAGCATTACAAACGGCAAGGACAATATCTGGTGTATCGTTTGATGGTACTGCAAATATTACTTTAGACACAGACGATATTACAGAAGCTACAAATAAGTATTATACAGCTGAAAGAGTTGATGACCAAGTAAATACTTTATTACAAGCAGGTACAGGGATAACAAAAACATATGACGATGCAGGGGGGACACTTACAATCACAAATAATGCACCTGATCAAACAGTAGCATTAACAGGGGGTACTGGAATTTCTACATCAGGAACTTATCCTAATTTTACAATTACAAATAGTAATCCTGACCAGACAGTAGCACTTACTGGAGGAACAGGTATTACAACAACTGGAACATATCCAAACTTTACTATTACTAACTCCGCACCTGACCAAACTGTAAGTCTTAGTGCAGGAAGTAACGTAACTATTACAGGAACTTATCCAAACTTTACGATAGCTGCAAGTGCAGCTGCAGGTATTGCATTAACAGATTTATCTGCTACAGATGCAGGAGGTTTAGGTTCTTTTGCATATAACAACAGCACAGGTGTATTTACTTATACAGGTCCTTCAAACTCAGATGTTACAAATTTAGTAACAAAATCTTTGGTTGATGGTTTAGGTATAGCGGCTAGTACAGCAGCTACTCTAGCTACACCAAGAACTATTAATGGTACAGCTTTTGACGGATCGGCAAACATAAGTTTTGATACAGATTCTGTAAGCGAGGGGAGTTCAAATCTTTATTATACTAATGCACGTTTTGACACAAGGCTAGGTACTAAGACAACAGATAATTTAACAGAAGGTTCTAGTAATAAATATTTTTCAAACGAACTTGTAGATGACCGTGTATCTAATTTAATAGTTGCAGGTACCTCAATATCAGCTACTTATGACGATGCAGGTAATAGTTTAACCATAGCCAATACAGCACCAGACCAAACGGTTGCTTTAACTGGCGGCACAGGTATAACTACGTCAGGTACATATCCTAACTTTACAATAACAAACTCTGCACCAGATCAGACAGTAGCTTTGAGTGCAGGTTCAAATATAACGGTAAGTGGTACATACCCTAATTTTACTATTGCTGCTACAGACACACAAACAGATTCATTTAAAACAATATCAGTAAGTGGTCAGAGTGATGTTGTTGCAGATAGTTCAACTGATACCTTAACTCTTGCAGCAGGATCAAACGTAACAATAACAACAACTGCAGGAACTGACACAGTTACATTTGCAGCTACGGACACTAACACTACTTATTCTGCAGGTACTGGTTTAGCTTTAGGGGGTACAACATTTAGTTTAGATGCAGGACTAAACAATTTAACAGATGTAAACATTTCATCTCCTGCAGCAGGGCACATACTAATATATGACAACAGTAATAGTTATTTTGAAAACGCAACACTTACAGCAGGTAGTAATGTAAGTATTACAAATGCAGATGGAGCAATAACGATTGCAGCAACAAATACAAACACAGACAGTTTTAAAACTATCTCTGTATCAGGACAAAGCGACTTAGTAGCAGATAGTGCTACAGATACGCTTACAATAGCTGCAGGTTCTAATGTAACACTTACCACAAATGCAGGTACGGATACTTTAACAATAGCAGCAACCGATACAAATACAACATATACAGCAGGAACAGGACTTACTCTTGCAGGTACAGAGTTCTCTCTAACTAATAGTAATGTTACTATTGGGGGTACAAGTGTATCTCTTGGGGGCACACTTTCTGCAACATCAGGGGCACTAACTATTGGAGGTAATGGATCAAGTGGAGGTGTAACAATCAATGACGGTTCTATACAAATGAGAACAGGAACAGGTAGTGTAGCAGAAATAAGAATGTATTGTGAAAGTGGTAACGCACACTATCAAACATTGAAAGCAGCACCACATAGTGCAGCAAGTTCAGCATCATTAGTTTTACCTACAGCATCAGGAAACTTAGTTGGTACTGGTGATACTGGTAGTGTAGCTACTGGAATGTTAGCCGATGATTCTGTTACAAGTGATAAACTAGGTGCAGAATATACAAGTGCACAAGCTGTATCAAGTGCTGCAACAATAACTTTAGATACAGACGCATACGATGTCTTTACTTGGACTGTAGGTCACACTGCAAATATTGACTTTACAAATGTTGTAATTGGTAAAGTAAAAACATTAGTAGTAACAGGTGGTGGTAGTTCATATGCCTTAACACTAAGAAACATAAATGGATCAACTGGTACGTTTAATAAAATATCAGGAACTTATGATGACACAAGTTCTACAAAGAATATAATACAAATTAAATTTATATCAACCTCTGAGGCTTGGTACACAATATCTAAAATAGGAAGTTAAAATGTGGGCAAACAATATAGATGGCGAAATAAAAGTATTTAAATATTTACCAAGCAGTTGGGAGGGAGAAAATGTATATTTTAAAGGGTTTGCAAGTTCACCTGTAGACGTAAGAGAACAAGAAGGTTTTTTTGAAATAGTAGATCCACAGTATGATCCTGAAACGGAAGAGCTAGGAGAATTATATTTAGAAGATAACAAATATCATTATATTGTAAAACAGAAATAAAAATGAAAGCAATTAATAATCAAGGCATAATAACAATACATCAATCTGTGCCACATACTTTACAAACACCAACAGGTACAATAATGAATGCACCTGCTTTATCAGATCAAGAACTAAAAGAAAAAGGTTTATTTGATTTAATTATACCAAATGACTATGACAATAGGATACATAATTTAGGTGAGATATATTTTGACAGTGCAGCACAATGTTTTAGAAAAGATACTAAAAACAAAACTTGGACTAAAACTCTTGCAGAGTTGAAAGAACAAGCAATAAACAACTTTAAACATAGAATAAACTATAAACTGCAAACTACAGATTGGTATATAATTAGAAATATTGACAATGGTGAAGATATACCAGGAGAGATACAAGAGGCAAGACAAGAGTTAAGAAACACATCAGATACAGTAGAACAAGAAATCAATGCACTTACTAGCAAAGCAAAAGTAGTAACGTATGATTATCCTAATATTGACTAATGAGTTTAAATGATAAATTATTACAAGCAGAAGCAGCAGCAGGTGGAATAACTCCATCAGAACACTTTGGAGTAGTATTATATGAGGGAGATGGTTCATCTTCACACTCTATTAATGGAGGTAAGTTTGGTGGAGCAGCATATACTGCAAATAGCGGTGTTGTTACAATTCCAAGTAGTGTTATAGATACTAATAAGCATAGTTTATCTGTTTGGTTTAACACAACCGCAACAAGTGGTACACAAACTGTATTTGAATTTAATACAGGAAACAGAATAATATTTAGAGCAGCATCAACTGATTCTAATAAAGCTAATTTTGGTGGTGGCGGATGGTTTGATCACGGTATATCTTTTAGTGCTAATACTTGGTATCATTTAGTTATTACT
>Ga0208159_1000293_pt1 | contig 20740 bp, 31 predicted proteins | sample 9_EtaG_FD_184082 | JGI IMG/M metagenome (GOLD analysis project Ga0208159, IMG submission 184082) | Marine viral communities from the Subarctic Pacific Ocean - 9_ETSP_OMZ_AT15188 metaG (SPAdes) (version 2) | ecosystem: Environmental > Aquatic > Marine > Oceanic | place: Pacific Ocean | collected... | reverse complement strand
AAAAGCCATAAAAGAATTTATCGATAAGATTAGAAAGATGTTTAATCTTCCTATTGATGCAACGACTAAAGACCAAGAGGTGTTTGAGTTCTTAGATACGTTAGCTCGAAAGGTTGGAGAGGGTGAGTTAGTTGTTGAAGAGGACCTCAGTTTGATAGGTGAAGTCCAAGGCGATATGACCGCAAAGGAGCGGAAGCAAAAGATGGCTAATATCAAAAAGATGATTCAAGAGGCTAGAAAAAGAGGCTTCTCTAATCAAGAGATAAAGGACTACTTAATGAAGAACATGGGCTACACTCAAGCTCAGGTAAACAAGTTGTTCCCGACTAAACAAAAGACACCTAAAAAGCCTACTAAGAAGTCGCTAAAACAGTTGATAGAAGACAAGGCTAAAACCAAAAAAGGTAGAATACCTCAACGGGTCACAACGAGTCTTATTAACGAGTCTCAAAAATTAGACTTGAACAACCAAAAAGCTGTGGATGCATTTTTGGAAAAGGTTAAAAATATATACGACAGAGCTGGCTATGTCCAAGAAATCTCGGAAGCTAATAAAAATAGAGGAAAAGCTAAGAAAAACATAAAAAAGAGTTTTGGTCCAAGTATCAAAGGTTTTATTGATATTGTAGAGAGAATACTTAGTGTGCCTCCATCTATATTACCTGCTGATATGCTTCAGGAGTATAATGAGTTTATGAAAGAATTTGCAGTAAATGAAACTGTTAAAGTATTCGAAGATATTGAAGCTAAGAAAGAGCAATCGATAGACTTACTAGAAAAAATAGAGGCTGTACTTGAAGACCAAGTAGAACAAGACACTCAAAAAGAACCAGATCCATCGGTAGCTAAAAAGAAAAGAGATGATAATATTTCTCAGATAAAAGAAAAGAGAAAGAAGCTTAAAAACAAGGCATCATTAAGTAACAAATATGATAACGAGTTAGCAGAAGACCTTCTAAGTGTAACCGATGAGGAGTTGAGTAAAATGCAAGACAGTGACATTGCCAAGTTGAACAATATATTGAGTCAAATAGAGCAAGGGTTTATAGGTACATTCCCTGCGTCTAAGTTACAGGTTGTTTTGAATGGTAAGATACGTGGAGGAGGTGTTTTGAACAGCAAGGTAAATATGAAAAAAGCTGGTAAGTTTTATGTCAACTCCTTGGGTAAGCTTTTTGCCACTTTCAAAAGTGCCGTAAGTGAAGACACTAAGTTGTTGTCTATGATGCGATCTACTATAACTTCACAAATAGATACGCTTTTAGGTAATTTTAACTCGCAGGCTATATATGACGCTACATTTGGCAAGTTAGCTAGGAATATGGAGAGGTATACTCGTGCGGTTACTGAGATAAATGTCAAGCTAGAGAATTTTAACGAATTGATTGCAGGAGGCAAGGTGTTTAAAAAGCTAAATAACACACAGTTACTGTCCAAGTTCCGAATAATGGCTAGTTTATTAGAGGACGAATACCAAGCAAACAAAGGAAGAAAAGGTGTAGCTTCTGCTACTGAGTACTTAGAGAGTACTATTCGTAAATTAGAAGAAGGGAATAGAAGGCAGAGAAGAGAAGCTGACTTACTTCAGAAACTTAAAGATGAAATAGATTCGAAAGGAATTGTTTTATCTAAAAAGGAAGAGAAGGGTAAGAAAATAATAAAAGAAATAAATGATCAGTTGTCTGACATGGCTGCATTCGTTTTTGCGTCTAGAGGTAAAAGACCAACAATGTACGCCAACTACATTCACCACTCAGCTATTTATGATAAAAAGACACACGAAAAGTTAATGGATAATCAGATGGACTCATTGATTAAGCCATCGACAGAAGCAGGTACAGGTTACGATAGAACCAATAATAAGGTTATATCTTTTGACCCTGCATACTCTACTCTTATGGGTGCAAAGCAAACATTGCTTGATTTTCATATGAGCCAAGCTGTTAAGGAAGTTCGGGCTAGTATAGCTGTGCTTAAAAACGGCAAGGACAGACCAAAGCGACAAGCTGGTATTGCATTGAACAAGGCTTTTGATGAGTCTTTAGACATTGTATTATCTGATTCGTTTAGTTATTATGGAATGGCTGAAAAAGTTGTTGATAAGATAAGAAAACTGTCATACTACGCTACATTGGCATCAGTGCCAAGGGCTGCGGCTGAGTTGTCATCCAACCTTTTTTACGCAACTATTGTAAGTCCTATTAGTTTTATAAAAGGTGTAACTTCTTATAATTTCTTAAACATGGGATTTGACGGTGGAGCTTTAATGGATGCCGTTGGTAGTGAAAATACAAATAAGTTATACGGCAGAGAGTCGCTTATGAGTGGACATGCTGATGCTGCCTCGTTTAACCGATCATCTTTCAATAAATCGAAAGCCAAGGGGGGTATAATGTCAGCACTTCAATTCATAGGCGAGAACACATTGGTTGGTCCTCTTCTTATAAAGTCTACAAATCTTGTTTCTCAGACCTTGATATCAACACCAGATAAAGCAATATCTAGACCTTTATGGTTTGGAACTTTTTTTGGTGAGCTAGAGAGTTTAACAGGTAGAAAGTTTTCAAAAGCTGAGATAAATGAAATGGCAGAAGGTAAGTCTCCTTTGTTGAAAGAGTTTAAGACGGAAATAGAAGCAGCTAGAAAAAAAGCGGATAGAAGTAATGTTCAAATGGCTACATCTGGAAATGCATTTAACACTGTATTAAAAGATAATATCAGATTAAGAGGAGATCGTAAAAGTGGATTAAAAAATACATATAGATACCTAAACACGTACATGGCTAAATTCGTTAAAAACGAATTCACTACAGCTAGATCAGCAATACAAGCTTTATTTAATAGTGGAGACATATCTAGACCACAGGCTGTCGCTTTATTAATTGGTATTACAACTAGAATGACTGCGTATATGGTTCTTTATACATTATTTAGAGATATGTGGTCTTCTATGTTTGGATTTGAAGATGAAGAAGAAGATCCTGATTATGGACTTTTGACTGCACGTCAATTGACCGGTTCATTTGTGTCATTGATGACAAGAAGGGCGTTAGGTAATATACCATATATGCCAATAGCTTTCGGTACTGAGATTATAAATGAGAAGGGTTTACAGGCGTTGAGAAACGATGAAGAATATGATCCATTTAAAGATGCCATTGTTTTCAATATGGTCTCGTATAAGGATGTAACTGAGCGAAACCCATATGAGGTTTGGCTAAACGCTTTTGCTGGTCCATTTGGTCCTATAATGAAATCTACTTTTAGAACCCACAAGGTTATGCAGAGGATGGCAGGTGCTAGTAAAAAATCAACTAGAGATAAGTATAAAAAAGAGTTTTTATACAGAAGCATCTTAGAAATGGGTGGTAATTTTGGTTTAATTCCATTTTACAAGGACATCAGAAGAGAAGTGGTAAAAGATTTATTTAAAGAAAAAAGTGGCGGTGGAATCAAATTAACTGATTCGGAAAAGAAAAAGTATTTCCCCGAAATATACCAAATGGAGCAAAGTATGAAACGAGAGTTTGAATCAAGTAGTGCTTATCATATGCAGAAGCAGATGAAGGCGGAGCAAAAAAGATTAAAAGAAGAAATGTTAAGAAACCTTAGATAACTATGCCAGGGAAAACAATGAAATATTACAAGTCCGCTAAAGGTAAAAAATCTTACAAAAAGAAGCTAAAGCAGGACGTAAAGAGAAGCACAAGTAGAGCCGGTCTCAAGAAGAGAGCTGAGTTGAAACGTATTAGACGCAAAGCAGCTAAGAAGGGACTGAAGATAAAAGGCAAGGACTATGATCATGCAACTGGGCGATTTGTTAAACCATCGGTAAACAGAGGTCGCAAAGGAGAAGGAGGACGCAAATAAGAAAAAATTATCTTTAATGTGTTAAAAAGAAATAAAAAAATTCTTAATTTGCCGAAAAATTATATACAATGAAACAAACAGTAACTTACCACGAAATTACTCAGAAACTGAGAGATTTTTTTTTATCTAAAGGCTACATAGAAGTACCTTCACAGAGTAGAAAATCAATTTTAGCAGCATGTGAGAACCCTCATTCTGTTGCAACGTTTGAATATGATGGACTTGTCTGGCCGCTACCACAAACAGGACAGATGTGGCTAGAGTATGAGCTACTAAAGAATCCTCATTGGAAAGGATGCTTCTGTGTTTCTACATCCTATAGAAATGAGAAAGAGCCTATACCGGGGAGACATGAGAAGATTTTTCCTATGTTTGAGTTTGAGTCCAAAGGAGACTTTGATGAGCTTAGAAAGCTAAATGTAGAGCTTGTAGAGTACTTAGGATTTAACACACCTAAACAGCTTGACTACAATACAACAAGTGAAAGATATGCCGCTCCTATTTTAGAAGATGAGCATGAAGCTAGAATGTGGCAAGAGGTGGGTCATTCAATATCATTAGAAACATTTCCTATTAGAACATCTCCGTTTTGGAATATGAGATACATAGGTGATGGAAAGTTCAACAAGTGTGACATCATTCTATACGGACAAGAAACATTTGGTACTGCTGAACGCAGTTGTAATCCTGAAGAGATGAGAAACTTTTTCTATACCATTATGGATGGTACATACTGTGAGAAACTATTTGAATTGTTTGGTAAAGAAAGAGTAGAGGCAGAGCTAGAAGAGTTCTTGTCTTATAAATTTTTCCCACGATTCGGTGGTGGTATAGGTCTAACAAGATTAGGTAGAGCATGGGAGATGCTTGCGAAAGAAAAAGAAAAGGTAGGATGAGAAATGTAAATCTACCAAAAGCAAGGGTGTATGTAAGAAAAGATGCATGGGGTGGTCCAAATAATGAGTGGGAGAAGGCATGGCTAGTCTCTGTAAGGGCATTGAGAAACCGACCACTGTGCTTTCAAGTTTGGGTGGATGATTATGCTGCCTGCTACGATAAAGTGCCACCACACTGTATTTATTGGTTTGAGCCAGAGAGCGAACATAAACCCTTACCTCTTCATAAAATACAGATGTGGGAGTGCTTGTCCGGTGACATTGAGTTGTTTGTAAAAGCACAGCTACAAGACGTACCTATGGTTGTAAACATGGGTGGTGGTAAAATCGCTCAAGGACACTATTGGTTTACGTTAGATTGCATGCCTGAGAAGCAAGGTCTAGGTTACATGGACGTAGGTGACTCTGAGCTATTAGAGGAGCATAAAGAGATGAATGTTGTCAAGCTCACGAATGGTCAGATAGCAGTCTATCCTAACAATAGGTTAAAATGGTGTCCGATGTCACTAGTCACAGAGGATGCTATCAAGAAGATTCCTGACTGGAAGGTTGCTGAGAATGCTCAGTGGGACGATTGGTGGCTTGACTCGGAGGAGCTTCTGGGGGATGCTGATTGGGCTTACTAAGGTAGTGCATTATACAAATTTTGTAAACCTCGCTATTTGTCCCTCTACAGGGTGGTGAAGAAATGATTCCATTGCTTTTGGGCTATCGTAACCAAACTTATGATGGTAGCTATCCGTTCCCGATATTGATCGTAGGTACTGTACTTGTACCTTATCTTGTATATCTTTCTCACTGCCACGTATCATCATTACATCAGCTTGATCCTTACCTATTATCTTATTGTCTTGTTTTCTGATATGGTGGTGTAAGTGTCCAAGATACCAATATCCAAACTTAGACTTTGACCATGCATTCTTACATTCTCGTTTCATTAGGTCCACAAGGACATTATCTTTAGCTCCATCGCCATGGCTAAAGCCTAGAAGATTTAGACCATACTGTACGTACTTACGATGCGATGGTGACGTATTGAATGTAATGTTGGTGTTGTTAGTATAGTATGCTTCAAGTGCCTTACTAAAATACCATCCTGCGTGATAGTCGTGATTACTCATACAGTGGATGTACATCACATCAGCTTTCTGTAGTAGTAGGTTGATCATATCTATGTATGCAGTAAAGGCTGTATTGAACATATCATAGAACATACCCGATGTATCCTGTGGCGTTCCCTTTGTTGTGCTGTTGGACATATCTGTATGCAAGACATCATTTCCCCCTACTATAATTATTTTGTCGATAGGAAGCCCATCTACGTACTTCATCAAACCATTTACGCCTAGTCTAAATTTTTCTTTAGTCAACTCTAAATTATATTCAGATCCTGTCTCGTATGCTCTAGCTAGCTTTCCAAAGTGTGAGTCGGTTGGAGATATGCAGTATAATAATGAGTTGTCTACTACGGGTCTATCTATCTTATCAAACTTAGGAGCATAGTCCTTAATTGATAGTATTAAACCATCAGTTAGTTCGTTAAAATCAAGCTTGTCTTTCTTGGCAAATATCGAATAGTTCTTACCCTTGTACCAATAGTGTGATACGTCCTGTGGGTTGATACCCTGTGAAAGAACTTCATCGATCATACCATCTTTTGCTTGCATCCACGACTCAAATTCTACTTGCGTCAGATTCTTTCGGAAGAAGTCTGCGTATTCTGGGTTAAACCACTTTGGCATACGTGGTCTATTTGTCTTCTTTTTCATTCTTTTGTTGATTCTAATAACATCTGTAAATCTGCAATCATGCATACAATCTCTAGTGCTAGTTCATTGGTACTGCCATCAACTAGGTTTTCATAGATTGCGTTGAGCTTATTATGAAGCTCGTCCATAGTTCTATTAATATAGATCAGCCGTTCCTTTTCATAAGCTGTTAGTTTCACGAGATGTTATTTGATTAATGGTTTGTTTTGTCAAGACATAGTCCAGGTACTCATCTGTTGATGTTTGAACTATCTCCAAAAAATAGGGTTTGCTGTTTTTTTCTTTAAGAACTGTTATCTCAAAAAACAAAGGCGTATCCTCATGGGACACACCTCCGTAAGTTTGTAGTTCTCCTTTTTTGTTTGGTAGGTTATGGCAGAGGTCCTTCATCTGCATTAAGATGTCGTAAATGTATTGATCTCCTAGTATTTCTAGTTCATCTATAAACGACTCTTCTGTTTCAAAGATAATGCTACCCTCTGAATACTTCAGTTTTAAATCCATGTTCATCAAGTTGTTTTAATCGGTACTCCTGAAGCTTAGACAACTTTCCCTTTGGTGTCTTTACTTCACTAAATAGAACGCATTGGCAGTCTTTTTTTATTGCCACCAAATCGGGAATTCCATTTTTATTAGTCTGTATGAGCTTGATTACGTAGTAGCCGTCAGCTTCTAATTGCTTGATTCTTTTCGATTGGATTTTTTGCTCAGTCATATTACAAATCTAAGAAATCTCTACGAAAATGTTTTAACGTATAATCTTTTTTATTTGTTACACTTTTATAAATATCTTTTTCAATTCCTCCAATTGAAAATATCCAATATATTTTATTGTGTTTCCGATCCTTAGTTGTCATACGATCTCGTGCCTGCCAATATGATGTAGCACTGAAGTCTATATTATAGAATACCAAGAATTTAGCTTTACTTAGTTTTGTTCCTTCACGACCAGATACAATTTGAAGAGCAATGTTCTTATCTGTATTATCAAACTCATGTATCTCTGTACATAGATTATCTCCAAATACCGTCTTCAGTGCATCTAGTTCAGCCTTGAACTTATAGAATATTCCTATCTTCTTACCTTTGAAGTAGTCCTTTATAAACTGAGCCTTGAATGTATCAATAACTGTTGCTGATTTATCTTCAAACTTGACAGTACCTGAGCATAGCTGGTGTGTTTTCTGCATTAGCTTTACAGGCGTGTCAGCAAGGACGTACTTGTCATCGATGGTAATGACCAAGTCCTTCTTCAGCTCCTTAACGTATTCCTCAACGATTGGGTTTGGGCGAACCCATAGCACCTCCTCCTCTACGCTAGAGTCGAACCCCGCCTCCTGTTGTGTGTAGTTTATGGTGTAGGGTTTCATCTTGTTCACTATGTCCATCTTTCCATCGTCATAGTTATTTATTGTTCTACCATTTATTACTCTTTGTTTCTTGTTGACATACACATCTGCAAATCGATAGAAGTTTCTAAAGTTCTTAAATGGATTTTTTAATATACCATATACCTGATGATACATCTGCGAGTATGACTCTGGAGTTGGCGTTCCCGACATAAGGATAACCAGTGGTCTATGTTTGCGTATAAGTTCAGCAACTTTCTTTGATCTACCAGATGGTTTAGGATACGCACCTATTGAGTGAGCCTCATCAACTATTATAAAGTCAAACTGTACCTTATCCGGCAGCTTGTGTAATGACTCATAATTTCTAATAAAGGTCACATACGATGGGCATAGCTTTGATACGTCATCTTCGATTGATGATATTGCTTTCTTTTTTGTTATGAACAGTAGATTTCTGCATCCCATCGCTTCAGCTATACCTAGGGATGTTAGGGTTTTTCCAGTCCTAACTTGCATTGCCAAGTAAAGAAAACTATACTTATTAATTATGTTAACACCTTTTTTAATTATCTCTTTTTGATAGTCTCTAAATTCCATGTATATCTTCTTTTACGTATTTAATTATTTCTTCAAATATATTTATAGCCTCTTCTTTAGTAAGCCTTATTTTAAAATGGCTCAAGGTGTCCGTGTACTCCACAGAAAGCCCAGTGTCATTAGGCTCTAGTGAAAAATGCTTACGACTGTCTGTTGTTAGTATTACTTTCTTTTTCATTTCTGTATGTTTATTTATTATTTCATTTCCTTCCATTTCAAAGTAAATAATAGTTGAAGTGAAAGCAATAAATATCAATGATCCTACTAGTATCAATCCATATACTATATCTTTTGCATCCATCTGATTAAATTTTAGTAACATAAATTAATTTCTATCTCTGTATTAACAACAGTGTCATACCCCTCACCTTCCCAGCTGTACTGAATATGTACGTCAGTCAGAGGTACGTGTCTAAACTCCTTCCGAATATTGTACTCCTTAAACATCAGTAGGATGATAAGAGACATAATCAATGCCGTTAATGTCAATGCTTTTTTATTCATCTTTCCTAAATATAATCCATCGACCAATCGCATCCTTACCTTCTTCTAATGTCTTTTTTGTACTAAACGAAGAGAATGCTTTAAGCCATTTATAAAATCTCGTTCTACTAATAGTCATCTTTGCCTTGGGTGCGTAGTCAGGATACTCGTCAATAAACTTATTATACAAATCTTGTTTATATATTCGGGTATCAAACTGTAGAAGGTCACAACCAACCTGACCTTTTATTAGACCACACCACTCAATAAAATCATGTGATGTCTCTGCTGATAACTGACGAACTTTTAGATTTACAAACGAACTTTCCTTTAGACCATTAGTCATGTAGTACTGTAAACACTGTATCATATAGTTATCAAACTGACACCAATCATCCTCACTCCAATCACCAAACATTAACCTACCAAACTCATCCAATGGTGTATAACCTTTGTTGTAATATTGGTATAACTCAAGCTCCCACTTACGTCTAGCAAATGAATTACCTGCACCACGAATAGCATAGTTTGTAGTTATGGCTATCTTTGGTGACTTAGAGAATGGTATCTTGATTGCATCCTTATTCTTTTTCTCTAGTGTCAACCCCTCTGTTACGACACTGAATAGACGCTCAAAGTCAAAGTTCTTTTTAACATCATCAAATACTAGTATCTGTGTATCTGCTGACACTAATTGATATGCGAATGACTTCTCAAAGTTAAAGGACTTGCCATCGATGGTAACTATCTTTTTCATCTGACCAAGTGCATTCATAAAAAGTCCTTTACCTGTACCTCCTTCAGGGTTATCTGATATAACCTCATCGTTAAGTATCACAGCTGGGCAGAATGATTGATTCTTGTGACCATGCATCAAAAAGCCAATCGTAGATTCCATTGATGTAATACGTGTCTCACTGTTACCACATATGTTTCCTATGAATTTTTTGTAGTCACAATCACCAACCTTACACATCTTAAAGCTACGATCAATAACGTGATCCTTCCATACATATCCTCCTAAGTCAAAGTAGTCAATCGATTCAATAGAAGTCTTTGTTATCTTTACTGCACAGTTGAGATAGTATAGATACGCAGTATCCTTAGCGTCTTCAATAAAGTATATGTCTATCGTTGATAGTAGAGACAGAAAGTCTTCCTTGAAGAATCGTGTCTTATCAGCAAAATAGTTATAAACAAAGCTATCTCCTAAGTCAATTAAGTAGTTTAACACAAAGTCCTTTATCTCCTTCTCTGAAGTGTGGTCGATTAGGTTGTTAGTTACCTTTACAAATACATAGTTCCTACCACCCTCTGGACAAAACTTATAGAAACCATTCTCTTCTAAAAAGTTTTTAAATGCGATGTGTACGATTGACACATTCCCTTTCTTTGTTATGACCCAAAACTGTTGATTTTTTTGCTCGTTCTCTAGCGTGTCTATAACGTTGTCTACGGCTTCCCCATCTATATTTTTTTTTTCAAACTCCATCTTCACCTCTCTACGACTATATCCTTTCTTGCGTAGATTACGGACGTATGTTACTGATTCCTCGTCTTCGTAATACTTGGTGTTGAACTTTGATGTATTACTATATGCTGACTCAATTGTCCTATCTATCTCTCTACGACTAAATCCCTTCGCTTCGTATTGATGTAATATAAACTGGGCAAGAGACCGGCTGACACCATACTCATTGAGAGCCATTGCAAGTATGTAGCAGTTTTGATTACGCTGCCCCTCTGTCATAGGATACTTTCGCTCCCACCACTTCATAAGGATATCAACGATTTTGTTCTCATCTGTGATTGGTATTGTCCTACGGTCTGTAACCGTTACCTCCTTGTACTCAATGTCAGCTAAGATATCCCAAGTGTTTGAGTTCTCGTTTATATGTATCAATGGATCGTATGACTCATAGCATACACGAGATATATCCTTACATGACTTATCAAAATACTTAGAATTAAAGTATATCTCTAACCCCTTGAAATAATTTACATGGTTGTCTTCCTCTGTTGGTATCTTGACGATAACCTTTAGACCATTACCAGATGGAGATATAAAACAAGCATATACATACTTGTCTTTTGTGAATCTCTCTTTATCAATTAAGAGATCCTTCTGTTTCTCATATCCATCAAAGTCTAGGCATATAAATCCACTGTGTTCTTCTATAGATTCTGAGTTTCTTTTATTGAATTTACCACTAAAACATACGGCAGGTAACCCCTTTTTTAGTTCTTGTCTCTTGGCTTTGTCTTTACATTTTCTGATGTCTTTAATCTTATTTTTGGATGCACCAGTCTTAATTCTTTCAAGGACAAACGATATATTTTTGTGAAAAGGAGTGTTGACTTCCTTTATATTTTTAAAGATTGTGACGATTTCTGTCATTTTGATTACAATTTTACGACGTTTAACTTATTGGTTTTCAATCTACTGCCAATTCTGACGTTTTATTCTTCACGGGAAGTATAAATAAAAATAAAAAAAAGAATAGTAAATAGAGAGAGAGTAAGGAGGAGAATTTTCGTCTCCTCCGTCACTCGTCTTAGAACGGCATCTCATCTTCCTCTTCTTTCTTCTTTGGTTTGTACGTGTCAACAGATACGTGATGTGTTTTACCGTACTGATCCTCTTCTCTCTTCTTACCGACCTTTAGCTTGATGTACTTCTTGCTATTGTACTCGAACATAAACTCTTTTGGTAGGTCAGATAGGCATACTGATATCTCTACCAGATCTCCATCGAATTTTTCGACACCACTGCCGACATAAATTTTCTCACTCATGTTTTGAAATTTTGATTGTAAAGAAATAAAAATATTGAACTGACTATTCATACCACTAAGGGGTAGAAAGTCTCTTAGAATTAAAATTAGAGGGTATCTGTGACGTAATACGAGTTGATATCCTCTTCAGAATCCGGTCCAAAGAACCGATTGTACACTTCAACTGCTCTTTTTACCTTCTCCTCTCCACCTGCAATGAACTCATCAGAGCAATTAAATGAGCCGGTCTGCAATGTCTCCTTGCATACAACTAAAAACGTCATTGGTTTATCAAATAACTGTTGATATATGTACGCTTGACTATCGTAGTTGTAACGTCTAGCACTGTACCTAAACTCCTTGATATTACGTGTAGTCTTTAGGTCGTAGATGTCTGTCTCTGTTACGATATCAGCCTTTCCTTTCCACTGTACACCAAAAAACTCTCCAATGGCAGGTACTTCATGCTCAGATCCAATTATTAAACTCCAAAAATCAAAGTTACCATTGACTGCATCAACATATCCATTCACTTCATTGACATCTTTAGTCAGCAGCATAAATGGAGTGTCATCATTTAGTGCCTCCTTGTACTTCTTAGTGTTGCGACTGCTCACATCAATAGAAGGAAAGTCATTTACCTTGTAAGGCTCAAGTAGCATCTCATGGAATAGCCTACCCTTGGCTAGGTTGACATCGTCTTTACGAGATATACCAAAAAGTTTTGGATTATTAAGTAATGCTCCAATGTCGGAGTTTGATAAGTACTGTTTGCCCACACCGTGGTAGTACTCATTGTTGTCTTTCAGTTTATTTAGAATTGTACTCATCTTCAATGTGCTTTTTTAGTGATGCTGAAATAAAGTATCCTTTCTGAAGGGTACTGATGACCTGCTCTAAAGACATCTTGTCTTTGTTCTTGCTAATCCAAGGTACAATCTTGTCCTTCCAAGCCTTGTCTCCTTTCTTAGGGCGAGTCTTCTCTGTAGTCTTTGATGTATGTTTAGCTTGGTCTACCTTAGTGTCCTCGCCCATCCAAAGATTAATACCTAACCCATGTAGTGCAATAGCCTTGGCTGTACACCTCTGAATAGTTTTAATAGCATCAAACGATGTGATCTTCTCCAGTGTTATTGATTGGTTTCTGTAGTCCATGATAGGCAGATGCTCAGTGTGTGACAATCCATCTACAGTTACCTTAACTGTGACCCATGCAGTCCTTCCATCGTGATTGTACAAGCAATTATTTGAATGCTCATCTAAAATAACTTCACGTTGTGCATCGGGATACATGGTCTTTAATTGATTCCATGCATTCGCCCATGACAAGTAATCTTGCTTACCCTTTTTTTCAATGAGGTGATTTATGTCTACCTGCCTCAATTTGTTGTAACTCATCTTTTAACTTTTTGATTTTGTTTTGAAATAATTTTACTCTTCTACCGTTGGTTGGTTCCTGATGCATGAGTCGTATCTTGTCACGAATGTTTCGTTTTATATTAGCGATCTGTACTGACTGCACACCAGCTTCCCATCCTTCAGCTTCGAATACTTTGTACTGTTCTTTAGTTACCTCCTTGTAGAAATCTCCACCAAGGGACGTATTGTATATTTTTACTTCTTGAGTATCATTGTCTCTTACAATTTTAACTCCTTTTACCAAACGTCCTTGGTATCCAAATCCATCTAAAGGTATTGAGCGTAAATTACACGCTTGATTCCATACTTCTTCAAACATTATTCTCTATTTTTTCCATTAAACGAATGTAATCATCATCTTCACTTATTCGAGTGTTACGTCTTATTGAATTTGTGATTGCAGTGTAGCTTATTCCAGCACCTCTCATGTTACACAATCGTTGAATAGCTGTCTTACGCATACCTCGTCTATCGCACAAAGCAAATAACAATGCTCTAGCATCAGTGATATACCTGTCTTTTGATTTTGAGAATAATTCATCTTGGGAGACTCCCATTTTTTTGCATACAGCTTCAGTGTATGACTCAAAGATTTCTAACTTCATTTTAAATACGTTTTGTTATAATATATTATACGATTTATCTACTGTAATGTTTCGTTTATTATACTTATTATTTGATTTTTTGTATACATCTTTGCATTGGGTGTATACGATAAGTGAACACCCTTGTCAGAGACATAAACCCTCCTGACCTTATACTTTCGCATAATGTTCAGGAGAGTATGTGGATTAATTTTCTCCATGATCTCTGTTAACTAAATCAAAGACTGCTTCCTTGGCTTGAAACTCATCACTTACACGAGAAGATATAATCTCAATGTCATTATGTTTTTCAAACTCTTCAATGTACTCGTCAATTGCATCAACCAATAGCTTTTCTCCAAATGTGTTCTCGTCATCTTCGACAAGCTTTGTTCGTGTGAACTTTAAGAAATAGTAAATTGATGAAGCGTTTAACTCGCTGATAAATAAAGGTACTTTTGCCATACTGTTTTCAAATTTCTGTGTTAAATAATAATTCTCTAATTTGGTACTGCATCTCAAACTCACAACCCATTCCCTCTGTATATTGGTCTTGGAATTGTTCGTTTACTTGTTTACATGCTTCTTGTAATAGAGCGAACTCTAAGTTGTTGGTAGGTACTTCTTCAATACCTTTATCTGCTTCTATTAGCAAGTTTAATATAGACATGAAATGCAATACATCTAATTCTATTTTTACTTTCATAGCTTTATATTTTTTAATATGTGAGTAATAACGTCTATCGTCCAACCATTTCCTAACATCTTATACCTTTGTGTATCTGACACACCATTAGTGTAGTTGTTAGGTACTGTCTGTAACCTCTCGCACTCAACGGGTGTGAGTCTCCTCATACGTCCATTTTTTCCATACACAATTTGACCCTCTCTACTATTTGAATTGTTTTTATAATACGTAGCAAACAAGCATTTACTTTTATCGCCAACTAAATCTTTCCCTTGTTTTTGAATCACTCTCTCTGTTGCTCTATTTGTTAAGTAATATTTCTCATCTACATGGTCTTCAATTATGTCCTTGAAATTTAATCCTACATCCATTGGTTGTGTTACGTTTGGTATGTCAGTCCAATACAGTCTATTGCGTCTTTGAGTAGATAGTAATGCACTGTTAATTTTAATCGGTTGAACCCCTAATTCAGTGGAAATAATATCGACCCATTCTTTCCTCATAACTACATTTTCAAATAGGAAATAATTAGGTTTCGTTTCCTTTAAGATTCTAACGAATTCCCAAAACAATTTACTTTTACCATCGAAACCTGTACCGTTCCCCATATTACTAAAGCTTTGGCACGGACTACCACCAAGTAATAAACCAATGTTTGGCAGCTCAGATGTGTTTAGATTAGTTACTGATCCTAACTGCTTAGTATTTGGATAGTTCTTCATCGTAATAAACATTGCATACTTGTCAATCTCAGATGCAAAGTAGTTGTCATACTGTATTCTGAGCCTGTTTAAAGCAATCTGTCCACATGACATACCGTCAAATAAACTTAATACGTTCATAGCTTATACTTTTTAATGATTCGCATTAGTTTCTGTGCGTAGCTGACATTACCTTTGTAGCATGATGTAGCGTATACCATACCACCACCGTTGACGTATGCTTGGCTCTGCTGAATGGTACGTCCACCACACAAGCAATCCACCCATTTGTCTATAGTCGGCTCTCCTTTTATACGTTTTTGATAGCGACCGTTCAGTATCTTACTGTGATGCCTCATAGACCACCAAGAACTCTTGTATCTTGTGAACCTATCTGTTGGACTGTCATCAGCAGCAACCAAAAACATCTTCCGGTCTTCCTTGCTACCTCTAAACTTGTGTCCAAAGTAGTTGTTTGCATCCTTGCATAGCCTACTCGTACCGTACTGTGTCTCAAGTATACTCTGTGCGACATACAACTGATATGGTATACCACTGACCTTGGATTCTTCCTTGGCAGATACCTTCAGCCATGCAATAAAGTCACTGATGTGTTGCTCCTTCCATTTTTTGAACCTCTTTTTCTCCTTGTAACTGGATAAGTGTTCTCCTTTCCACTCAGAACTTGTCAACCAGCTTCTGTTTTTAGGTGTACGATCCTCGGTGTACTCCTTGTCATCTGTGGTCTCATTGCGACCAGCGTGTACGTCTGTCTCAACGTGATGATCGATGATGCAGTCTGTGTCCATTAGGATGGATGTAAAAATCAAACACCCCATTATTGTTAAGTATATTTTCATTTGTATATTTTAAAGTTTTCGTAATCGAAAAACGAATCAATTGAGTCGTTAATTTCCTTGTCCATTAGAGCGTATGCCCATATGTATTTCTTACCTGTTGCTTTGATTTTTTCCAAGTCTTTGAAAGTGTTCATTGCAATTGATAAGTAGTGCCAGTTTTTTGTTCCTTTGAAAAAGTCTCTCATATTATTTAAGTTTAATTATTAAGCCTTTCTCTTTCCAAGGCTTCTTTGAAATAAAGTTTCCTACTGTCTCTCTTGATACAATGTCACCTGCTGAGATGACAAGCTTACTACCCTTTTGTAGTAATGTCCATACCTTTTTGTGGTCTCTCTTGACAGTGTCAAGAACGTGCATTCTTTGTATGGGTTCTCTCTTGAACATCGACCCATTGTAGGGGGCGTTCTCAATAAACTTATTTAGCTTGAGTCCACCCCATCTTCTAGCGTACTGTTTAAACGTCATCTCCATTTGATCTCTTGATTAAAAGTGTTGTCCCTTTCGGGTAATAAACTTCCCATGTTACTGTTTCTCTAACTTCAACACCACGTACAAAGACGATATTCCTTGGCATAGATACCACTTGAACCGCTCCATGTCTCTGAACTTCAATGTTGTGTCGTAAGATAACATTTTTTGGGAGATTGTTGTGTATTTTTGCAACTATTTTTATATAATTTCTTTCCCACTGAATTGTTTTAGTTCCATTCGGCATCACAACTGCCCTACCTGTAATGGTTTTTATTAGCTCAGTCTGACCCATTGCCATGACTGACGTTAGTAATATTAATAGTACTGTCTTCATAGTGTTATTGGGTTTGGAATGTAAACAATTGTCATCTCGTACTCAATAGTCCTGGACTGATTGTCTAAGATGTACCTTTCCATTCTTGATTCGCTATCAAAATCTCCTGCGAAAATCCTTTCATTTGAATCTGTTATCTTGTAAAGTCTATACATTTTTACCATGTCTCTATTTTTTTAATGGTCTTAAATCATATGGCTCGGCATCGAGATAGTAGTCGATAGTCCAACCATGTTTTTCTAAATCGTTTTTCAATTTCTCACACGTTATGTACGTGTACTCATCAGCCTTTTCAAACTTGAGGATGATGGATTCTATTTTCTTTGGTAATTTCATATGTCTGTTTTGTTGTGTAAACATTTCTATCGCACGTAAGGAGAGTGCTATACTCTTTTCCATCTACGTTATCTCCATCTTCCATCCAAAAAGGGAATAGTCTTGGATTATAGCAAACCTTTTTGCCCATCTCCGAGGGTTTCTTCTCGTGTATCGTAAGGCTCTTGCACTTTATCCAAGCACAAACAGTCTTGTTACTGCCACCCCATATCTTCTGAGCCGTTCCCTTTTGGTTGACAAGCTTACAGTCTTGCATACGAAGGAACACTTCGTTAGGATCAAAATAAAAGCTATCGCTACCCAAGGTAATCTTCCACTTTTGATAGTTGTCTCCTCTTCCTAAATTAAATCGTACTGTAATCATAATATATTTTTAAGTATGTGAGTAATAACGTCTATCGTCCAACCGTTGCCTAGCATCTTGTACCTCTGCGTATTCGATACGCCATCAGTATAGTTGTCAGGTACTGTCTGTAATCTCTCGCACTCAACGGGTGTGAGCTTTCTCCATGAACTTTTATCTATTGCAATCTTCGGTTCTCTGTGTCCACCCTGCATTGTTGTGAGAGTAGGAGACTTGCCATCTTCAGAGTACACTCTCTTGATGCTATCGTGACCTTTCAGATTAGCAGTCCCGATTCTTATCAGTCCGTTGATTGACTTTGTAGGATTCTCTTTTAATACCATAGTTCTCTGTCTGCGCTCTATACTATTCCACCAAACTGCACCATTGTATCTTGCTGTTAAGCAATGAGACTTGCCATCTTTATTTGTCATCAAGTCGGTGGCAAACCCGTCTTCAAGTATGTCCTTTAGTACTATACCTTTGTCTTTCGGCTGACCTACATTAGGTATGTTTGTCCAATAAAGTCTGCCTCTACTTTGAGCCGATACCAATGCAGAGTTTATCTCAATAGGCTCAACACCTAAGTACTTTGAGATGACATCTCTACTCTCTTTCTTCATCTTTACATTCTCCAATAAGAAATACTTTGGCTTCAACTCGTTCAACAAACGTACGTACTCAAAGAATAACTTACTGCGAGGATCTTCAAAGTTCAACTGGTTTCCTGCAAAGCTGAACCCTTGACATGGACTGCCACCAAGCAACAAGTCAATCTCGCCAATGTCCTCAGCCTTTACCTTTGTTACGTCCCCAATGTGAATCGTATTGGGATAGTTCTTCTTTGCTACTTGTATTGCATACTTGTCAATCTCACTCGCATAGTATGTGTCGTACTCTATACCTAATCGGTTCAAGGCAATCTGCCCACACGACATACCGTCAAACAAACTTAATACTTTCATGTCTTTTTTCTTTTGATGTTTTAACAATCTCCTCACACAACTGTGTAGGTATTTTACTTCTCTCATAATTCCCTTTCAATCCTTGAGTACCCGTCCGACTACCTCTCGGTGCTGGCGTGTGACATGGATCACCGTTCTTGCACATCGGTCGTGGATTCCAAAGCCAATTGCTTGTCCATATATCTGTTGGCTTCATCCTACTGTCTCCGTATTGGCAGTACGTGACTGTGTGTCTGATGTTATACACACTGTCCCACCTCGGACTCTTCCTCATCTTACCTCTTGGGTTCTCAATATACCAAATTACATCGTTGTTCAGCAAGGTAAAGTCCATGATAAGATCAATGGTCTTGTTCAGTATCTTGATACCCAACTCAGCCTTGTCTGTCTTTGGTTTGAACACCTCGCCACTAACCCAATTGCGCCCGATAGCAGCTACGCTGAACGCAGTGCAAGGAGGCGATGCCCATATGACATCAGGTACAAATGGTATGTCTTTTACTTGAACGTCTAAGATGTTCTTGACAAGGTCGATGTTGTCAAATGGTTCGATGTCTACGCTGAAGACCTCAGCACCATCTCTCTCAAATGCTTTGCCGATTGAACGTGAACCAGCAAATAGTTCTAATACTTTCATAGTTTAATACAATATTTAATTGATGATGTACGATTACATAAGCCCCTCTGTCTACAATGAACTGTACCATCAGTTCTTGAGTATACATAGTCGCTGATTTTGTACAAGTCAACTCCATCAGAGTAGGTAACTGTAAAGTATTCTAACCCTTGTTCGGCTTTGTCTTTTGCTATCTTGATTGTTCTGTCAATCTCATTTTCCATTCGCTCTTTACGAGCCTCTTTGTTTACTGTTATTTTCATTTCGATTACTTTTTTAGTTAATGTATACTTCTACCCATCCCTTTTCTGAATGCTCTACATCTGCATCCATGCCTTGATTCTTTAATCTTGTTGCAAGTTTATGAGCAGCTTTCCACAAACCAGGTTCGGGCATCTCGTCATGGTATTCGTCATAGTAAACGTCACCTCTGCACTCATAAAAATTGTGTTCTGAATCATACTCAAATGTATATCCATCCATAGTTTCTTTCTTGTTCATGTCTCTAATTTTTTATAGTTTAATAATATTGACTCATGTCGTGTCCTCTGCTCTCGTAGTACGATATCTGTTGACTCATTTCTCCATCCATTCTTTCATCTTCGATTGCTTTATGGATTTTATTCCATAGCTTACCGTCGGATAGGTCGTTGTACATCCAATCGAATTCTTCGCCTAACTCTTTTAGAAGATCTTTACTCTTTCCATCCATTAGCTCTATAATTTCTATCTCTTGTGGATATAATATTATGCTTTCGATGTCACCATGACAATCTAAATCTACATCCATCGTGTACCCTTGATAATCTATTGTATACATATCTGTTAGTGTTGTGTTATATTAAAAAAATAAATATATATTACGAGTGAAATATGTGAGCAAGTTGGTAAGGTGTTGATTGTCAACTACCTACCCCTCAATGGTTTGGTCGTCGCCATACACACCACCCACCTACCATACCCACCTACTCTTCCTCCTCCTCTGCATAGAATTCATCCCAATCAATCAACTCCAATAACTCTTCGTAAATCTCAATGGTCTCTCCATAGCAAACCTCTTCCTTTAATGCATCAAGCAAGTCCTCTACAAACTGCTCCTCGTAGTAGTATATGTTGCCATCATAACCGGTGATCACGTGACTGTCACATCCTTTGCTTAGAATGTATATGGTATACCCATCTGCTGTCTCTGTCTCGTATGCAAAAGGCATTTGTCTTGGCGATGTCCATGCATCAACTCGTGTGATGTCTCTGTCTTTTAAAAACTTTTCCATTGTATTGTTTTATAAAATACTAGCCACGCCTAGGCTAGTGATCCTCTGAGAGTCAAAAATACACATCAAATTTATTGTATCACGAAGTCAGTTGGATGCTTCGATAATGCTGTCTTGTACTTCAATGCTACCACATTGCCTGGTCCATCGTCAAGGAATCTCAAATCGTCAAGGTCACCGTTGACTGTATTGAATCCGTTGTACATATTAGGCAAACCCTTGGCAAATACCATTGCAACATTTGCTACCTTGTCAGCCAATAAGTTCATGGCTATCTCATGGTTGTCCTCGTGTCGAGAGAACGTCAGATGATAGTTAGGCTCACTGTTTTGGAATAACATATAGTGGTCTTTGGTGTAGTCATAAAACTGCACGTCATTGAACTCTTTGAAGATGTTCACACCATCA
>Ga0208159_1000290_pt1 | contig 20785 bp, 32 predicted proteins | sample 9_EtaG_FD_184082 | JGI IMG/M metagenome (GOLD analysis project Ga0208159, IMG submission 184082) | Marine viral communities from the Subarctic Pacific Ocean - 9_ETSP_OMZ_AT15188 metaG (SPAdes) (version 2) | ecosystem: Environmental > Aquatic > Marine > Oceanic | place: Pacific Ocean | collected... | reverse complement strand
ACTGTTGCTTTAAACTTCATTTTTTTTCTGTTCTTTCATATACTCTTCCCTACCATCTTTGGTAAACACCTTTTTCTCATAATCAAAGTAAGGATGAGGCTCTGCCTTTACCCAAGGTTTCTTGGATGCATTCTTTATGACAATGAATCTATCAGCAGCAAATGTACCTGCTAAATTTATTTCTATTTCTTCACCTTCTACCCAATTTAGACTACCATCTTTTTTAGTATGTTCCATGAGTCTTTGAATCTCATCAATCATCTCTTGAGTTAGTTTCATTTCTTTTTTTTGTTGTAAGATTTTTTAGATTTCTTTTTGAATACACCAAATTGTGCTAATAAGTAAACAGACAATGCAGTCCAAAAAACAATTTCTAATCCAATATTATTCATTGTCAGTTATTCCGTAAGGTGTTAGATCGTATTTAATTTTAGCGATTCCTTCCTCTTGAATTTTAGTAGGTTGGCCTATTTTTTCTAAAATATCAACAGGAATTTTCTTCTTAGTAATATCATAAGGGATTGGTGAATTGCTCACACAAACCCTTAAACATTCTAACTCTTCATCAGTAAAAGTAAATGTATTCATTAAAATTCTGAATCAGGTTCTAACGCAATAAAGTATGTAAGATTTAATTTACTATTACTAAACTTTGATAGTAGTTTAGATGATACAATAACATCGTATGATCCGGGAATAATACGAATATTTTCTACCTTAAAGTTATATACAAAGTTCTTATCTGTTTCTCCAACAACAACTGCAAATTCGTTTGATGTATCATTCTTCTTGTCTCTTACAACTAACTTAACAACACCTGCATCACCAATAGCAGATAGATCTGGTAATTGATATACCGCAGCAGCCTTAAGCATCTTTTCAAGTGCTTGACTATCTAACTGGAAACAAACATCTTCAGTAGGAAGTGTAATCTCTTTCTCAGGAGGTGCAATGATAACTTGAGGATCTGCATAGAAATATTTTACTCTTCTCTTACCTTCACGAATAGTAAGATAAGTATCTTCAGTAAAATCTAAATCAGGATCGTGATGTAAACTAAGTCCATTCAAGAACTGATTCAAATCATAGATCGCAACATCTCTTGGAAAATCTTCTGGTATTTCTGCCTCTGCCAGAATATTTTTAGCAACAGAAATGGTACGCAACTGATTGCCCTGTTTAACAAGTATTGAGTTGTTAATACCTGCAAAGTTCTTGAGGATGTTTACAGTGTTGTCACTTAAATTCATGGTCATTTTAGTTTGTAATTTCATTAAGGCATTTGGTCAAAATTGCCGGAAGGCATTGATGGTTCTCCGTAATGCCCATCAAAATGTAATAGTAGCATAGCATAATGAATGACTTTTAGCAAGTCTGTTTTATTTCTACCATCTTTACTTCCATATCTACTTCCATATTTCAATATGTTAGCTTGACAGAAATGTGATGCAATATCCCTTGCTGCCATAAGATCAATCGTTTGTACTTTACGGAACTCATGTTTTGTTCCTGTGTAGTGTCCTTGATATGTTCTTGAAACATATTCTTCAATATCCTTTAGAATTTCTTCTTCGTGATATTTGTATTGATTATTTCTTTGTGGTTTGTAATCCATTTGTTCTTCTGCTGATTGTGTTGAAAAATGATGTGCTCTTTGATCATCTACATCTGCCATGTAGTCACCATAATAATTAACTTCATAATCAAGTCCATCGACTTCAAAATCATTGTCTTTGATTGGGTATGTTTCATCCATAGTTCCGTTCAAAACCTCCCATGCTAAACTCCATGCGTTAACCATAATTGAATAAAAATTCATTGACAAGACTTTCTGATTTCTCTTTACCAAACTTACCAGTCAGGAAACCTGATACTGGGTCAAGTCGGGTCATATAAGCATCGAAGTCTTTATATAAACTGGTATTTTGGCCAGTTGGTTGTTCCAATTCTAGCATATCTCTATACTTAGTCAAGTATTTCTTAAACATTGCAAGATGATCATTAACATCTTTCATCTCACACTTTGCAACATAGATGTTATCTGAGAAATGATTTCCTACCTCAAAGAAACGATAATCACCTTTGCTTATCGGTAAACCTTCTACAGAATAACGATGATTTTCTACAGGATGCTGAAAGTCAAATACGATGATAACTTTCTTTTCATTGAACCCCATTAAGTCCATACCAAAACAGGGAAGGTTACTCCCTGTCTTTGGATATAATATGTTATTGTAAATACAACATTTATCACTCCATATCTCAACCTCTCTGGACTTGATTAGATAGGGATTGGAATAAGTCTGTGCTAACAGACTCATTCCTTTAGATTCCCAGTTTGCCCAACACTTTTGCTGTCTTAGGGCCAAAGTCTCTTCGTGTAAGACTATCTTATACTTGTTCCAAAGATTCATTAGCATCTTTATCAAAATCAACGTCTGCATCTACTTTATCATACAATTCCATAAATGACTGCTTTGTTTCGTCATCAAAACGATTGACACAAACTTCAATTGCTTTTGCCTTATCTTTGAAGATAGACATTGCACGAATGATGTGAACTAAACGACGAGTAGAAATGATCTCTTCAATACCACCATCATAGAATGTCTTACGAATGATGTCTGCCCAGTCAACAAGTTTCTTGATGAACTTATCATCATAAACACCTACACTAGCAGAGTGTAGACGTAGCATTCTCTCCTCTATCTTTGGATGAGGGTATGATTGCTCGAATGTTACAGGGAATCTTTCTAAGAATGCTTCATTCAATACGTTAGTACCAATGAATCTACCATCATCAGATCCTTTACCTTTAGTGTTTGCAGTTGCAATCACATTGAATCCTGCAGCAGGTTTTACCCACTTTCCTATCTTCTTCAAGAAGACACCTTTGCCCTCAAGAATAGACTGTAAACATAAGATCTTGTTAGATGCTAGATCGATCTCATCTAGAAGGAGTATAGCTCCCCTCTCCAAAGATTCGATAACTGGCCCATTGTGCCAAACAGTATTGCCATCAACAAGACGAAACCCACCAATAAGATCGTCTTCATCTGTCTCTATAGTTACATTAACTCTGATCAACTCTCTATTTAGTTGAGCACATGCCTGTTCTACAGAGAAGGTCTTACCATTACCAGATAATCCTGTAATGAACGCAGGATAGAATTGCTTGGACTGAATGATCTTTTTGACATCAGTAAATGGGCCAAACTTGACAAAGGTATCATCCTCAGAAGGAACTAAGTTTTGAACCTGTGGTGGAAGAACTGAAGGTGCATTGAAAGATCTCTCAATCTCTTGAACTGCAGTAGGTGTTACTTCTAGATTCCACTTACCTTTAGTTACTTTGAACTCTTTCAACTTCTTTGTAACAGTTGAATATGAAATGTCATTCATAGCACAGAATGCTCTCACATCAGGAGTAGTAAATTCTGTACCGTATAGATCGCGTAATTTTGCTACGACTTGCTCTTTAGTCATCTTTAACTCGAATGTCATAATAATAAAGGGGTTTCAGTTATGTACTTATTATAACTGAAAAAGGGGTCTTGTGACCCCTCAGTGGACACTTTTTTAACTGTCCTATTTATGCTACCATCTCTACAAATTTACTAAGAATCTTCTTGTTCATCTTCTTGTTCTTAAGAGTCTTAGTGAACGCAGATTTGATCTGTGCTTTGGTTGCATCCTCTGCTACTTCAAACTCAGTATCATTGTTCATCGCAGATGTTGATAATCCAAGATAAACATCAAATCCTGCCTCTTTGTTATCAAGAACTAAGGACTTGTTCTTCCTCCACTCAGCTAACTTAGTTTTATAGAAACTACCCTCTGTGTAATCATCACCCTGCTGATTGCATAGGATGAAACGTGAACCCTCTCTTGCATCCATCAAACGAATACCAACAAAGTTTACATCAGGAAAAGTTTGTGATATGTCTCTTAGAAATACCTTAGTATATCCATACCACTCATTACCAAAAGAAGAAGATCTACCTGTCTTACGATTACGAAGAAATACACCACTACCAATAGTGTTTCTACCAATATATGGTTCGTCTTCCCATCTTCTCTGAATCTCACGATGATATGAAGTTGATTGTGCTTCACCATCAGTAAGTATTACACAATTTACTTTCTCAACACCAGTCTCTTTTTGGAACTGAGGAATGATATCATGAAGAGTAATAACGGCCTCATTCAAAGGTGTACCAGATAGATTCAGACCAATGGGAATAACTTTGGTATTGTGCCATCCTCTGAATGAAGATACGACTCTGTAAAGATTAATCAGTTGCTGATTAAAATCTTTTGAGCGAACTTTACTAGAAAGAAGATTCATCATCGAAAAGTTTCCATCCATAGAAATGAGACCAGATCTCTCTTTGTAAAACCCTCTTCTTTCCTCACCCTTGTTGTAACTACTTGTAAAAGCATAGACTTCAAAAGGAATCTGAACCTTCTTGCAGAACCAAACAAGATTGTACAATTGCTTGATTGTATCCTGCATTACATGACTCATAGATCCTGACCAATCAAGAACAAATACTAGTCCGTGGTTTTTGCCATCGGGCACGATAGAGATCTTTTTAAATAAGTCTTCATTGAACTTATAAGTGTGAAGATTTTTGGTGTCAAGGATACCAGTGCGACTAGTAGTAGTGCGAGCATAAGCTCCTGCAGATTTGCGTCTTTCAAATTCTTTGACAAGATAGTTTACCTCCTTTTGTGCAGACTTTTTGAACTTAGCAAAGTCCTTATCTATATCCTGTAGAAAATCATATGTATTTTGTAGTTGGGCAAAAGTAAAGTCAAAATCCTTAACAGGAGTAGAAATAGGTTTTTGAATCTCAGCATGCAACTTCTCAATATCTTCATGAATCTCTTCATTAGAAATGATAATATTATCTAGATTCAACTTTGGTAACTCTACATATACATTCTCTCTACCTTCTGTCTGGGCAAGATTCTTGAGTGCATCTGCTAATGCGTCAGCAGTTTCAATCTTGAGTTCTCCCATATCAGCAGCACCAGCTTCCTGACCACCAATAGGAAGATCACTTGGATTAGGATTGAGTTCAGAAGAATCACCATCAGATTCATATTCTGTATTGTCCTCACCTAAATCTGGACGATCATTACTACCTTGATCTTCAGAATCAGATTCAGATAAACCTTGAGCATCTGTCTTTTCACCATCCTTTGCTTCATCAACTGGTTCCAAGTCAGAAGATTCATTCTCCAATGCCTCTTTCTGCTTATCAAACTGCTCTTGACAGTAATCAAAAAGATCCTGAGAGATCTGAAGAACCTGATCAAATGTCTCACATGTATCAATTCTTCTTACAAAAAGAATCTCATCATCTGCAAAAGGAATATCAAGATGTGTACCGATCTTGTAGTGTAGATTAATACGATCTGCAAGATTCATTTCAGTAATATCTTTACCATCTACTTGAAAGAAATCCTGTATTACTAACTCAGAATATCCTTTGAAAAATGTCTTAGAGATACCTTCATAACGACGCTTCATCATCTTTTCAATACGAGCATCTTCTACGATGTTTACAAATGATGGATTCATTTTCCATTCTTTCTCCAACCACCAATCTCTATTAGGTGTGTAGAGTGCATGGCCAACTTCATGACTCACTAGCATGTCAAGAACTTTATCTGTAGTATCCCAAACAGGTAATGTAAGAACACGAGTAGCAACATTGAAACAAGCAGTCTCAACTCTCTTGTGCTCTACAATTAGATCTTCTGTAGCAAGTAGTTTAGCAAGTTGTGATTTGATTTCGTATTGAATAGTCATGTGGGATCTCTGTTGATATATTCATTATAATAACAAAACCGCCACGAAGGACGGTTGAGTGGACACTTTGTGAACTGTCTATCTAAAAAGAAAATCGATTATCTCTTTCATCTAAAACTTCGTTTATAAGTTCTTTTAGTTCCTTCTTTAGAGCATCCGATATCAGATTCATTTTATTGACTTCCATTGGTGGGATTGCATCCCGTTGTCTCTGTATATCTTCGGGAGTTCCCTTACTCCCATACGTCATAGCCTGAGTGTCCATTAGTCTCTCTGTCTCCAATCGTCACTACGTTCTTGATGAAACCAGTCTACGATCTCATCTGGTGAACCGAAACCCCTACGGTGATTACTTGAATCGGGGTCTCCAATATTCAAGTTATTCAAAAAAGAATCGTTCGGATTTGCTGATAGTCTTCTTGCCTGTTGTAACATACCCCTTGCGGATGTATTTGCCTTAGATAATTTTTGGGCCCAAATCATATCGTCTATACTCACTTCCGTTCCTGCTGCTATGGATTTACAAATGCCTTCTAATCGAAGACGATACTGAGTTGATAACATTTTCTAATATGTACTATTAAAAATATTTATGATACAATTTTACTGAAACCTCTGATTTTATCGAATTTGATGACATTCTCAAACTTGTCGTGTAAGTCTGATTTGTGAGATATAACATAGATGTTTGCATCCTTAATTATAAAACGAATAATTTTCATAAATTCATCCACACCAAAACCATCAAGAGAACTATCAAATACTTCATCCATAATTAATAGATTAGTATTGACAGAGTTCTTGACTCTGGCCACTTCTCTCCAAGTAAACAATAATGCCAAATCAATTCTCATCTTTTCACCCTCACTAAATGAGGCATATGAAAAGTCTTCGTGAATTGGTGACTCTACAGTTTCACTGAACTCCTCATTCAATTTAAAATTGATATAGAAGTCCATCATCTGCAGATAACGGTTTACCTGTTGATTGATAAATGGTAGATACTTTTTTATAATCTTCGTCTTAACACCATCATCTTTCAAGAGTGAATATGCAAAATCGTGATGCACAATGTCTTGATTCTTCTCAGATGATTCGGTAATAGTTGTTTGAAGACTTTCTTTGAACTCGGTTAGTTTCTCATGTTCAGAATTTCTGTTTTTAAGTTGCTCGGTAAATTTTTGAATTTCAGATTCCAAATCTCTGATCTGTCGTTGACAACCTGAGATTTTAGTATTGTTTTGAGAAATATCATTATTGAGTTTAGAAATCTCCTTTGTGAGTGTGGTGAACTGACGCTCTCTGTCCTCTTCTTTTTGAATTGCTTCCTCTAGTTCTTTATAACCAGATTGCAACTCCTTTGCTTTATCTTGAGCATCAGCAATTCTATTTAACCTAATCGATTCTTCTATATCCTGATCACAGGTCGGACATACAGTATTATCCGTAAAGAATTTGTGTTCTTTGGTTATGGTTGATACCTTATTGGATATTTTACCCTTGAGATTGTTAAGTTGTCGTAACTTTTTATCTGCTCCTGTAACCTTTTCCTGATCGACTATCTTATTTTCAATCGTGGCCTGGATTACATCAGTATGCTCCATATGGGTGTTAACTTCAACACCAAGGACTTTGATCTTCTCCTGTTTATCTTTGATGTCCTCTTTACTACGATCCTCTATCTCCTTGATAAACTTTTCCTGCATCTTAATTTTATCTGAAAGATTTTCTTTCTTTAGATTAAGAGATCTTACTTTTTCCTTTTTCTCTCTTATCTTGTCCTTCAGTAAATTATTCATAAAGGAGAAGATGCGAATATCTAATAGATCTTCAATTACCTCTCTTCGATTCGGTGCATTCAACTGCATGAATGGAACAAAAGTGCTACTACCCAGTATAATTATCTGCGTGAAAGACTTATAGTTTACTTTCAGTATCGTTTCTTCAAGTATCCGTTGATTTGATCGGTCATCAGCTTCTCGGTGAAGTGGTGTACCATTTACTTCAATATCAAAGGTATTTGGTTTGATACCTCTACGAATCAAATAATCTTTCGCATTTACATCAAATTCAATCTCAACCAGTGTACCCTTTTCATTAGTTGTATTGATCAACTGTGATTTAGTGATCTTACGAAATGGTTTATTAAACAGCACAAAAGTCAGGGCATCTAACATTGTAGACTTACCTGACCCATTAGTTCCGATTATTAAATTTGTGTTGTGTTGTAGAAAATCAACCTCTGTCCAGTGATCGCCTGTCGAGAGAAAGTTTTTCCATCTAATCTTCTTGAATCTTATCATTACTAGGTGGAATCACAAAGTCATCAGGAGTGATGACCGCATACTTATAATTATACATCCTACATGTGTTTATTGCAAGTTCATCATCAACTTCTATAACTTCCATTGCTTTATCACCATTATCTTCAAGCATTAACCCATATCTTTTCGCATCATCCTCTTCTTCAAATAAAAACAACACTCTTCTACCATCTTCATCAGCAACGGCATATGCTCCATCTGCTTTTCGATGTTTGAGTGTTAATAGATACATTACTCGACCTCACAGGCTTGTCGGTATAGATCACGGAAGATATTCTTTACTATAGTCTTATCAAACCCCATCTCTGCCTCATCAATGTATCGATTTAGTATTGAGATAGTATTTTCATCCTCTTCAACTTCAAACTCCTCATTCTCTTCCATAGCAAAGTTTTCAATAATCTTCAAATCTTGAACACCTGCATTGAATAACTTATCAATAAACTTTTCAAACTCTTTAGGATCTGTCTTCTTACGAACAATAACCTTTACAATCTTATTTTCATACTGACTAGTGTTAAAGATACGATGATTAGTATCTTCGTAATATATGTTATAAAACAATTTATAAGGATTGTTTATTTCAAGCAACTCAAGAGTTTCAGTATCAAAGATGTGAAAACCCCGTTTATCATTGACATCATTCCAGAACATCTCATAAGGATTACCCAAATAAAAGATCTTTCCATCATTAGAACGTGTGTGGAAATGACCTGAGAATACACTATCAAACTTATCAAAGACACTTATATCCATACCAGTTTCCATCATATGACCACGAGTTGCTCTGAATCCATTCAGTTCAAGATGGCCCATTGCGACTTTTGATTTAGATGATTTAATTACTGATAGAGTTTCATCATAGTTCTCTGTAGTAATCCAAGGTAACAGTAGAATATCTAATCCACCGACTTGTATTTCTTTTGCACTTGAATATATTTCCCAGTTTGTATGAGATGTAAGTAGTAAATCAGGTGAGTTTACAAAGTTTGTATTCTTATAGTATGCATCGTGGTTTCCTGTTGCAGCATATACTTTATACTTCTTCAGTGGTTCAAAGACCACACGGTTTGACCATTCAAGTGTTTGTAGATCAATTGCCTTACGACTATCAAATACATCACCCATATGAATGACAGTATCTATTCCGTGCTCTTCCATCTTAGGGAAGAATACATTCTTGTAGAACAACTCAAAGTAATCATGCAAATTCTTTGATCCCTTTCGTGCACCGAAATGGGTATCAGTTATGATAGCGATTTTCATCTATTCTTTTTCTGTGCAATATTATCTTTGATTGTATTATACTCGGACATTGCTCCTGTCAATGCACCAGGCTCAACGTGCATGACCTCATCAAATCCAGTCTTCTCAATAATTTTATTCTTTATATCTAATTGTTTCTTTTCCTTCTGTATGCGTCTTAGAAAGGCATAGTGTATGATCTGGGTAAAGTATGCAAAAGGGTTGCGAGACTTAGCAGGATCGAAATTATGGATGTATTGGACACAATTCTCAATACCATCAGATATCATATCATCACGGAACATATAATTAACGAAGTTTGGTTTATATGACAGGTGTGTTGCAATCTTTAAGAAACAAGATCCAAGATAGTTTGTGATTCTTGGTTTTGGTAAATCTCTTTCTTTTGCAATGGCAACTTTCTCCCTATACACAATAAGTGCCTCCAACAACTCTTTGTTGTTCACATAATGCTCTGACTTCTTCTTCGGCATTTAATTTACCTAACTGTTATTATTATAACACATTTTTATGAGGTGACAAGGTGACGCTTGACAAGACCCCTAAAAGTATGTACAATAACCTTTGTAAGGTTTGAAGGACATATTAGCTCTCTTTAGTATCTTTAGTATCTTCTTTAAATATTTTCTCTAGGGATTCTCTTTTTTTCTCTACGCTTGATACATATCCTAGTGACTCATTGAGTTTTACTTTATTATCAGAAGGTTTAAATACTCCGAGGCCGCCTTCTTCGGATTCTTCTACGTATTGCTTGTAAATACCAATTAGTTTTTTATCTTTACATTCAGTCATTGTTATAATCTTATCCATTCTCAATACGAACATATCTTCATCAGATATTTCCATCCAAGGTGTTACCTTTACATAAGCAAGAGATCCAAGAGCAGATAAGGGTTTCATCATAATTGGATTATGTAATATCAATATAGGTTCATCTTCAGATTCATCCACACAAACAAGTGCGAAGACTTCTTCTCCGGATACAAGTTTGAGAATGCTGTAGAATTCGTCCCCCATATTATTTTTTGAGTGGAATTGAGATGATGTCATAATTAAAGTTTTCTTCGTTATAGATCTTGATTCTTTCTACAAGATGATTCAAAGTGTAGTTTCTTCTGGTTTTATAGGAAATATCGTCAGCTATGTCATAAAGTGTTGCTTTTGTTTTGTTACTTCCCTTACGGAGAACTCTACCTATAGATTGTAGATTCCGAATTCGAGATTTAGATGGTGATGCAAAAATGACGTTATGAAGATTTTTAATGTTAATTCCCGTGGAGAAAGTCCCATAAGATGCAATGATAATAGCGTTGTCTTCCTTTTCAGTGATTTCTCTTACGTTCTCCCGATCTTCTGCTGCTACACCTCCATGTACAAAGAAGACTTCGCGTTGTTCTAGTACATTATTATTTATCATATCATACAAGACCCTTCCGTGAGTTTCGACTCTTGAATAGAGTATTAAAGTATTTCCTTTGAGGTCAAGTGCTAGGTTACGAATGAACTTATTTCTCTTATCGTGATTGATTATATACTGAACTTCATCTTCAAATGTTTCAAACTTTGTTGCAGGATGCTTGAGTAGAAGGACATTTATGTCAAGTTTTGCAACATGACCCTTCTTCATTAGTTCATCTGTCTTAATAATTTTATATGAAGGGCCAAACAATCCTTCCAAAACCCACTTGTGGGTTTGTGTTCCATCAAGAGTTCCTGTAAAACCAAAACGATATTTGGCCTTGTGAAGTTTTGTCATTATAGATATAAGTGATTTTGATTTAAATTGGTGAGCCTCATCCCCAATTACAACAGAGAATCTCTCAAAATATTTTCTGGGGAGTTTGTAGATTGATTGCCAAGTAGTAATGATGACTTGAGAGTCTGTCTCTCTTTCTTTACCTGCATATATCTTGTGGCAAAATGAACCTACATCCCATCCATAATCTGCGAAATCTTTATACATCTGTTCTACTAGGGAAGTCGTCGGAACAACTATCAGAGTATTTTGCTGCCTTTCAACAAAATATCTCACAATCGCGTATATCATCAGAGACTTACCCGATGCAGTTGGGGATATCAACAACCTTCTATTATGTTTTAAAGCGTCGGATACTCCCTCAACTTGATACTCACGGGGAGAATACTTACTTATAGATGTCATATAGTCTTTAACACCTTCATATGAGATATTCTCATTGACTTCAAAAGGTGTGCCAAAAAATTTATTATCTACAAACTCGTAAGTATATTCGTGATCGTCACAAAACTTTTGTATCTTATCCAGTAGTCCAACGTAGATTTCTCCGTTCTTTACGTTGAATAGACGGATCTTACCATCCCAATACTTATTACGGTATTGAGGCATAAATTTAGCTCCCGGAATCTCAAAGGTGAACTGATCTGACAGTTCATAATACACATGTGGATCTGATTCTACTTGAAGATAAACCTCATTCTTTTTTGATATGCTCAAATGAGACATTCATAAAACTTCACTTAAATATATTTAGGTGGGTTTTAAAAATATCTTTTGCTAAATAAATTAGTTTTATCAAAATTTAATGACAAGCTTGATTGACCCAAAAAAGTATACGAAGACAGTTGACCTATTAAGGTCATTTTTTTTGTCTAAAGGTTTTTACGAAGTCCACACTCAAAACCGTTTAAGCATCCTTGCAGCATGTGAAGATCCGGAAACAGTTGCAACATACACTTACAATGGTGAGATATGGCCACTGCCTCAGACAGGGCAGATGTGGTTAGAATATGAATTACTGAAGAATCCAGAAGCACCGGGATTTTTCTGTGTCTCAACATCATATCGGCAAGAACCAAATCCAGTTGCAGGTAGACATGAAGTTATCTTCCCAATGTTTGAATTTGAGATGCACGGTGGTGTTGAAGAACTTAAAAAGATGGAGATTGAATTATGCAAGTATCTTGGATTACCTGACTTGTCAATTGAAACCTATGATGATTGGGGAAATATGTTCAATACAAAAGAATTAGACCATGATCACGAAGCAAAAATTGAATATGGTATGATTACTGACTTCCCAGAATTTACATCACCTTTCTGGAATATGTCGAGAAACGACGATGGTAAGACTAGTCGAAAGATTGATGTGATCTTAAATGGTATGGAAACGATTGGTAGTGCAGAACGTAGTACTGATAAAGAACAAATGCGTGATACGTTCCATACCATCTCTGATGGTGGATATGCTAACTTACTCTACAAATTATTTGGTAAGGAAAGAGTTGAGAAAGAACTTGAAGAGTTCTTAGAGTTCGATTTCTTTCCTAGAAGTGGTGGAGGAATCGGTGTAACACGTATTATGCAAGCGATCCCTGACTAGGGATCCCATTGTGAGGTGACGAAACTGGTAAACGTGTCAGTCTGTTTAACTGATGTCTCTGGCGGGACTTGAAGGTTCGACTCCTTCCCTCACAGTAAACATTTATTTATCTTTGTGTGAAATCTATACCTTCCATATGGTCATGTTCGTGCTGAAACACTCTCGAAATGATCCCTTCTAACTTTTCTTTGTGAACTTTCTTATCAACATCTTCATATTTCACAACAATCTTAGTTGGCCTACAAACGTTTATGGTCTGATCTGGAAAGGATAAACACCCTTCTTCAAACCAAGTTGATTCTCCATATGTCTTAATAATTTTTGGATTAAAGCAAGTAATTATCTCTTCTGTTTCAATATCAGACATCATACAAAATGCTCTTTCCCAAATACCGATTTGATTTGCAGAAAGACCTATACCTTCATAATGAATCATATTTTCAATTAGTATTTCAGATAGAGCATGACGATCTAAATCATAACTACACGAGTTGATACGATGATGAAATAATTGATGCTCTGGTTTTATTAGTTCTTTAATCATTAAAATCCTGATTGAAACTTCTGCCATTCGATGGCATTTTTGATTTGATATGTACGACCTGATATATTGCGAATAATCTCTTCAAGAAATTTAAGTATAACATCATAATACTTTATTTTCATATCAATGGTATTTAACTTCGCATCTGCGTCCATATGCCTTTGTATAGCATCCTTCTCCCTAACCTTATAGGGAAATGGATCTTCTGCATATACTTCTGCTGTGGCCTTCCCAGTATAATAATTATGTCTTTCTAAACGAATACGACTATACGTTTCTCTTGCTTTCTCTCTGAGCAAGGTAATTGTATTGTATACTGTGTAATATTTTGAGTGAAGTTGGGGTATTTTAAGTGACTCATCATGTAGGTTATCAGGATCAATGACAGAATCTTTCTGCCACATCTCCTGAATTTGCTCAAGATTCATAAAAGTTTGCCGTTTTTATCAGTTAGTCTGTATATAGTATAGCGGAAAGATGCACTTGCTGTAAAGTACTGTACGTCATTATCTGTAGCATCGAATGTCAAAGATGTCAATGATGTAGGAAATAAGTCTAAAAATTTTACTATGGCAACATCACGGAAGTTACTGTTTAGGATGTGTAGAGATCCATCACAGAATTGTTCTTCTAGATCACGTTGACCATCTGTATCTGTTGTTTTATCTATAAACTGCTGTGGTGATTCTGGAAATCCTAGTCCTGTCAACCAATTATGAACTGCAGAATAATTCTCCATGTTCTCATCAACCAAGAATCGAATATCTAAATCTCCATATGTTAACTTTTCACCGGGAACATCAATCGTTTTTAAGTATGATGGTTGCTGATAAGTACCGAGAGAGATTTCTGGTATTGATGCGGAGTTACAAAAGAAGTCTACCTTTGGAAATTTTGCAAGAGAAAATTTAAAACCTATCGGTGATAGGTAATTACGATTTTGAATTTGTCCGGCAAATGGCCCACTAGATGTTGTCATTTTTTAGTCTTCTTTTTCATAGAGTTTATAAACTTTCGATATACTGCTGCCTCTGATGTCTTACCCATCACTCTTGCTCTTTGCTCCATAGCAATTGCTGCTTGAATTTTATGAGCATGCGATCTTGAAGATTTACGTATCTTTGAGACAGATGATTTAGAAGTTGCAACATCCTTGAAACCCAATCCATGAATAGTTCCTTTAGGATCTTCATCTGTATATAAATCCGAATGTTTTTTAGATTTAGCAGGTTGTCCCTTCTTTCTAGGAATTCTAGGATTTGACTCTGCTAGGAATTCTAGGAAAGTTTTCATTCTCCTCCACCTCCTCCACCGTTTCCGCCCGAAGCTCCACCACCATTCCCACCAGAATGCCCGTTAGAACCATTACCGTTACCAGAACCGTTACCATTACCGTTGCCATTTCCATTCCCATTTCCATTTCCATTCCCATTTTTAGGCTCCTCCCTATTTCTACCGATCATACCATAAGGATAGTACGGATAGCGTTTTGTTGGAACACAACTCTTAAGTTTTGTATCAAACCTATGACCTTTTGGGCATTTTGGAGATTGTGACTCTTCAATAAATTGAGAAAAATCTTTAGTCATTGACAATCATGTTAAACCATTCTTCACTCATACCACTGATGACATTATCAGCATCAGCCTTGGTAGACGCATAACCTTCTTCAATTAAATGATTTACAAGTTCTTCGTAAATCTTCTTTGCCTTTTTAACTTGGCGTGGTGATGGGTTCATTTCAGATATGTTTTTAGTTATTTAGTTATTCTGAAACGACAGTCATTCCTTCCCATCCACCGTTCTTACCATCATCATTCTTTGTAAGATAAGTCGGATTGTTTGTGTAAACCTTTCTCTTAGAGAAATCATCAGACCATCTTGCAAATCCTTTTGCAGAACCTATGTAATACAGTGTTTGACTACTGTTCAGACTGCTCGATTTTTTGATGTGATATGCCATCTTTTTTAAATTGTTTTCTTAGCATTCTTGCATAGTTAACTTCTTGTTTGCTATACAATTCTGGATGCTTCTTTGCCCTCTTGATAATAAGCTTTGCTGCTTTTTTATCTTTCATATAGGTATTTATATCACTAAAAAAGGGAGGTATGTCCTCCCTTTTTCTTGAAACTTAACTTGTGTTATACAAAAAATACTTCCCTACAGTAACGTTTACATGTATGCGAGTCATCACTACAATCTATGAGGCACTCGTAGTATTCATCGATTAAATCGTTACTTGGTTCATCCATATGTTTTGAACCTGCTAACTGATTGAAAGAAATTAGATTGTGCATACTTTACCCTATAATGATGACAATTAACTTGATTTTTTGAACTCATAATGTAAGAGTCTCAGAACATCTTGTTGCCCTTAATTCTACTATTATTTATTGGAAAATGTGCATATCCTAAAGAAACTCTTAACAAAAAGAAATGCCTAGTGCTACTCTTGTAATTTCTCAACAACTGTCTTTGCTTGCATAGGTGCAATATCATTTAATCCGTTTGCATCAAACCAAGGTGCATCTTCCCAGTCGAATCCTTCACCAAATGTATTGTCAGGAGACATAACATACCAATGGCATTTTGCGTCGGGTACATCTACAGCACATACAGCCCAATCATCTGCCCATTGAGGCACTTGGACATACATCACTGGTAAATGATTTGCAAATAATGAAAGTATAAAGGAAAAGATAAGCATAATAGTTATATAGCATAAAAAAAAGAGACCCATCAAGGGTCTCTTTGAAAAATATGTAAAGAGATTTACATAAGGTTTTGAACTTTAACTCTTCTGTAGTAACGGTTTTTGTTAACAGCAAGACGACCAAGACCTTGTGAAGAAACATCTCCTTCAGCGAATGGGTTTGCAACCATTCCGTATCTTGTCTTAAAGCCAATTTTTGGTTGGAATGTATCCTGACCAACTGCACGAACCATCTGTAGTGGAACGTATGGGCAATAGAATAATCCAGCGTCATAAGGTGAAGTACCTTTATAACCTACAACGTAGTACTGGTCAGCAGCTAAGTTTGCAGCGAATGGGTCGATGTAAACTCTATACTTACCTTGAAGAACACCAGCAAATGTGTTGCCTGTGTCATCTACGTTTAAGTTTGCATTAAGTGCAGGAGTGTAATCAAGTACACCAGCCATTGTTAATGCAGAAGCAACGTCAGCAGAACAAAGGATCATGTTGCCCTTTCCTCTACGAGTTCTTTGTGCGATAGCGTTAGCATCTCTCTCGATTTGGAAGATCAAACCTTTGAACTTCTCAACAGACCATCTTCCGTTACTGTCTGTGTCTAGGTCAAACGCACCAGCAGTTGCTGTGTTTGTTTGTGCTCCAGATTCAGCAACCTTGTAGATTGATCTGATAACTTCTCTGTTTATCTCAGCAAGAATCTCTGTTGAGAGAATATTTGCTAACTCAGCCTCAGCGTTTAAACCGTGGATTGCCTTAAGGTCTTGAGCAAGTTCTAAACTGTACTCTGCCTTTAGTGCTCTGGTTTTTGCTGTTACAGTGACTTTCTCGATTGAGAATGCCATCTGGTTGAACTGATCTCCTGCCTCAGATCCTAATGCTTCAGAATCTTCAGTGTTGAAACCTCTACCAGTTGTATATGTGGTAGATGCCTGTGAACCTTCTGGGTTCAATGCTGCAGGGTTAGATCCTGCCTGTGCTGCGGTTGTACCGAAACCAACTGCTCCACCTGTTGTTGAACCTTCGTTCTGAGTGTATCCATTAGAAACAAGATTACGTCCATCATCCTGTGCGGAGAATGCTGAATCTGGTTCGTTGAATAGTGCTTCTGTTCCAGTCTGTGAAGTGAAGCGACTTCTCATTGCGAAGATAAGTCCTGTTGGGCCGTTCATTGGTTGAACACCTGCTAGGTCATAAGCGACCAAGTTAGGCATTGAACGTCTAATAAGACTGATTAATACTGGGTCGAAACCAGCGACTGGGCCACCAGCTGTAGCACCAGCAGAGAAACCAGCAGTTGCACCTGATGAACCTGTGCTGTTTGTTGGTTGCTCAGTTAAAAACTCGCGTTCTTCACGCATAGTTTGTTCTTGGTTCTCTAGAAGAACTGCAGTCACCATTCTCTTGTGATTGTCTTTGATTGGATCAAGACCTTCGTAGTCGAGTAGTGGTGCCCACTTTTCTTGCAGAGCTTCCTGATTAATAGGGGCTTGCATTTAAGTTTTACCTCGTAAGTTTGAATTTATAATGTAAAAATCACTTTTTAGAGACACGATTCAGAGTCTGAAGATATGCTTCCATACTGGTTGATATTTCCGCGATATTTCCGGGAGTTTCTGTGCCTTCAGATAGATTTTCTGACTTGTCTCTTTGAGATCCAGCTTTGCTTGGGAAATAAGATTCCTTAAGTGTTGCTAGTTTCTCCCGATAGTCTGTTTCACTTTCAAACTCAACATTCTCCACGAGGGTTGCAAGTTTCTCCTTTTGTGATGTCGCTAAACCTTCGGCAACTTCGCCAAAGACAACATCAGAAGTGGACTCGGCTAATCTCCTGTTTAGAGCAACATTCTTTTCGATTTGCTCGTTGAGTTTACCTTCCATTTCATCTAGTTTATCTACCATGCTCTCGATGACATCATATTTTTCTTCAGGTACGGATACATAATGTTCTTCAAAAAGATTCTTCATTCCTTCAAGGAATGATTCTGTCATCTCAGTCTTAAGTCCAGATTCGACTGCAATTTGATTTTCTTGCAACCATTCGTCAGCAACATACTCAAGGTATGCGTCAACTCTTTCTTGTAACTCAGACTTGATAGTGGCAACTTCTTCTACAAGTTGCTCTTCGTATTCAGTTTTTACTGCCTCTTTGACTTCAGCAAGTTTTGAATTAATTGCTGCTTCAAAGATTGTTCTTGCCTTTGATTGAAACTCTTCAGAAAGTTCTTCGCCTTCAAAGAGTGCTTTTACATCTGCTTCGATGTCAAGTTTTTCTTCTTCAACGACTTCCTCTTCAGTTGTTTCTTCTTCAGCAACAACTTCTTGAGTTTCTTCGACTTCTGCAGTTTCCTCTTCAGAAACTACTTCGTCTGCGGAGACTTCAGGATCTTCAGCGACTACATCGCCTTCGACATTCTCCTCTTCTTTCATACCCGTTGGCATTGGATCTGCAGGCTTAGCACCTTTAGTCACAATATCCTTTACCTGTTTTAAGGTTGTGCCGGGTGTTTTCAACTTATTCGAGTCATCGTCAGGACGAGAATTCTCAGGAGTAGGCCCTCCTAAATCTTCTACGGCCGCTTGACCCGGTGTTGAAATGGACAATCCCTTTTGCTGTGGATCAGCTGGTTTTGCCCCTTTGGTTACTACGTTTTCCATTTCTTGTAAATTTTGACCAACGGACATGTTTGTTTTTTAGATTTATTAAATTATAATAAAACTATATTTATTTATAATGTTACAGATTTGCTAAGAAATCTTGGAATAATCCAAGTTTGTGCTCCTCTAGTGCGTTTTGATCGACTAAAGTGTTAATTTCCTTCGCAATTTTTGTTGCAGATTGTTCACGGAGGATGCCTCCTTCCCAAATCCATTCCTTTCCTTCCATAATTCCGGAAACGAATGCGTCAGGTGCTGAAGGATCTGCAACGATGTCAGCAGCAGTTGCTAACATAAAATCTTCTCCTACAACTTTGCATCCAGAAGATGTATCTTCTCTTAGTGAACCAACACCACGAGATGAAACTCCGAGAGTAACACCTTCTGATATTAAAGATTTTGCAATCTTACCCATTGGTGTTTCTAAGAGTTGTGCTTTACCAATAAAGTTTTTACCTTCTTGGCGAAGTGATGTAATTCGATGTGATACACGATCTAGGTTAACAGTTGGGCCTTCGGGATGTCCGAGTTCACCAAGTGCTCTACCTTTCTGAACAAATGCTTCATTGTATCTACCAACCTCTTTTGCAAGAGTATCAATTGGATACATTCTTCCATTACGATTTTTTAGGTCGCCCTGTAAGAAGACACCTTCAATGTACATCTTCTTTTTAGCACCTTTTCCCTCAGTTATAAATTTAACTTTTGAGACTTCTTCTGTGATGAGTTTCATTTAATTAACCGGTAAATCCTACTTTTGCTCCTTTGACAGCAGCGTTGGCAGCAAACACTGCTTGTTCTGGATTTTTTTCCAAGAACTCTACAGTGCCTCTTTGTAATGTAAAGGATCCGACAGTGCTACCACTTACTGCAGATGCAACAGTCACTAAGTGATCTGCACCAGTAGCGGTATTAACTAAACGAACAACTGTTGCTCCAGAAAATGTTTTTGCTGCTCCAGCATTTGTTCCAAGTGCTTCTTCTGCTCCCTTTACAAGAGTTCTTTGAGTCATTATTCTTCCTCTTGTGGTTCAGTGTCTACCTCACTTTCATCCTCAGTTTCAGCATCAAAAATAGATGCAGTTGCAGATGGTCTAAGACCCTCTACTCTCTCTGCAGCCTTTTGAAAAATTACATCTTTTAAACTATCAGCGATCTCCGCAGGAGATGCGTCAGTTGCAATTGCATCAATAATGTCGTCCATATTTTATGATAGGTATATATTTTATTTATATCTCTGCCTTTTTGGTATCATTTGCAAGTTCTGCGTCTGTGACTGCACCTTGTTGTTCTAAATCATCTTCAACAGGAACATCACCTAAATCTTCACCACCACCTTCGAGAGGTTCTCCTGTTATTGGGTCAACTGCATTCGGATCTGGAATAGTTCCATCTTTAATTTCTTGTGCAATCTGTTCATCAATTTCTTTGATTTCTTGATCAGTTTGACGTAGAACTTTTTTACGAATATATTCTGCAGAATAATACTTTCCAATGTATGGTTCAATCGTTGCTGCAAGACCTAATCTTTCGTTCATCATCTCAGTTTCTTTGAGTTCAGCAAACTGATTATCATATAAGAAATCATACTGAATATGATCACTCATTTCTTCCCAATCTTCTGGAGTGATAATGTTCTTTAGAATTAGTTGAGTTCTCAACATATCATTGAACATATTACCAAATCTCTTACGCAATCTTCCTACGAATTTAGAGAACTTAAGTTCATCTCTTAGTATCTCAGAAGATCTTCCTAAATTAAATCCACCATCACTTGCGATTCTTGATTCTGGAACTCCTAATGCACGATATAATTTTTTCTGGAAGTATTCAATATCTGATAACTCACCTAAGTTTTGGCCACCGGGAAGTGTTGTGATTTCTGTTCCACGTCCACCTTCTCTTCTTGGCAACCAGAAATCTTCCATCATAGACATGAACTTACGATCATCTCTAACTTCACCAGTTTGTGCATTATACACTAACTTATTTCTATAGCGAGACATTACTTCTTTCAAGTATTGTTCTGCTTTTACCTTTGGAAGATTACCAACATCAATATAAAATATTCTTCTTTCTGGTGCTCTTGATAATCTATAAAT
>Ga0208159_1000289_pt1 | contig 20824 bp, 33 predicted proteins | sample 9_EtaG_FD_184082 | JGI IMG/M metagenome (GOLD analysis project Ga0208159, IMG submission 184082) | Marine viral communities from the Subarctic Pacific Ocean - 9_ETSP_OMZ_AT15188 metaG (SPAdes) (version 2) | ecosystem: Environmental > Aquatic > Marine > Oceanic | place: Pacific Ocean | collected... | reverse complement strand
CAAACGAAGATGACTTTGATAAGATAGATCAGTCTGTTAGGGTGAAGAATAAACTCAATAGGGTTATATTAATACTCAACCCAACAACAAAAGAGCACTGGATATTTGGAAGGTTCTTTCAGAACAGAGATGTTCCTGACGGATACAATGGTATGAAACAAAGCATCACCTACATACACACAACCTACTTAGACAACAAAGATAATTTATCGTTATCGTTCCTGAATCAGATACAAGAGATAAGAAGAAGAAGACCAGAGAAATATGTTCATCAGATAATGGGAGCTTGGTTAGAAAAGCAAGAGGGTGTTATATTTAAGAACTGGAGGATAGGAGATTTCAATGAGAACTATGAAATATACTATGGTCAAGATTTTGGATTTAGTATTGATCCGACTGTGCTGACTAAACTTAGCATAGATAAAAAAGGTAGGCGTATCTTTTGTAAAGTAATGTATTGTAAAGCTGGGCTTTCTACATCACAGATTGCAGACTTCAATATTAGATATGCAGGACCACATTTAATAATATCTGATAACTCTGAGCCGAGACTTATAAAAGAAGTCAAGGCGAAGGGAGTGAACATTACCCCGACCATTAAACGCAGTGGGTCTATACTTACAGGTATTGCATTACTGCAAGACTTTGATTTAATAATAGATCCTGACTCTACGGATCTTGTTAAAGAATTAAATAATTATGTTTGGGCAACTAAAGGTCAAACAAAACCTGTCGACAAATTCAATCACTGCATAGACTCAATCCGCTACGCAGCTCAATATGCTTTAGAAGGATTTAATAAAGGCACTTACTCTATTCGTTAAACGCAGTAGGTTAATCATTAAACGCAGTAGGTTTATCGTTAAACGCAGTAGGTCAAATACTTACACAAAAAATAATTAACATTTTATACACAATTATTAAAAAAAGTTTTATATATTGCATCCAACAAAACATTTTAATTATGAAAATAAATACTGAAATAAAAAACTTACTCATTGATTTTAGAGACATTGTTGATGAGGAAAGATGGTCAGTGCCAAAGTATATGGACTACTATCACAGAATTACAAATGTCTTAAATAATATTGATCAAACTAAATAATATATTACATGACAGATAAACTAAAACAATTTATAAAAGAGTCCGAGAATGGTAAAATATTTTCGGCTACCTTCATTAAGAAGGACGGAACCGAAAGGAGAATGAACGCTAGGCGTGGAGTCTCTAAAGGTGTAACAGGACAGGGAATGTCTTTTGACCCTATGTCAAAGGGATTGCTTGTTGTGTTTGATATGCAAAAGCTTGCATATAGAATGATTAATCTACTTACTTTAAAACAGGTTAATATAAATGGTAAACAAATAAAACTTTAAATAATATAAAAACAAAACATTATGAAAATACAAGAATTTAAAAAAGCAATGAAAGAAGTTTTCGGAGATAGATATATTGATGGAGACTTAGAAGGTTCTTTGAACCTCAGATCAAAAAAAGACGACTCGATTGATTTAAGAGAGTCCGCACACAAATTACTATTTCAGGGTAATTCTAAACAAAGATTAGAAGGAGCTGGAATGTTAAAGGTGTTAGATAAGTTAAATTTAGATAATGGTAAAACAAAATAATTATGGCTACAAGATGTACAATTAAAATAGATGGCGTAAAGTACGCTAAGATATATAAGCACTGGGACGGATACCCAGAAGCTAATTATTTATGGTTAACTAAGTTTAACGATAGATTTAATAAGGAACGAGGAGATGATCCGAGTTATAAGTTTGCTCAATTACTTAGGTTCTCTAGTAAATATTCAGGTACTTATCAATTAGACAATTCTGAGTTTACTGGTTGGGGTGTTGTTAAATACGACAATGAATGTTGGGAAGAGTACGAGTATCATCTTACCGATAAAGAGGTTGAGGTTTATAGAGTGAGCTTTGACGATAAAGATAATCAGTATCTTGAGAGAATCCCTGAGAGTGAAGTCAAGGTTATGATTAAAAGTTTAAATGAATCAATCGCAAAAGGTATATTATGAAAAAGAGGGAAACAATAAATGAACTTAAAGAATTAGTTTCCTTGTTTAAATACAGAGATCTGTTTACTAATGATAGTGTATTAATGGTTGGAGATTTAGATAAATTAAAAAACTTAATAAATAAATTATGAGAACATTCGGCAGAATATTAAAGAGGTTTTTCTGTTCAAAGGGAACACAGGTTTGGATCTGTGTTCCTTCTGTTATGGAGAATGAAGAAAATAAAGAAAAGTTTATAATGGATACAATAAACTTTTTACAGGAAACAATTAAAATAAAATAGCTATGGAAGAAATAAAAAAAGAGCTTAATTGGTGGAGAACATATGGACAATATGTTTCAAGAGTTTACAAATACATAGACGCTGAAGCTAGCGGTTATGCTGACGGAGATGATGAGTATGAATATTGCTTTAATGAAAATGCAGATAATTTATAAATTAAATAATATGAAACAAAAAGAAATAGATCAATTAGATTTAGAACAAAGAGAAAAAATAATAGAACTTGCAGATGGCATTATAGATTATATGTCAGAGCAAATGATTATGCCAAGGGTCTTTGAAGATTTTGGGCACGAATTAGATGCTGAGAAGTATGAAGATATTTCAAATGCAGTTTACGAACAAATTAAATTAAGAATGTAATTATGACAAATAGAGAAGACTTAGCAAGAGTGCTAAAAGATTATCAACATTTGGTTGATCAATACCAAAAGAAAGAAACTGAAGTATTAGATAAAGATTATATGATACAAGAGTTACAGGATAAGATAGACTTACTATCGGCAAACATAGAAGTATTACAAAACAAAATATATGAGCAGTAAAAAAGGAGTTTATAGTATTAACGACAAACATTATGATCTTAACATTTATTATGAATACAGTTATGATGTTGGCGATTGGATGCAACCGCCAACAAATGATGTAGATGTTTATAAGGTTGAGCTGAATGATGAAGACATAACAGAATTTTATTTTGATTATATGTCAGGTTTGTTTGAAGATCAAGTTTATCAATTCGCTTTACAAGATCATTAAACATAGTGGGTTCTTAAACGCAGTACGATTTTTTACTGCGTTTTTTTATTTATAGGTATAAAAAAATATTTGTCATTTGTGTATAAGTTGTGAATTATTTTCATTAATTTTATATCAGTTTAATAATTAAAATAAAACAAAATGAAAATAAAAACACATAATTTAAAAAGTCCACGAACTGGGAACAGCGTGGCAAATCAATTCGAGATTATACACGAACACGAGAATTTTAGAACGATATTTTTTCAGTCATATCGTTCAGTTATTGCAAAACTCCATCTAAATAGCAAAGGAGACTGGGCTATATATCTGGACTCTAAAGACTGGGATTATTCCAGAACAACATTAAAATATCTTAGAGTATTTCTGAATCATTATATTAAGTTTGATGGCTACACAAAAGACATTAGAAACAATATTGAAAAAGGTTTATATAAATTAACTAATCTAAATTAATAACTATGAAAACATTAACATTTGAGGAAAAGGTAAAAAAAGCAGGTTCATATAAAAATTATTGGACAAACTTAGCTAAAGAAAATCTTCTTAATTGTAAGGTTGTAAAGGTTCAATATTTGAGTGATAAAGAACTTGAGTATTATGGATGGTATAAAAATCCATTATGCTTATTGATGCAAAGACCAGATAAAAGTACTTTTTGGCTCATTCCATCAATGGATGATGAAGGTAATGATGGCGGGGCTTTATTTACTACTATTAAAAATTACGACACAATACCAACATTATGAGCAGTAAACAAAGATTTGACAGGGCTTTAAGACTTGCCAAAGAGCAAGGCAAAGCCAACAGAAACAAAACAAAGTCTGTGCTAAATAATATATTTAAAACAGGCATACAAACACAATTAAATAATATAAAACAAAATGATAAAACAAAATAATACAAAATCATATTTAAGATTATTATTGAAATATAATTACATTACTTTTAATGAATATATTTTTAGACTAACAGCAAATAAATTAAATATAAAAACATATAAATAAAAACAAAATGAAAAATAGACTAATAATTAAAACACTATCAAATATATTTTCTAAATTAGGTGACTGCACAAAGTCTGATATATTTGATAAAGATGAGAATTTTACAAGTTATATACCTAATATTTTAGACGATCTCGAGTTGTGCGTTGATCTGTTAGAGTTAGAAAACAAAAAACAGATCACAGGCTCAGGACCAGCTCTTGAGTTTACAGAGTCAAGAGATGCTGAAAGCGAATATTGGACAAATAAACATACTGGAGAATGTTACATTGTTCCAATAGATACACACAGACATTTTAATTTAAAACAAAAGATATGAAAAATAAAACTAATAAAGAGGATTTAACCTATGGCTTTTTAATAGCTTTTAGCGTTGTTTTAACAGCGTTCGCAATAGTTGTTGAGCTATTTATTGTATAAAGCAATAGAAATCCGCTAAGCCCCTCTAAATGAGGGGTTTTTTTTTGTCTTTACTTTGCCGAGTCTCTTTCCGTTTCATTTTCCTCTTGAATTTCCTATTTTACAGATAAAATCAAAAAGTAACGTAAAACGCAACCTAATATATGTAGGTATACACCTTTAATTAAATCAACCCAAAACGATTTACTAGGTCACGAAAAAACACAGGTATCCCGAGTCCACCTATGTATTTGTCTATAAGTCCAATTGATATATTATGTCTGTAGAGGATTATTCGAGTCTCGCTATGTGGCGATCCTCGTATGTCTTATACATAGACTATCATTTTTTTTTGACTTTGTTGTGCTTTTTAGGGGGTCACTTATTAAAAGTTATTAACACTTGGTACAATATAAGCGGTATTTGATTTACTATATATGAAAAAATCATTCACTATAAAAGTACCAATGTCTTTTGATGCTATACCGCTAAAGCATTATCAGAAATATGTAAAAATCATAGATGAGAACAAAGACAACAAGGATCAAGAATTCTTAAGTCTAAAGCTCTTAAACATATTTTGTGATATAACAATGAAGCAGGCTTACGAATTACCAATATCAGAATACGAATCAATCCTTAAACATCTGACAGAATTACTATCTACAAAATCTGTGTTACAAAGAAGGTTTTATATGACAGACCCAAAAGGTAAAAAGATAGAGTTTGGTTTTATACCAAATTTAGATAAAATGACTTTAGGCGAATACATAGACGCGGAAAAGTATATGTCAAGTTGGGAAGATATGCACAAAGCTATGGCTGTATTTTATAGACCTATAGTTGCAGGTAACAAAGATTTCTATTTAATAGAAAAATATGAAGGAAGTGATAAATACTCTGAAGTTATGAAAGACGCACCTTCCTCCGTTGCTGTCGGAAGTATGCTTTTTTTTTTGAGTTTAGGGATAGAATTGTCGAAAATTACTCTGGACTCTTTACTCAAACAGCATCAGACCTCGATAGATCAGGATACGAACAAGGATTCGGAAAAAAATGGGGATGGTATCAATCAATATACTCACTTGCAAAAGGAGATGTATTTAAAATTGACGAAACTACACGAATTAATTTACACAAAGCGATGATGTGGTTAGAGTTTGAAAAAGAAAAATCAGATTTAGAAAACAAGCTAATTAAAAAAGCATACAAATAATGATAGCAGTATACGAAACATTAGAAAAAATAAAAGATAAGTTAAGAGAAAATCCAACAGTACAAACGGTAACGTTTGGTGACTTAATGGAAGTAGACTTAGCTAAAACATCAATATTTCCTATAGCACACGTTGTAATGGGAAATGTTTCATTTAGAGATCATATTGTAGTTATGAACCTAAGAATATTATTTTTAGATATAGTAGATGACAATAGAGCTCCAAATTCTTTTGATCAGTTTTTTGGTAACGACAATTTAATAGACATCTTAAACACTCAACTTTCTGCTGCAAATATTTTGCAGGAAAATCTTAGAAGAGGTTCGGGTTATGCAGATTTATTTCAAGTTAAAGGAGATATAAATTGTCAGCCATTTTTAGATACACTAGAAAATCAGTTAGCTGGTTGGGGAATGGATTTAGTATTAGAATTACCAAATAAAACTACAAGCGTTTGTTGATATGCCACTAACTAAAAAAAGACCAGGAGAAAAAAGAAAAGATTTTATGATGAGATGTATGACAGATCCCATTATGAGAAAAGAATATAAAAATACAGATCAAAGATTGGCTGTATGTATAACTCAATATAATAAGTAATGGCTTTTACAATAGAAGATGTTTTAAATGAGTTAGGTAAAAGAATAGTTACCGAAATGAAATCTGAGCTTAGATTAAAAAAGAAAAGAGCTTCAGGAACTCTAATTGACAATTTACAAGCTAAAGCAGACGGTAAACAATTAATTATAAAATCTCCTGGTGCAGAAAAATATCAAAGTGTAGTTGATTTAGGTAGAAGACCTGGTAAAGGCGTTCCGCCTGATAATTTAAGAAAGTGGATTTCTATAAAAAAATTAAGACCTGATAAATCAAGAAATGTAAAAACTGAAAGAGACCTTTATTTTGTAATACAAAGAAAAATTAAGAATGAAGGTATACAGGGTATAGGATATTCTACAGCTTCTTTGCAAAAGTTTGGTCCAATTATAGGTCAGGCTGTAGGTTTAAAGTATCAAGAAGAGTTAGCAAGAATAATGAAAGAATTAAAACAATTTATATAATGGCAATCAATTATACACCACAATTAGTTAGAAGTCCAATATTCTACAAAGCAGCACAGGCTCTTGGTGAAAAGTTTGTGTACAATATATTTATATATACTGGACATCATACTACAAATAAACCAGCTAGTGCTACATACACAATAACAAAAGATAAATTAGCTGATGTTGTTGAAGTTGGATCAGCAACTGCAACAACATCCAGTAAGCTAGTAGATAGTGTAAAACTATTTACAGAAACCGTTGAAGTAGGAGATTTAGTGTTCAACACAACAGATAATACAATAGCAATAGTAAGTGCTATAGATAGCGACACTACATTGTCTATAGACACAAATATTATGGAGTCTGGTGAAGGTTATAAAATATTTAGTAAAACTTCAGCTACTATAGAGATTGCTGAACTCATTAGGGATTTCTTTAAAACTGAATATTATAACTTAGCCGTAGACGCAGTATGGTGTGATATAACAACTGAAGTACAGATTGTATCTGGAACAACTACAGCTACAACATCTAATAAATTGGTGGACAGCACCGCTACATTTATAAGACAATTATTGCCATCATCTTTTACAGTAACTGCAAAAAACACGACAGACAACACTTCAGCGACAGTATCTGCTGTAGACAGCGATACTACGCTTTCAGTTAGTAGTGATATATTTGCTAGTGGTGAAAAATATACATTAACAGTACCAGCAACTGCAAGCAACAATACACCTTGGATTAATTTAGATGGTTATGGGTTTTTTAAAGATGGTATAAATCCAGGTAACTCAATACTTGTAGATAAACAAGTATTGATGACCAATTCAACAATATACTATAAAAAAGGAAAAGATATTATTATTCCTGTGTATGCACCAAATCAATCAACATTAACTTTCAGTATTGGTGGTGTATCGAATGTATTTTGGAACAGTGTAGATGAGTTTTGGAATACTTATGAAAATACTTGGGGAAACATAATAACACCAATAAAAATTACAGACGGAGCTGTAAAAGACTCTGGTACTGCTACAGGTACAACTACAAACAAACTTGTTGATAGTAACCAAAACTTTTTAACTACAGTAAAAGTTGGTATGACAGTTTACAACAGCACAGATAAAACTGTATCAAATGTAACTGCTGTAGATAGTAACACACAGCTTACTTTAGCCGATAATATTATGGCTACTGGAGAAGTATATCAGATACAAGACGGTAAAAGCTCAGATAAAATACAATATGTTGTTATTTCACAAACAAATGGATTTAGCGGAGGAACTGTGACAGTAACAGATGGTTTAGGAAAATCACTAAGCAGGGTTATAAAACTAGAAGAAATAGCGTGTACAAAATACACGCCTTTTAGAGTTATATTTTATAATAGGTTTGGTGCACTGCAAGACATCATATTTAGTAAAAAATCTGTTAGACAACTACAAACAAAGTTTGATAAATTCAAAAGAAGCACTATAAACTTTAACGAAGCATCTTTTGCTTATGATAAATATAAAGCACAAAAACAAAGAATAGATATACAAGGTGAAGAGTCAATAACATTAAATACAGATTTCTTAGAAGAAGCAATATCTGATCCTATACAAGAGCTGCTTATGAGTCAGCAAATATGGATAGATGAAGGTATAGCAAATACACAGACATCAGTAAGTCCAGTTATAATTAAAACTTCAGATGTTGAATTTAAAACAAGCGTTAACAACAAAGTTGTAAACTACACTATAGAATTTGAGTTTGCAAACGATAAAATACAAGATATTAGATAATGTATACAATACAATTATTTATAAAAGACAATGATGGGTCTGATGTAAGGGTAGATTTATTTAAGGATGAGTCTGTAACCATAACGCAAACTATACAAAACATAAGAGACATAGGTGCAATATTTACAGATTTTACAAGGACTTTCAATATACCTGCTTCACCAAATACAAATAGATTATTTAAGCATTATTATAATTCTGATATCGTCAGCTCAAGCAATAATCTAATTTCTGACTTTGATGCAAGAAGTAGAAAAGATGCAAGAATAGAATTAAATCACACACCATTTAAAAAAGGTCAAATAAGGCTTGATGGTGTGCTTATGAAAGACAATAAACCTAATTCGTATAAAATTACTTTTTTTGGTAACACAGTAAAATTGTCAACTGTTCTTAGGGATCTAAAATTAGATGCACTAGATTTAAGTGCTTTAGATACTACATATACTGAAGCCAACTTAAAAACAAAATTACAATCGGCTATAAGCGATTTAATTGTACCTATAATTACACATACAAGAAGGTTGGTTTACAATTCTGGAGACACTACTGGTCAGCCAATTTACAGTGGCATTATTGACAATATAGCTGTACACAGTCCTGTAAGGGTAGATGCTAACAGGGGTTTACGTGTAAAAGATTTAAAATACGCTATTAGGGTTCATAAAATTATAGAAGCTATAGAAGCTAGATTTTCTGAAATAAAATTCTCTACCGACTTTCTTAACACTACTAATCAACCGTACTATAATTTATTTATGTGGTTACATAGAAAAGAAGGTGATGTGGGTACGGACGCACAGGTTGGTGAACCTTTTGTACAATCGTTAAACACATTTGCAACAGGAACTTTTGTTCCTGCAAATAGTCCAGATCAAGTTAGTAGTAGTATTGTATCTGACGGAACAACATTAACTGTATCGGGTACTGATAATTTAAATTTCAATATATCCGTAACACCAAGTGACAATAGTATTAATTACAGTTTATCTGTCTCTATTGATGGTGAACAAAAGTTTAACACAGAAGGAACAGGAGTGCTTTCGATAGATATGATAAGCCTTGGTGTTAATCCAATACAAACAGGTGATTACACATTTTCAATATCGTCTACATCTTCAGCTACAGTCACTTTCACATATTCTGTAACAATGACCACTCAAGGTGTTAGTGATCCACAAATAGTTGATGAACAAACATATTCTGTTAGTTCATCAAGTTCTATTTCATTTACACAAGCACAAGCTTTTATTATTAGCAAAGAATTACCTGATATAAAAATTATAGATTTTTTAACAGGTATATTTAAAATGTTCAATTTGACAGCGTTTGTTGAAGATGATGGAACTATTAAAGTACAAACACTTGATTCTTTTTATGCTAGTGGCGTAAGTAGAAATATAACTGACTTTGTAGACATAAACCAGTCAGAAATAAACAACTCTTTACCTTTTAGGGAAATAGATTTTAGGTATCAAGGAAGACAATCTTTTTTTGCTGATACACACGAAAAGATATTTAATTTAGAGTGGGGTACAGAAACTATAAACTTTAGCGATGTAACACAGGACGGTAGTGTGTACAAAATTGAATTACCATTTGAACACCATAAGTTTCAAAGATTATTAGATTTAAATGACACTAGTGGAGATACTTCTACTGATGTGCAGTTTGGTTGGTCTGTAAATATTGATCAAAGTCCTTTTATAGGTAAGCCTGTTTTGTTTTATCCTGTTAGAAAAACAAGTGGCACAGCAATACAGTTAAAAGACTCAAACAACAATACGTTAGGAGCAATAAGTACATATATATTGCCGTCTAACACATTGACTCTTGCAACAGATAGTCAATCAATACATTTCTCCACTGAACTCAGTGAGTACACAAACGAAACTGTACTAAACAACTTATTCAGTGAATATTACAAAACATATATAAGTGATGTTTTTGACTCGAAGAATAGACTTACTAGGGTCACGGCTTATTTACCAGCTAAAATATTACTGAATTTATCTCTAGCTGACAGGCTTGAGATAAATCAAAAGAGTTATAAAATAAACTCAATAACTACCGATATGGAAAACGGTAAAAGTGAATTAGAATTAATAAACAATTTCAATGCTTAAAAATATATTAGACTTATTAAAATTAGATGATTATTACGGTGTATCACCTTTAATTGATATAGCTAAAGGTAAGTATGAAGCACCTACTAACTTGAAAGAAGCAAAAAATAAAATAAAACGATTTAACAAATGAATGAAGAATTTATATTAAAGATAGTTGTAGATGATGGTGAGTTTATAGTAAAATTACCTGATACAGAAAAAAGAGTCAAAAGTCTTGGTCAAGCATTTGATGTTGCTAAAGAGAAAACAAGATCCTATGCAAAAGAAACTGAAAATGCGGCTAAGAAAAATATTGATTTAACTTCAAATGCAGGTTTAGCTGGTGCAACACTAACAGAGCTTGGTAGAACAATATCAGATTTACCTTTTGGTATTCGTGGTGTAGCAAACAACCTTTCCCAGCTTTCTACTTTATTTATAACATTGGTGGCTAAATCTTCAGATGGGGGTAAAAGCCTAAAAGGTTTTGGAGAAGCTCTTGGATTGCTTAAAAAACAGCTTTTAGGTCCCTTAGGTATAATTCTAATATTTCAATCGGTTATTGCTTTATTGGACTTCTTTGCACAAAAAAGTAAAAAAGCTGCAAGTGCAGCAGACCTATTTACAGACGCTTCTGATAGACAAGCAAAAACACTTGGTGTTTTAGAATCACAGTTAAAAGACACTAATTTGTCACTAGAAAATAGACAGGCTTTATTAGAAGCTTCTGCTGTTGCTTCTAACAGATTGTCTAAAATACTAGATGATGAAACGCTATCCATTGAAGAAAGAAATAAAAGAGCAGAAAGATTTCTAGAATTAGAAATACAAAGACTTAAAAGACAATCTTTAATTGAAAAGGCAGAAGAGGATTTAGCAGTTGCTCGTGAAGCAACCACAAAAGCTATTGAAAACGAAAATAAAGGTTTAGAGGGTTTTATAGCTACTGTTAATAGAGCAACTACAAGTGCTGATATTCAAGCTCAGCAAGAAGCTTTTCTTGCAAAGAAAAAAAGAGAGTCTAAGGAAGCTACTGACGCAGTTGCAGCAGCAGAGACAGCCTTAACTAGCCTTTTAATAGGTAATTCAGAAATTATAAAAGAACAAAGTGATTTATTAGAAACCAACACAAAAAAGAAAAAAGATAATACAGAAGAGACAAAAGCACAAATAATTACTTTTAAAGAGTTTTTATCCCTACAACAACAAGGGACCTCTATAGAATTAGCAAACATTGACTTAATAAGGGAAAGAGAAATATCAGCTCTTAAACAAAGAGGGTTGTCTTTTGAGGACTTTCAAAAGGCTAAAAACATAATTATAGGGATGTCAAAGCTTGCTGAACTTAAAGTTTTGCAAGATTTAGTATTTGCTAATAAAGTATCGGGTGTAGAAAGAATTAAAGTAGAAGAAAGGATAGCACAAATTACTGGCGAGCTTCTAGATAAAACACAAGATAAAATAAAGAAAACTACTGATGAATCAAAAAGTAAGTTTCAATCAGATCTTGAAGAAATATCAGCTTTACTTGGTCAAATAGAAAGTATTGCCAATATGTTTACAGACGCTGAACTCAGTAGGGAGGAAAGAAAAACAGTAATGCTAAACAATCAGCTTAGAGAAAGGTTAAGGAACGAAAATTTATCTAAAGAAGAAAGGATTAGAATAAATAAAGAAATAGAAAATAATGAGCTAAAACTGCAAAAAAGAAGAGATGAAATAGCTGAGAGAAATTTTAGGTTACAAAAAGCTTTTGCTATAGCTCAAGCAGCAATCAACACAGCCTTAGCTATATCAGATGTATTAGCTAGAGAACCAGGAGGATTAATTAAGAAGGGTGTTGCTGCCGCTATTATTGGTGCTTTAGGTGCTGCTCAAATAGCAGCTATAGCTTCAACTAAGTTTGTTCCCACAGCTACATCTGTGCCTGGAGGAGTCGGGTCAATTGGAACTAGCGGGACTAGCAGGCAAGCACAGGACCCTTCATTCAACATAGTAGGTACTGGTCAGCAGTTTCAGTTAGCACAAGTTATTGCACAAAGAACAGGAGAACCTATTAGAGCTTTTGTTGTAAGTGGAGATGTAAGAACAGGTCTTGCATTAGATAGAAACATAATTAACAGTTCAAAACTAGATTAAAACAAAATAATTAAAAAAAGATTTACTTAATATGGATAGTTTTAAAATTATAGAGCTCGTTTTAGACGAAGATAGCGAGATCACAGGAATACAAGCAATTTCTATAGTAGACGACCCTGCTATAGAGGAAGAATTTATTGCTTTACAATCACAAGAGGTCAAATTAGCTGAAGTAGATAAAGAAAAGAAAATTATTATGGGTCCAGCACTAATTCCTGATAAAAAAATATACAGGAAGTTTGAAGATCAAGAATATTTTATTTATTTCAGTGAAGATACTGTAAAAAGAGCTTCAGAGCTCTTTTTAACAAAAGGTAATCAAAACAACAGTAGTTTAGAACATAAAATAGACCTAAACGGATTATCTGTGGTAGAGTCCTGGATTATTGAAGATGAAAAACAAGATAAATCGAGAAAATATGGTTTTAATTTACCTGTAGGAACTTGGATGGTATCTATGAAGGTTAATAACAATGAAATATGGGAAAACTATGTAAAAACAGGTAAGGTTAAAGGTTTTTCAATAGAGGGTCACTTTGTAGACGCATTGAAATTGCAAGAAGAAGAGGAAGAAGCACTTTCAATAATAGAAGAACTTACTGATGCTCTAAGTGTTAAGCTAAAAACATATAATGACTATGGGTCTGGTGTTAGAAACAACGCCAAGAGGGGTATCGAACTCAATAAGAAGGTTAAAAACAAATGTGCAACAAGCGTGGGCAAAGTGAGAGCTCAGCAACTCAGTAGGGGTGCTAAACTTTCAGTGTCAACAATAAAAAGAATGTACTCTTATCTAAGTAGAGCAGAAACTTACTATGATGCAGGTGACAGTAAAGCTTGTGGTACTATTTCGTATTTACTATGGGGCGGCAAGGCTGGTTTAAATTGGTCGAGAGGTAAGTTAAAAGAATTAGGTGAGTTAAAATTAGCTTCTATGGGTATTGATGATGATTTTGCAATTATTGATGACAGATTAGCTTATTCTACAAAAGAAAAAGCTGAAGAAATGGCTAAGAATATAGGGTGCAAAGGACACCATACACACGAATTTGAAGGAAAGATTTGGTATATGCCTTGTGAGAAACATATGTTAGCAGAAGTGGGACCTAGAGGTGGTGTTAGAAAAAGCCCTAAAGCTCCAGGATCGAAAACACCTAACAAAAACCCAAAAGGTAAAGGAAGTGCAAAAGGATCTGCAAAAGGTAAAACAGGGGCAAAGGTTTCAGCAAAAGATAGAGCTTCCTTGCAAAAGAAAGCAGATGAATTTAATAAAAAATATAAACAAAAACTTGGTTACGGTGTAACTGTGGGTATGTTGTCTTCAGTGTTTCAAAGGGGTTTAGGAGCTTTTAACACAAGCCATTCACCTAATGTGAAATCACCCTCACAATGGGCACACGCCAGAGTAAATGCGTTTATGTATTTAGTTAAAAATGGAAGACCGCAAAACGCTAAATACACAACTGATAATGATTTATTACCATCTAAACATCCAAAAAACAGATGATAAAAAAACCATTTAAAACACCAAGTAGAACAAGCCCAAGGTCTTCACGCAGGGCTTGTTTATGTGATGACGGTAAAACATATTCGTCAAAATGTTGTAAAGGCAACTTAATCAATCAAGGTATTGGTAAGGTTTAAAAATACAACAAGGTAAATAAATATTGATAAACCTAATATATATATAGTTATGAAAGCAAGTGAAATAGTAGACAAATTCAAAAATGTCCTTCTAAATACAGAAGTAGAGTCAGATGAGCAAGTTTCTGAGCCTACAGAAGTAGAAGTAAATGAAGAAGTTGCTCTTAGCGAGCAAGTAGAAAACTCTGAGGTTCAAGAAAAAGTTGAGCTAGAAGAGGAAGTGGAAGCTGGATACGGTATGGATGATAAGAAAAACAAGAGAATGGAAGATGAAGACGGAGATGACGGTATGGCTAAATATGCTACAAAAGAAGATTTAGCAAAAGCTATGGCGGAAATCAAAGCGATGATTTCAAAATTATCTAGCGAAGAAGCTCAAGATGTTCCTGAAGAATTATCTTCTAAAGAAGAAGTTTCTGAAGAAAAGCAAGAGCTTTCAGCACAAGAACCAGTAGTTGAGCCTTTAGCTCACGATCCAGAAGGTCAAGTAGGTACTAAAAGAAAAGTGCTATTTGGTCAAAATAGAAAATTATCTACTCTTGATAGAGTAATGGAAACAATAGTAAATAAAAATAAATAATTATGGCAGTTTTAACACACGTAAATAATGATGTTGTAAGAATTAAGAATGATGTTGATGCAGTATCAGCAGCAGTCACGCTTACAGCAGCAGATAGCGGTAAATGGTACGAGCTTGCAGCGAGTGCAGGAGTAGTAGTAACATTACCAGCAGTAGAATCTGGACTAAATTTTAGATTTGTTGTAGCAAATGCTTTTGATACATCAAACTATGTAATTGACAGTGCAGAAGGAGATAATATAGATGGTATATTAGTAGTAAATGGAGCAAGTGTAGCAGCTTCTGGAGAAGATCAAATTAACTTTGTTGCGTCAGCAGAATCTGTTGGTGACTTTATTGATATGTGGTCAGACGGTAACAAATGGTATGTTTGGGGTATCGGAAACTCAGCAGGTTCAATTACAGCTACTGATCCAAATTAATAATTAAAATATAAAAATAGAAAAGATATGGCGACTACAACTTCGATAACAACTACTTACGCAGGCGAATTTGCTGGTGAGTATATAGCAGCAGCTTTATTAAGTGGTGAAACGTTATCAAACGGAGGGGTTACAATTAAACCCAATATTAAATTTAAAGAAGTAATTAAAAAGCTGTCAATGAACGACATTTTAAAAGATGCGTCTTGTGACTTTGACCCTACTTCTAATGTAACATTAACAGAAAGAATTTTACAACCAGAGGAATTTCAAGTAAACCTACAGTTATGTAAAAAAGACTTCAGACAAGACTGGGATGCACAATCTATGGGCTTTAGCCAATACGATAATCTTCCAGGTAAATTTTCTGATTTCTTAATTGCACAGGTTGCGGCTAAAGTAGCTCAAAAAGTTGAGCAAAACATTTGGCAAGGTGCAACTGCAAACGCAGGTGAATTTAACGGCTTCCAAGCATTACTAGCAGCAGACGGTGACGTTGTTGACCAAGCGGCAGTAGGTGGTGGACTATCAGCAGCTAACATTATTGCTGAGTTAGGTAAAGTAGTAGATAAAATTCCTTCTGGAGTTTACGGTAAAGAGGACTTAAGAATCTATCTTCCAACAAGTGCAGCTAAGTTTTATATTCAAGCGCAAGCGGCTTTAGGTTATAGAGAATTATTCCACGTTGGACAAACTGAAATGAACTTCCAAGGTATTCCATTATTTACAGCTCCTGGATTAGGAGATGATAAAATGGTTGCTGCTCAATCATCAAACCTATTCTTCGGAACTGGTTTATTAAATGACTGGCAAGAAGTTAAGCTTATTGATATGGCTGACATTGACGGAAGCCAAAACGTAAGAATCGTTTTAAGAGGAAGTGCTGGCGTACAACACGGGATCGGATCTGATATCGTATTATACGCTTAATAATGTTTAATCAAGGGGGCGTTTTAGCCCCCTTATAAAAATAATAAATATGAGTTGTGATTTAACAAAAGGAAGACAAAGACCTTGTAAAGACTCTGTAGGTGGACTGAAGGCAGTATACTTTATTGATTATGGTATGACTGGTTTAGTGATGAACACTACTTCAGGTACTGAAGACAATATTGCTGCAATTTCAGGTAGTAATACTGCTTACAGATATGATCTTAAAGGCAACTCCAATTTAGAGCAAACCGTTACTTCTTCGACAGACACAGGAGGTACGTTCTTTGAACAAACTCTAACTTTGGTTTTACCAAAACTAACACCAAAAGATCACAAAGAATTAAAATTAATCTCTTTTGCTAGACCTCACATAATTATCAAGGACAACAACGATAATTACTTTATGGCAGGTTTAGAACACGGAATGGATGTAACTGGAGGAACTATTTCTTCAGGTGCAGGTATGGGAGATTTAAGTGGGTACTCGTTGACTTTCACAGGTCAAGAAAGAGCTCCTGCTAATTTTTGTGATATTTCGGCAGAAACAGATACGCAACTATCCTTTAGCAATAATGGTGGCTCTGCGTCAAACGTATCTGTTGTACCAGGTACAGTAGCTGATGTAGATGTAGATGATGACCAATCTGGTATACCAGGCGGAGGTAATTAGTGATTTTTCATAAGTTTTGTAAGAAAGCCCTGTTATGCAGGGCTTTTTTTATAAACACATTTGTCTTAATTTGATTATCTTATTATGATAGTATTACAACCTGTAACAAGTTCACAAACAATTAGAATTGTACCAAGATCTTATAAGGCTGACAGCACTGTTAGCTTAACAATTACAGAAGACGGAACAAGAAAAACACAAACATTAAATAATCTTACTTCAACATATAACGGTAATTTTATAGATATACCTTGTTCATTTACTATACTATCAGAAGGTAAAATGTATTTACTTGAACTTACAAGATCAAGTAACTTATTATTTAGAACTAAAGCTTATTGCACAGCACAAACAAACAGAACTATACCACACACATTAAATACTGGTGAGTACACTGAGCATAGTGCAGAAGCTGCTGGTCAAAAATATATAACAATCTAATATGGCAAGAAAAAAAACATATAACAATAACATTAGAGTGGTAAATCTTCAAGGTTACACAATACCAGAAGTAAAAGAAGATTATAAAAATGACTGGATTGACTATGGTGAAAACAACGACTACTTTAACAACCTAATACAATTATATCTTAGCAGCCCAACAAACTCTTGTTGTGTGAATGGTATTGTAGATATGATTTACGGTAAAGGGATTGATGCTACTGACAGTGCTGAAAAGCCAGAGATGTACGCACAAATGAAACAATTATTGAAAGCTGATCAAGTTAAAAAAATTGTAAATGATTTTAAATTATTAGGACAAGCTTCTATACAGGTGGTTTACAATAGAAATAAAACCCAGATAACGAACCTAGTACATTTCCCAATGGAGACCTTGAGAGCAGAAAAAACTAGAGAGGGTAAAATTAAAGCATATTATTATCACCCTAAATGGTCTGAAATAAAGCCCTCTGATAAACCTAAAAGGATACCTTGCTTTGGTTTTGGAGGTAAAAGAGAACTTAGAGAAATCTTTGTAATAAAACCTTATAGACCAGGTTTTTATTATTATGCACCTGTCGATTATCACGGATGTTTACAGTATTGTTCTTTGGAAGAAGAGGTTTCAAATTACCACATAAACAACATAAAGAATGGATTACAGCCAAACCTGTTAATTAACTTTAACAATGGCGTTCCTGATGAAGAAGCACAACAATTAATAGAAAGAAAAATCCAAGATAAGTTTGGAGGAACTTCAAATTCTGGCAAGTTCATTCTTGCTTTCAACGATGACCCTGATCGTAAAGCCGATATAGAGCCTATACACTTACCTGATGCCCACGCACAGTACCAGTTTTTAGCAGATGAAGCGAGGGAAAAAATAATGTTAGGTCACAGAATTGTTTCTCCAATATTACTTGGGATAAAAGACAATACAGGATTTGGTAATAACGCAGAAGAGCTTAGAACAGCTTCAATACTTATGGACAACATAGTTATCCGACCATTCCAACAAACACTCTTAGAAGCGTTTAAAACGGTCCTAGAGTTCAATAAAATTGATCTTAACTTATACTTTGTTACTTTACAACCAATAGAGTTTACTGAATTAGATAACATTCAGACAAAGATTAAGAGGGAAGAAGAAACTGGTGAGAAATTATCAGCGATAGATAAAATCAAAAACATATTTAAAACTAAAGAAGATGAAGGCACTGTTCGTAACGACAAATGATTTAAGGCGTAAGTCTATTATCGGTGGAGCAGTAGATGCCGATAAATTTATACAGTTTATAGAAGTAGCTCAAGATATACATATACAAAATTATCTAGGTACTAAATTGTACACTAAAATAGAGGGACTAATTACTGGTGGCACAATAGATGCAAATGTCAATGCTAATTATAAAATATTACTAAATACATATCTAACACCAATGTTGATATGGTTTGCTCAAAGTGATTATTATATGTTTGCATCGTATCAGGTTTCTAATGGTGGTGTTTTTAGACATCGAAGCGAGTCTTCAGAGACTCCTTCGATGCAAGAGATTAAATCACTTGTTGATAGCTCAAGAGATAAAGCTGAATTTTATACAAGAAGATTTTTAGATTACATAGATAGAAACAGTACATTGTTTCCAGAATATAATGAAGCTAATGATGATGGTATGTATCCTGATAAAAATGAGAATTTTAACAGTTGGGTTCTATGAAAAAAATGACATACAAGCCTAAAGAAAAAAATATCGTTAAACTTAAAACGTTTATTGAAAAGGTTCTGCCAAAACAAAACGTTACTAAAAAAATATAAATATGGGTACTACTCTAACGGGAACTTTTATAAGTCAAACATTTGATGCCTTACTAAAAGTAACAGACAACGATAATTTAACAGCAACACCTAAAAGAATTACAGATGGTCTTGGTAACGACACGCCTTTATTTATTTCTACTGCTAGGATTGGTATTGGTGTTTCACCTACTACTGATTTTCAGGTTTCTGGTAATTCACAATTAGGCGGTAATTTAACTGTTACAGGTAACTTAGTTGTACAGGGTACTACAACTACAGTTGACACAGATACATTGTCTGTAAAAGATCCGTTAATTATTGTAGGATCAGATAACACTTCTAGTGACGCGGTTGATTTAGGTTTTTATGGAGTGTATGATACTTGCGGAACCTTAGACTTGTATGCTGGTTTATTTAGAGATGCAAGTGATGCTAAATTTCATTTATTTAGAGATTTACAAGTCGAACCTACAACTACAGTAAACAAAAGTGCAACTGGTTATACAGTTGCTACTTTGGTAAGTAATCTTGAAGGTAATGTAATTGGTAATGTAACAGGTAATGTTTCAGGTTCAGCAGCAACGGTAACAGGTGCAGCTCAAACTGCTATTACATCAGTTGGAACATTAACAGCTTTACAAGTTGATAATATAAATATAAATGGAAATACTATTTCTAGTACCGCAGGTACAGATTTAAACATTACTCCTTTAACAGGTCAGCAAATTGTGTTGGACGGAACTATTGTCGTTGATGCGGGTGTGGTTACTGGTGCAACCTCTATAACATCTACAGCTTTTGTAGGTGCTTTAACAGGTAATGTAACAGGTAATGTAAGCGGAAGTTCTGGCTCAACAACAGGTAATGCTGCTACAGCTACTGCTTTACAAAATGCAAGAACAATAGGGGGTGTATCTTTTGATGGTACTAGTAATATAGATTTACCAGGTGTAAATACAGCAGGAAATCAAAATACAAGCGGGAATGCAGCAACAGCTACAAAAATAGCAAGTATTACAAACAGTAATATTGTTCAACTTACATCGTCTCAAACACTAACAAATAAAACAATAGATTTAGACAACAATACAGTTTCTAATATAGAAGTTGACAATTTAAAAAGTGGTGTTTTAGATACAGATTTAAGTTCAGTATCTGGTTCTGACGATACATTAGCTTCTGCAAAAGCAATTAAAAGTTATGTAGACACACAAATAACATCAGAAGATTTAGATATTGCTGGTGATAGTGGAACAGGATCAATTGATTTAGATTCACAAACATTTACAATTGCTGGTGGGACAAATGTAACAACATCTGTAAGCGGACAAACAGTTACAATAAACGCAACAGGTTCTATTGATGGTAGCGGTACTGCTAATGATGTTGTTATGTGGCAAGATAGTAACACACTAACAGATGCTCCTATTGCTATTTCTGGTAACAACGCAACTTTTGCAGGAAGTGTAACAAGTACAGAAGTTAAAGTAGTCAATAGCACTGCTACATCTACATTATATGCTGAATCTGATACTTTAGCATTATTA
>Ga0208159_1000286_pt1 | contig 20878 bp, 40 predicted proteins | sample 9_EtaG_FD_184082 | JGI IMG/M metagenome (GOLD analysis project Ga0208159, IMG submission 184082) | Marine viral communities from the Subarctic Pacific Ocean - 9_ETSP_OMZ_AT15188 metaG (SPAdes) (version 2) | ecosystem: Environmental > Aquatic > Marine > Oceanic | place: Pacific Ocean | collected... | reverse complement strand
TAAAAGTCCGGTAAATAAACCGAAACTTAATTCCCATTGTTTTAATTCCATATTATCTTCCTTGTCCTCGGTAAGGAGTACCTGAGTAATACTTACCTGATTTTTGTTTTGTGTTTCTATTTTTACTGTGTACACCTGGTCTTTTCTTTTTAGGTTTCCACGAGTAATTTTGTAATATTAATTTAGCCATTTTTTAGTATTAATCTAACTGTTTCGTCACACTCTTTTTGATTTTGAGGTTTATACAAAGTTGAATTTAAATTATGCTCTGCATAGTGTTTAAACAACTTCCAACGCATAGGAAAAGCCTCGTTAGCTCTACCTTTTGTTTCTATTATAAACCCTTTGCCTATAAAATCAGGAGTATATTTAATTGGTAATATTTTTTTATTACCTCTATCTTTGTAATCACCCTTTCCATTAGCACATCTCTCATAACAAGTAACGTTTAAATCAAAACCTTGAAATATTGTATACGTACTACCTTCGTAGGCAGCGGGTATTTTAGCCGATTTTAAAGCCTTATACATATATGCTTCTAAACCGGAGGCAAACTTGATCCCGTCGATAGTAACTTTTTTACTAACAACAGGACCTCGTTTTCTTCTATAGTTCTTCTTCTTCTTCATGTACGTTGATTTGTTTAAGCATTGCCTCTTCTATTTCATCTTGCAAACATCTTTTTGCAGCTTCAATATATAACAACGCATCCATTATCTCCTCTTGTACATCAGTCAAAAACATGTGAAGATCTTTCTTACCAGTATCTATTTCGTCCATCATTGTTTGACCATATTTCTTCTGGCCAACAAGACTACGTTCGTCCATCTTCCTTAGTACAGCTTGTACTATCTTATCGCTTGTTTTAATTTGCATCTTTAACAAATGTTCCGTTAACCATTTTACCCGTGCGTTTAGATATTACGTTGTATGCTTCTGCTATACACGTCTCTATATGTACACCGTTTAAATGTGCTAAGTTAGTTAAAACTACAACCATATCGCCAATAGCATCTATAATTTCTGGTTTATCATTTTCAAGCGTGGCTTTTGCAAGCTCACCCATTTCTTCTTGCAGCTTAATTAACTGCGTTTTAACATCACCCTTATCATATAAACCCCTTTCGTCAGCCCATTGCCTTATATTTTCAAACATTTTTAAAGGTTTTTTAGAGCACTTAACTGCTGGTGGTTTTGCAAACACATCGTTATTATCATAGAACCTAGAAAAGGCTTTATTATACACGTAGCTTCTATCTGTGTTAAACATAGAAGTTTTAACATTTTTCATTATCCAGCCTATGGTCTTAGGTGTTATATCTAACTTACCATGCTCAGTTTCCCAAGACATACCTATGTTGTCAAACAATTGACCTTTTAACTTATTGACAGGACATGGAAATGTTGTAGTCTGTTCGGTTATATTTATATTCATTTTAGTTTTTGGTTTAAGGTTTTTATATGGTACCATATCTACTTTGTAACCATATTCTCTTTGTAATTCTATTTCTTTAGATGATATATAATCTACATCTTCAGAACTTTCTAATACATCATATTCACTACTGTCATATCCTTGTTGAACTGTGACCCGGTTATTAAGATCACAGGTAACACCGATTTTTTTACCAGGAATATGATAAATATAATACATCATAATTTATCATTATATAAATGCATGTTATGTGCGTGATGGTAATACCATCCGACGTCAATAGACAGTCTCTCTGCAACAAGTTTTTGTAACATACTAAAACAGTATTGATCGTTACAGAAACCGTACCAGATGTCATTAGAACGCATATAAACAGACATATTTAGTTTATCATTAATAATTGTAAATTGAACAGCATACGTACAAGGGGTATCTTTCTTGTATTGGTCATGCTCTTTACAATCGTATATACTAATTGCCGCGTGTCTAGTATCTTTATTTTTCTTTAGCTTTTTGATAACGTATTCTAATTGATTATTACGTTGCCATTGCCAACCATAATTACTATTTACTAAACCTTTGCGATTAGCCATCTTTACCCATATTGGTGGTATGTTACCGTATATAGACCCTAGCTTTGATATACTATTGTCACCGGATAAATACCATTGCCATTCAGCTTCTGCATACTTATGTTTCCAGTCTCTAAACTTATTTTTAATATGATTATCTAACGGGTTTTCTATTGTAAAACCTACATTAAACAACGCTTTAGTATTATCAAAGTCTATACCGTTTACTTTTAACTCGTGCAGTATACAATTAAAAGCTTCGTTAGCATTATAAAATTTATTTCTTTGCATATTTATTGTAGTAATATAATTGATACTCTGATACTTTTTCCCATATTGTATTTGGTCCATAAGAATCAGACGTACCTAGTTTTTGTCTATTTGGGTATTTACCTTTTTCAATATCTATAACCCATATTCTTTCGCCCCATTTTATTGCTCTTGGAGTTATACATATATCGTTAGCAATACACCAAAGCGCGGCTTTTTCTTCTATAGGAGTACGGGTATAATTACCCATACCAAACTTCTTATTCCCACGGAAGGCCGCTGTCATTCTTCTCGTCTAAAACATTAACTTGTGGTACAAAAGACCCTGACTTAGGTTCCCAAGTAAAAAATGATTCACCACCATTTTCACCTAAGTTTTGAAACTTAACTTTTAATACTTTTACTTTAGTATTTTTAGCCTCATAGTCTCTGTGTACTAATAAACCGTGGTAACTAGCATCATACCATTCACCACCACCTTTAATGTTATACATTGTAGGTTCTTGTATTTTACCATTTTGATCTCTCATCATCTTTGTCGGATGTGCTACTATAAATGTTAAAACATCATACTTTTTACAAAAGGCTTCTATCTTTGATAGATAATCCATAGTATATCTATTAACATCATCTGACACAGCGTTTGTATCTCTTACCTTATTGTAAGGATCAATGACTAAGCATTTAATACCCTTACGTTTAACTAGCTCAGCACCTTTACGTAGTACTGATTCTAAGCTATACTTGTCCATATCGATAAAATAATAGTTATCGTTTACATGGTCTGATACTTCTTTCCATTTGCCTCCACCTATATCATGTCTAGATGGCATATCACCCCAGGTTTTACGCATTAGTTTATGAGCATGTAAATAAATTGGTTGGTTTTCAGGACTAGCAAAAGCTGTCTTCCAACCATACATTTTATTATAACCCACTACCATTTGATCGACAAAATCAGACTTGCCAGAACTAGGTATACCAGTAACAGTAATAAACTGTCCCGTATAAGTACTGAATATTTCGTCAAAGTTTGGTAAACCAACTTGAAAGCCCGGTTTAAAACCATTTTTAACAAAGTCTTTAAGGTCATTTTCTATATGTTTTAGAGTTGTAACGTTTTCTAATGGTACCTGTTGTGACGCGTGTATAGCAGAACGTAAATCATCTTTACCGTATTTAATTAAATACTCGTTAGCATCTTTACAGTCTGCAAAATCTACTATGTAACAGTTTTCAGCACCAAGTCTACGTATAAACTCTTGTTTAAGCATTTGCCCAGCTTCATCAGCATCGACTGCTAATATTATTTTTTCTTTGTCTTCAAAATAATCTATACAGTTGTCTAAATAATCTAGGTTGTTGTGATTTAACGTTGCACCGTTAGGTACAGATATTACGTTGGGCACACCTGCCTCATGTAATGACAACACATCTATTTCTCCTTCTACGATAACACATGTGTCATGATTAACTATACTGTTTATATTGTAAAATACTTTCTCAGCACCTTTGTACAACTTAAAGTTTTTAGCACCATCTCTATATTTTACATTTATAAGCTTATTACCTATAAAGTAATTAAACTTAATTGTGTTCTCAGTTTTACCAGTTTGAGGCATAAACTCAGGACCTTCAGAAACATTTAATGCTTCTAAAGTATCCTGAGATATTCCTCTTGACTTAAACCATTCTACAACTTTACTACCTGGTGCTTGATGAGTTTCTGTAGAAAAACTCGGACGAACGTATTCACGATCGCTAGCACCCTTACGTTCGTAAGTATGTAGTTGATAAGTTGAATTACAGTTGTGGCAAGTACCGAGACCACGTTCCCAATCATAACTAGAGCATTTAAGCTTTTTGTTTTTGGGTTTCCTTGTGTGGGAGCACAGAGGACAAATCCCCTGTGTTTTCCCTACTTCAAGGCCGTATTGATTGAATTCTTCAATCTTAAATCCATTGATCTCTTTATCTTCTACTTGCATCTATAATTATTTAAAACGGTAAATCATCTGCCGGCGCTGCTGCTGCAACTGGTTGAGCAACTGGCTGGTCTTGTCTAGGAGCAACGCCAACATTGTTGTCGTTAGTCCAAACAACCTTTACATTACCCAAGTAAGTCTTGGCGGTTTTAGCATCTCTTTCCTCTTTAGTCTGTTGAACAGACACAGGACCTTGATTACCAAACTGATCAAGCTCATCGTTTAATGTAATAGTTATTGGTAAGTATTTACCTTTCTTACCTTCGATAATTTTATCTTTAGGTATTTTAGTAAGGTCAATACTTGTAGCTATTATACTTGCCATATTAATAAGTATTTAATTGGTTAAACATTCTAGACATCTGAGCTTTTGTAGCTCCTGTGCCTCTTCTTAAATTATCAACAGCTTTTACGTGTGATTGATTATTGTAAAAGTTGTTAATGCTAGTTGTAACGCCTGAAACGTCACAAGTTCTTTTTCTTGTTCTTGCCATAATATTATATTAAAGTGTTTTGCTTATAAAATATTGTTTTGGGTCAAAGCCCTCGGATTTATAGAACAGCTCATAAGCTTTTTCTGCTCTATCTACCTTGTCTTTACCTGAAGCATAAAACTCAGGTGAGCAATCAAACATACCTAGTTGATGTGTATTCTTGTCTATTACTATAAATAACATATCGTAACCAAATAGCTTACTGTATATATAAGCTTGACTGTCATAGTTATATTTTGAAGCTGACCATTTAAATTTATTTATATCTGCTGTCGTCTTCAAATCAATTACTAATTTATCGTTGTGATTAACAATATCTGCCTTACCTTTCCACATATATTCTCCTACCTTGCCAACTTGTGGTACTTCATACTCTGTATTAGAGTCTTGTATTATACCACGGCATATATCGTTGTTCATCATTTTTTCAGTCATTAACTGTATTTGATCTACTTCTTGTTGTAATAAACATAATTCACCACCTGACATCTCTTTGTAAACTTTAGTATTTCTAGTTGTTGCAGGTATTACCTTATACTTCTTGAGTTTATCTGGCTCAAGTATCGCTGTATGGAAATAACCACCTACTAAAAACGCTGCCGAAGGTTTGCTTGGCTGACCAAACGCCAACGGGTTTTTAAGTAATGTACCTATGTCTGAATTGCTTAAATATTTCCTGCCGAAAGCTCCGTAATAATCTTCATCATTAGTTAATTTCTTTAGGATCTCCTCTTTTTTCATCTACTATAATGTTAGTTGTTTTTCTAATTCAGGAGTTAGTTTATACTTTTTCTTTATAGCATCTAACGTACCGCCAGATTTAATATACTTTTTAGCTGCATTTAAATCAAAGTCTGATTTGTGGTTATTTGTAGCATCACTGTCTTGAGTATCATCTATTAGGAATAAATTACCTAACGCATACTTTTTACCATAAGAACTTGCAGAACCAAATTGCTGTGGAACCTGCATACCCTTTTGTAATAAGTCTACTCCGACTATAGCTGATGTTGATAACATCAAACCTTTTTCATCATGTATTGTAGCTGTGGATTTTAGTACGGGAACAGGACCTTCAGTAATAAGTTTTTCATTTACTGTTACGGTCACATTGTACTTAATCAGAAAAGGCTTTATTGCCTCTAGTATATCTTCGGCACTACGAAAGTAGTACTTTCCGAAAGAGTTAAATCTACTCTTCTTAGCTTTAAATTCAGTTTGAATTTTAGCTAGCTTTTGTTGTAAAGTCATATTAAATTAAATTTTAGTCTTTATTATAATTACACATTAGTGAAACAAATTTAAACTTATTGTTCACTATAACTTAAAGATAATCAAGCACTTGCGAGTGATCGACGTTTTCTATAAGTTTTTCAACAGCTTGTTTTTTAAGCTGCGAAACCCTAACATAAGAGCTAGTTCCTTTAATACCTAGCTTTGATGCAATTTCTTTAGCTGAGTGCTTGTCTTCATGCAAACCATAACTCAGCGTAAGTATCTTATACTCTTTTTCATCTAGATGTCTTTTAAGTAAACTATCTAAATAAGCATTTAACATCTCTATGTTATATGGTTCTGATTTATCAGGTATTTGATAAACAGTATCTTCATCTTGGTTAGGCTTTTTGTCAATACTTAAAAATATACTGTTAAAAAACATTTCAACCATTTTTTTGTCTTTGCCAAAATTTCTACGTATTTCGTTAAGCTTATGTTCTGGTATTCTCATATCACCACGATTAATGTCTATTGCTCTACGTATTTGACCTCTTATTCTTTTTGACAAAAATGATTTTAAAGTTTTTTCTTGATCTTCAGAATCTTTAAGCATTGAATAATCTAAACGATCTACAGCTTTAGTTAAACCTGAATTACCTTCTTGTATTAAGTCCATTATACTCATTATTCCACTAGCTTGTTGACTAGTTGAAAACTTTCTAGCTAAATTTTCTACAAGAGGTGTAAAACACGTAATCATTTGCTCTCTATTATAAATAGTATAGTCACCATCAATAACTTTAGGCAGCTTATGTATTTTAACTTCGATGTCATTTTTCCAACGAATATAGTTTTTTATATTATAACTCTTCATTTAATCTTTGTTTTTCTTGTTTTAAATCATCACTCATGTGGCGATGTATTGTTCTCGTAGAGCATTTTAAAAGCTTAGCTATTTTACCAATAGTAATCTTTCTATATGCTTCGCTTATTTCAATCATAGCATCGTATATCATAAACTTATCAATACTAGATCTACCTATTAGTTGACCTACGATTTTTAATTTTCCACTCAAGTCTAACCCAGAGTACGGTTTAAATACTACTTTACGTAGCTTGTTTGCAGGTGGATCACCACCTTGGTTATATACATCTATAATCATTTGATCGAGTATTTTTTGCTTAATAAAAAAAGTTACAAAGCCATTATCTTTATTAGCTATAAATCTGGCTACGTGTTCAAAAAAAGGACTTAGTCCATACTCGTTGTCTTGATTTAAATAATATAATACAAGCATGTGCCACTTCAATGATTTATATGTAGTTATCTTAGCTTTGCTGTTAAACAAGTGATAACATTGATACGTACCATGTTCGTAGTATTTGTATTGTTTGGTTTCAATAGTAGGCATATCGGTATCAGGGTCTTTCCTATATACGATACGTCTATCATTTAACCATTTTATATTTCTGTCTTGTGACATTAGCTTATTACTTATTATATCTTATAACCTATTGTCATCATCGATTATTTCGATTCTGACATTTTCCCATTTTCCTCCCTTTAAATCCCTATTGACTAAAAAGTCAATACGATTTGTCCATCTGCGGTTCATTCTGTCTTGTACGGTCCATATACCGTCAAGATCTCCAGCTCCGGTAACGCAGACTTTTACGCCAAACGTTAGACCTTTTGCCTCTAAATCTCTTGATACAGCTATCCATCTATGTTTTATAGGATTACTAATATCTATCTTTTTGTTACTAGCCGTTATATCAGGAGTACTGTCCGTCTGCTCCGGCGTAGCGTGATAAATCGTCGCTGTAACCAAAATTATCTTTAATGTATTTAGTATCATATAATGATTCTTTGTTATGCGCTATATGTTTTTTGTCATACACGTAGTATAACCAGTACGCGTGTATAGCACAATCACGCTTGAACTCATCAGGCATTGCTTGTGGTGGTTGTGTAAACTTACCGTCAGGCATACCAAATGGACAGAGCTCTAATGGCTCTTTACATTTAGTTATTGTCAAATGAGTTTTATTATATCTTTTATTGTATTCATCACCCAATGCTATCATATGGTTATAAAGCCAATAATATTGTCTTACATTTTGTCTACACCATATTGTTGATGGGTGATTATAATGAGCTTTTTTATAAGGAACATAATCAGACTTGTAACCCATCTCATCCGCCCAATGGTGATGAGCAGTACAAAGCATTTGTGCTGATTCAAGTATCATTTTGACTACATGCTTATTGTATTGTAGTCTAGCTGATTTATCAGGACATTTATCTAAATAAAATATATTCATTTATATCTTTTGTTGTTTAATCTATTATAATGTTTGTCTAATAAGAGGTTTGCTACCTCCTCTGATATTAAGTTGTCGTTGTATAATTGCCATATTAATTTACTCATAGTTACGTAATGTTTTGAACAGTGGATGTCTGTAACTACCTGCTTGTGTACGTTGGAAATAAGTAAAGGTAGCACGCTGACCTATATAGTCACTAACGTTATCGAGCATATTAGCTAAATCCTTGTAGGTATAACCTTTGCCCGGTGGACAACCGAACTTTACACCTTCGTCATCTAGCATTATGAACTTGCCGAGCGTGCCTGTTCTTTTACCTTTACCAACTTCGTAGCCCACGATAGTTGCTTCTGTATCACTGAAGTCTTTGAATTTCATTAAGTCGTAAGACCTACCATGCTTGTACAGACCATCTAGTCTGATAATACTACCTTCGTAACCTTGATCAAGGAACTTAGCGTGTATATCTCTAGCATAATTGTAACTGTCAACAAGTTTAGCTGGTACATATTTAATTTGCGCGTCATATATATCTGACACAACTAGATTTTGCATACGAGTTTTGTAGCTATCATATACTGGAGATGATATGTAGTCGTACACATGAAATTGTACAAGGTGTTGAGCGTCTAGTCTGTCATCAGCGGTAGGCTTTTGCTTACGAACTAATGATATAATTTTTTCGAAATCATGTTTTAGTTTATGATTATATAACTCGCCGTCAAGTATAACGTCTGGGCTATGCTTGAAGAACGATAGTAATGCAAGCTCTATGTGAGCTACATTTTTAAATTGTTTACCGGTACGAGAGAACGCACCATCTTTTGTGAACACACAACGAACGCCGTCAAGCTTAGGCTGTATGTATACTGGTTGTGACCAGTCAACTCGATCATTATCGAATTTGTGGGCTAACATTGGTTTTATCATAAGTTGTTAAGTTTATTTTGTATTATTTCTATTTTTCTTTTTATTATTGCAGCTTTTAAATACTCTTCATTATGCTCATACATACCTTCTAATGTATGTAATCTAGCTAACTCAGATATTAAAGCTTCTTCTTCTGTTTCTTTAAATGGCAATTGTCCTTTTAGTAATTCACCTATTGTCATTGGTGTGTTATACTGGTGCCATTGAGGGCTAGCAGATTTTTCTATTAGTTTATCTAATACCTTGTCTGCTAATATATCTAATTGTTCATCTGTCATATTATTATTATCCAATAGTATTCGTATTAAGATTGTAATAAATCTATCAGTTTTCTAGCTGATGCAACTTTAGTGTCTTCATATCTTATTTCACCGTTAGCAAAATCAGTATACTCCATATCTTCCATATATTTAGATATAATCTTTTCTGGTTTTAGTACAAATACACATTTACTACTGTATTGATTCCAGCAACTAATCCATATATCATCTTTATCACCAGTCCATATAGTATAAGTATATTGGTGATCTATTCTTTCAGGTGATTGATATAAGTAGCAACTGTCATAGTACATATCATGTACTAGCTTTGCAGCTAGAGCAGCACCATCCTGTCTAGCATTAGCGTGACACCAGTTTGCTAACTGTACACCCTGCCATTCAGGATAACCATCATGATGTAAATACATATTTACATAGCTATTGTCAGCATAAACTGAAGGGTTAGCAGCAAAACCTAAATCGTTTTGACTCGCGTAGTCTCTATCTACTACCATTGTTAAGTTTCTTGTACTCATAATTTACATTTTATTTTGTTCTACAAATAATGCATAACCAAGCTTTGCATAATTAATTATATCACCAAACCTACTAATCATAGGCTCTGCTTTATTTAGATCATGGTTACTAACATGAGTAGCAACTGAGCTAACTTGCTTGTCAAAATAAGCATACCATATTACTAGCGGATCTACACCTAGCTTTTTAGCTGTAGACTTAAAGTTGTTTAAAACATCTTCGTTGCCTATAGTATACTCAGGACCTTTTTTGTTCATTGTTTCTTGCGCGTATGAGTCTAACTCATGTACTAACGCATTAAATTTATCTGTCTTCATTAATCTAATAGTGTCATGTAAGCTTGTGGATTCTCTTGTCTAAACCAGTCAAGACCTTTTCTCATGTCATCACTGATTCTAGCAACATCAGGGTGTAGTATATCGTTGTCAAACTGTACAGCTATAGTATATTCAGCGCCTTTAATAAAGTCATACATACTTAGCTCAGCGCCTGTTAACTCGCATTTGTCACCCGTAAAAGGATTAGCAACAGTTTCACCGTTATCATACCACATACCTTTAAACCACTTTGGCTTATCTTGTTTATTCTTTGTCTTCATAATAATCTTCTGATTCTAATAACTCATCTTTTTTATCGTTAAACTTATCTTCGTATATATCTTGCCACCATTGTTCTAAATTATCATTAAAATCATATTCCATATCGTCCCATATATGAGACTCTATCCATACATTTTGATTTTGACACAATGCTTCAATAGCTTGTTCTGACCAAGCACCGTAATCTTCATACTGATAACCATCTTGTGATACATAAGGTTTATCTTCATAAGTACAGAAGTATATATCATAGCTATCAGCTGTTGATTCACTGTATATTTTTAAACCTTTAGTTTCAGACCAAGTAGTAGTGTTGTCTAAGTTACCGCCATATTCTGATTCGATGTACTCGATCAGCCAGTTGGCATCTGGTTCCTGCATAATACCATCAGCTTCAAGAGCTTCATAGATTATATCGTCTGTTAATAATTCTGCCATTACTTAGTTAGTATATTATCACCGTACATAAAGTCATATGGTGACATTTTGTAACTAGTTAGATTAGAATAAGTTATAAGGTCTGACAGCTCTGACACTGTTAACTCTTGCCATAATGTTTTAGACATAAGTACATACTTTAGTCTTTTAGCGCTACTGTATTTTCTAGCACTTGATTTAAGCTCGTCCTTTAGTTCGGGTTTGAGCATTTCGTAAATTGATTTCATATTTATTATTTAATTATATTATCCAGCTTTGTTCGTATTTTAATTGTAAATTTTATTAGACTTACAAACCATCCACTCACAGTTAGTAGGCTTATGTCCTTTTAGAACCATTAAGTCTTCATAATCTTCTGTTTCTAGATCTGCTCGCCTTATATTATACATGAACACTCTACCCATTTCGTAGTCTAGTATCCACAAAAAGTTTCTTGCATCAGAGTTTTCTATAACCTCTAGTCTTTCTTCGTCTTGCATTTCATGCCATTTTTTTACTGAATCACTCATCGTAGTATTTATTAGTTGTTACATCTAGTTTGTTAGCGATGTGGCGAGCGACCAGTCTCATGAGATAACTATGAGTGTCGTTGATTATTGGGGACTCAGCATCTTTAGGTAGAAACTGATCGACTTGCCAATCACAATCTTTATATATTTCTTTTATAGTATTGTCAGCTATTGCTTCAGCTACTATGTTCATTTGTTTTATTACTGCCATATTATTATTTTAAACATGTGCCATAACCTCGTCGAGCGCCAAGCTTTCTTATACGTTTCGCCTGTTCTTTCGGCATAATCTGAATGGTATTACCGGTTTTGTGGTAAGTAAGAGCAATGCAACCATAAGGTTGAACAGTGCTACATTCGACGCAAGAGGTATAACCTAGTGCGAGGCGCTGCGGAGGTATTATATTTTTACATTTACATTTTGTCATACGATATTATTATCCAACTTTATTCGTATTTATATTGTAATTTTTTAAGTAGTACTCTAACATATAGTTTAATCTAGCTAAACCATCCCATACTTTAGCTCTTGCATAACCTACATATTTTCTAGTTTGTAGCTTGCCATCGATTAAGAATGTAGTTCTTTGCTCTTGCTTGTATTGTTTGTTAAGTTGGTAGTTAGATGAGCAACTGTTACAGTTTCTTACATAACCTGTTTTATATACTGCTAATCTTAGCTTATCTTTACTAGCTTTGTATACACCATTATAGTATCTATATCTAGCAGGTACAGGAAATTCAAACTCTCTTGTACCATTTATTGCTTGTCTTTGTGTAGTTACTTCTTTAATATTATATTCAATTAGTAATCTTCTTGCGTAAGCATCTTCAAGCATTTGCTTTTCTTGTTGCCAAGTGTATTTAGGTTTATTCATAGTTATTTAATTTAGTTGCGGGAGTAGGAGTCGAACCTACGACCTCGAGGTTATGAGCCTCGCGAGCTACCAACTGCTCTATCCCGCCATTTCTTGCATCCACTTCCAATCTTTTTGGAACATTTCATCTTGTGGTGCATATTTGTTATACAAATCTACTAGTTCTTTAGTCCAACCGCCTTCTGATTTTACTTTACACTCTAGTATATCACGCTGTTGTCTGCCATTTTCATATGCTCTATTGTCATCACTCATCATATAAGTATGGTCATGACACTCGAACATTTCTTCTAGTGTTAAATCATCAAAGTATTTTGGTTTATTCGACATAGCTAATTCCATTTATAGTTATATATTTAGTCCACTCTTTTGCATATGGTATTCTTTCATGTAAGACACCATCAACTAACACGTGAGTAGGTACACCGTGCACATTGTAGTTTATGTATTTTATTGTTTTCATATTATTATTATCCAATAGTTATCGTATTTGTATTGTAATTTTTATTAAATTTAGCATACCATTCATCTTCTACTAGCATTATTTCTTGTCTAGTTAACTTTATTACTTTATTGTGTGTATGCTTTCTATAACGTGCCATAGTGTATATCAGTATATTCTTCAACAGTTACCCATTTCTCTATGTCATTAGAGTAAATCATGCCGTCTATTACATGCTCATCAGCAAACGACCATAGTTTCTCGTGTGTATATTTTCTAGTAGAAGTCATAGTATATCTGTGTTACATGAGCGCGTTCGTCATAAGTTAGTAAATTCCAGTGTTTTTTGTATACTCTAAATGATATTTTGAGTAAGTAAGTATTTCTATGTGCCATAATTATTATTTTTTATTAGTTGATTGATAAAATTCAATTCTTTGTTCTACATCTTGACGAGTTATCTCGCCACTCATTTGTTTACCTATATAGTAAGTCATATCTATTTGCTTACCATTTTCGCATGTTAATACCCACTTCATTAGTTATATATTCCAAAGTTAGCATTAGAAGCATCGATTTCACCTGTTAGTAAACCTACTATCATAAATAGTATTCCTGAAATTGCTAGTGGCATTAAGAATCCGAAAGCTATTAGCTCTAAAGCTAGTTCTACTACTGATTTACCTTTTACATAGTTGTACACTTTATTGTACGTGAATTTAATTCTACTCATAGTTATAATTTTAATTGTTAGTTGACATGGTGAGAATCGAACTCACGTTAACCATTATGTCATTTGATAGATTCAACTTTGTTTTGAGTGGAGAGAACCGTCAACGCCCACCTCGGCTACAACCGAAAGAGATAAGTTAGATTATACTAACTCTTTATCTCTTAGCACTAATGGAATATTATTAGTAGCAGTATATGACTTGTATTTATTCCAGCAGTTTAAGTTAGTTAAAGTGTCTTTCATTATTGAAAATACTTTGTCATGATTGTAAGTTATTGTGTCACCTTTTTTATTAGTGAATTCAAATGTTACATTTTTTCCGATTAGTGATTGTCTTACAACAAATCTTTTAGTGATTAAGTTACTCATAGTTATTATATTTATTTATTAATTATTCTTATATTATTATTATCCATTTGTAGTCGTAATTGTATTGTATAAAAGTATGTAATTTGTTTACTATTAAATTTGCTATTAGTAGTACTCCGCACACTCTCAAACTATCTATATTAGTACAAACTTTATTCATATATTATTATTATCCAAGTACACTCGTAACTATATAGTATAATTATATAAAAAATTATAACATAGTAATGTAAAATGTGAAAATATTATACAAAAATATATAAAAAGGGGGCCCGTAGTGTAAAAAAAAGTAATTTTATTATACATTATAAAAACGAGAAAGGTAGGGGCAACACAAATACTCAATACATCTAAACAGTTTTTATATGACAATAGCCTTTAAGTATATACTAGTAATAGGCAAGTGTCACACTATATTTAAATTTCCACTTTACTATGTAATTATCTAACCATAGAAGAAATTAACTAAACATGCCTAAACAAAAGCTAAGCTTAAAAGCTAAAATCGCTAAGAAAAAAAGAGATTTAGCAGCAGCAAATACAGACAGAAGAAAGAAGATGCGTGCTGAAAATCAGCGTAGAAGACGTGCTGCGATTAAAGCTGGTAAAAACATAAAAGGCAAAGACTACGACCACAAAACCAAAAGATTTACAAGCATAAAAGCGAACCGTGGAAACAGAGGACACGGTACGCGCAATGAATAACTAATCCTCTGCAACCTAATAAATACCAAAACAATGACGTATTTTTATTACAAAACCACTACTATGGGTAACTCCAACCCACAAGTGTCCGAGGAAACCATAAACTTTTGGAAACACCTTGTAGAAAAGAAAAACTGGAGAATAGTTCAACTACCTAACGGTTTCTATCAAACAGAGTATAAAGACAAAGAAGATGTCTGGAGCGATGTTACTAGAAGAGAAACTATAGAAGGTGCAGAAGCAGCAATTGACGGAAGCATCGAACATTATTCTAAAAGGCTAGATTTTATAAAAGGCCCTAAGGTAGTTAAGGAATTTAAATAGCAATTCAATAAATTTAATTAAATGGAATACAATCAACCTAGTCAAATCGTCAAAGATTTAAATTTTGGCGACGATGGCAAGAATAGAATAATGAGTGGAGTAGATAAACTAGCTAATGCTGTTAAATCTACATTAGGAGCTTCTGGAAAATGCGTTATATACGAAGACGCGATGGGTAGACCGGTGATAACAAAAGACGGTGTAACGGTAGCACAATCCGTTGTCTTATATGACCCGGTCGAAAATATAGGCGCTACATTAATGAAAGAAGCTGCGAAAAACACAGTGAAAGAAGCAGGTGACGGTACCACTACGGCAACCGTCCTTGCTCATTCGCTATTAAGTGAAATGCAAAATAGCGATCTTAAACAAAGAGACATAAAAAATGGTATTGAATCTGCTTGTGATAAAGTAATTAAATATCTTCAAAAAAATGCTAAATCAGTATCAGGTGAAATGTTAACTAATGTTTCATCTATAAGTTGTAACAACGACGCTGAACTTGGTAGTATAATAGCCGATGCTTATAATAAAGTAGGTAAAGACGGTGTTGTTTTATTTGAAGACTCGCAAACAGAAAAGACTTATGCTGACATTGTAGATGGTGTACAAATAAATTCACCTTTACAATCAAATTATTTAATTACAGATAAAGATAGAGAAGTTTCTGAATTAGATAATCCATACATATTAATAGCATATTCACCAATTAGAAACATAAGAAGTATACAAAGTATATTAGAATATGTAATAAAACAAAAAAGATCTCTATTAATAATTGGTAACGTAGAAGATACACCTAAGTCTGCTTTATTGGCTAACCATGTAAAAGGTAATATAAAGTTAAATATTATTGACGCGCCTGGTTTTGGGCCTACTAAAGAAGATACTGTTGAAGATCTAGCTATTGTTACGGGTGCTAAAGTTATAAATGAATCACTTGGTGATGATATAGAACTACTTGACCACACATGTCTAGGTGAAGCTGTTAAATCAGTTACAAGCCAAAAGAACACGGTATTAACTGTTAGTAAAGATATAGACGTATTACAGGAGCGTATAGATCACGTAAAAGGTTTAATAAAAAAGGAAGCTAAAAATCCTTATATACAAAAAAAATTAAAAGAACGAATAGCAATATTATCAGGTAATGTTGGTATAGTTTTTGTGGGAGCAGACTCAGCAGTTGAGTTAAAAGAAAAAAGAGATAGAGTTGAAGACGCAATACATGCAACAAAAGCCGCTTTACAAGAAGGTATAATACCTGGTGGTGGTATAGCTTTGCTAAACGCATCTACAGCTATAAAACCTGAAAACGAAGCTGAAGCTTTATTACTAAAAGCAATACAAAAACCTTTTGAAGTAATATTGCAAAATGCTAACTTAGAGTGGCCTAATGGGTTACAAACTGGTGAAGGTGTTGATGTTGTAACTGGTAAAAAGGTAGATATGCTAAAAGCTGGTATAATAGATCCAGTTCTTGTTACTAAATCAGCTTTAAAAAATGCGGTATCTATTGCCAAAACAGTAATGTCTGCTGATTGTATAATATCTAATATGAGAACAAATGAGAGCAGTTAGTTATTATGTAGTCGTTGAAAAAATAAAAAACAAAGAACCAGAAAATAAAGGTTTTGTTATAGCTGAGCACCAAGATAAAGAGAATAAATACTTGAAAGGTAAGGTTATCAGTAAAGGTGAATTAGTAGAAGGTATTGATGAAAATGATATAGTTTGGTATAGTAGACACACAGGTCATGGTATTGAGTTTAATAATAATCTATACTACGTTATCAAGTATGGTGATATAGTTATAGTTGAGTGAAATTAAGTGCGTCTGATATAAGAGACTTAAATTTATTTAAATATTATAGGCTTGTACGCAAGTGGGCTTGTAAAACTTATAACCTAAAAGATGCAGATTTAGAACTTTTGATCTATTTAGATTGCAAATCGCGATTTACACGTAATAACTTTATAGATGGTTCTTACACAATGTCATGGGATAAAAACCGATGGGAGAGATTACGACGCGAAGGCTGGATAGAAGTGTGGAGACATCGAAACAGAACTACAATTAAATATAGTATATACAAAACCTCATTTAAATCAAGTCAACTTATATCCCGTATATACAGAATCTTATTGGGTGAAGAGGATATTCCAACTTCAGAACGAAACGTATTTTATAATAACAAATCATATACAGACAAAGTATTTAATAAATCTATTGACGATATGATTAAAGATAAAGACAGGTAATGAGTAAATTATTAAGCAAACTATTTGGCAATGCTGGAGGTAGTGTCATAGAAAAAATTAGTGGTGTTGTAGATAAATTTGTACACACTAAAGACGAGAAGGCAGCTTTTGAAAAAGAGATGACTAAAATATTAATTGATGCTGAAGCAGCTATGCAAAAAAACGTAACCGAAAGGTGGAAAGCAGATTTAGAGCACGGCAACTGGTTAACGCGTTCAGTTCGACCACTCGTTCTTGTATTCCTAATAGTGGCGACCGTGCTCATGATATTCATAGATTCTGGATCTATAGCTTTTGAAGTAGAAGAAAAGTGGACAGATTTACTTCAGCTTGTACTTATAACTGTTATTGGGGCCTATTTCGGAGGTCGAAGTGTTGAAAAATTAAAAAAGAAATAAGCTATGCCAAAAATTGATAGCATAAAATCTGATTTAAATATAACTAGTGGTGATAAGCTTTTAGGATCAGACGCAAGCGGTGGAACCAGAAATTATGTTATATCTGATGTAACTAAATTTTTTAAAGACACAAATGCAGCTGGTGTAGCTGGTCAACTTACTTATCAGTATAAAAGCATTGCTCCATTTAACACGGGGTCAATGCGTGTTACATTTTCTAGCGGATCTACGTTTCAAAATGCTACTTCAATAAAAATTAGTAAATTTCCTTTTGGATCAACTTATTCTTTTGAAAACTTATTAGACATTTTTACTAATACTCAAATTTTAATAGTAGATGTAGAAGATCAGGATAATTTTAGTGTATATGACACTACAACTGTAATACAAGATAGTAATGAGGCAGACTTTTACAATATAGCTGTAACATCAACAAAACACAATGGATCTTTTGTAAACGAAAAATTTTACGCAATAATATCTATGGGTGGTGGTGGAGCTGATAAATCAACCGAACTTGTATTTACATCATCAAGCTTTGCTACAAATAATGGAAGCTTACTAACAGAAACGATAAACGGATCATCTATGCCTTATGTTGTATTTAATCACAACTTAGGTAAAAAACCAGCTATATCAGTAGAACAAGAAGGTTCACCTGGTCAAGTTGCATTGATGCCTGTAAAATACATAAATAATAGCACTGTACGAGTGTATTTCACTGGTACTACAAGTGGTAAAATATACGCAAACTAAAAAAACTTAAACTTAAACAACTATGGCAATTCCATTTCTTTCAAACATAAAACTAAACGGTAATCAGATAAAAGAACTGGTTGTCGATCATAAGTCGGGTGGTCAACCTACCGAGGCTTATCATGGTCAGCTTATATTTAGAACTGACGAAAACAAAATATATATAAATCACTCAACAACATATGCGTCACCAAGTTGGTCTAGTATTGCTGGTGATATTACATCTATTACAGCTGGTGCTGGTTTAACAACACCGGGTGGTACAACGGGTGATGTAACTATTAATGCTATCGGTGGTGATGGTATAACAGTAGGTACAGATGAAATAGAAGTAACGGTTGATGGAACAACATTAGAACTAAGTGATACTGATGGATCTGGTGCTGTTAGAATAAAAGACGGTGGAGTTGCTACAGCTAAAATAGCAGATGATGCTGTTACACTAGCTAAACTAGAGCATCAAACAAATGATACAGTATTTAAAGTAAATGGCTCTGGTGTACCAACAGCTGGCACTATAGATACCGTAAACATAACCGCTGATGCTGTTACTGGCGCAAAAATTGCTGATGATGCTGTTGACTCAGAACATTATACTGATGGATCTATAGATACACAACATATAGCTGATGAGCAAGTTACATTTGCTAAAATGCAGCATATTGGTTCTGGTAGATTATTAGGTAGAACAACAGCGATGAATGGTGATATAGAAGAGATAACAGCTGCTAATCACAGACCTTTCTTAAAATCAGCATTAGGTGGTGCTTTTGGTAGCAACGAGCTTGAAATTGGTACAAACGCTGATACAATTACTATTCCTGGTAACTTAAAAGTAACAGGTGATACTACTTATAGTAATGAAACAATACAAATTGTAGATGATAACAAATTAGCGTTTAGAGCTGGTGATAGTGATACAGCTGAGTTAATACTTACGGCTGATAATGTCTCAACTGATAAAACAATAACAATGCCTGGTATAACAGGTAAGGTTGGTGTTTTTGAAACTTCTAATGCGCTTATAACAGCAACACCTGCTGAACTTAATATAATGGACGGTGGAACATCTGCTACGTCAACAACAATAGCTGATGAAGATAGGTTTGTAATGAACGATGCTGGTACAATGAAACAGGTTGCTGCTAGTGATGTTAAAACGTATATTGAAACATTTATTGCAACTAGAGAGTTTGTTGTTGAGTTAGATGATACAGAGAGTGCTGTATCAAAATCAAGTAATACATATACCGTAACTCACGGACTTGGTACTAGAAACGTTTTATGTCAAGTAATAGAAACATCTTCAAGTGCTAGTACAAATTCAGACAAAAAACATCAAACAGTTAACGTAGACGTTGATAGACCAGATAATGCTGGTAACACAGTAGATGTTATATTTGGACAAACTGTTACTGATGGTGCTTACAAAATACTTATTACCAAAATAGGTTAATAACAAAACAAAACATTAGGCGGTACGTAAGTACCGTCTTTTTTACTATTCAAATAAACTAATATGGCAATACCATTTTTATCCCCTACTGGGAACATAAACATATCTGATGCTAGCCCGTCTCTTACTTTAACAGATACGGACAACTCAAGTGCTATTACATTTTCATCTGTTGGTGGAGCTTTAGTTCTTAATACTACATCAGATCAGGTTTTTCAAATAAGTGGCTCAGAAAAGTTTAGAATTTCTTCAAGTTTAGCAACATTTCCTTCAAAAGTTGACTTTAGAGGTGGTGGTAGCGGTTATAATGCAATAAGACTTGTAAATAACACAACGGCTGACAACAACAAACAAACCGGTATTACAACTTTAAATTACGCTGGTAACAATGTTTCAATAATGCAATACGCTACCAATTCTAACGCAAACACTGTGTATTATGGTAGTGCTGATGGAGCACATCGTGGATTACAAAACCATAGATTTTACGTAAATAGTGGTGTTGACACCGCTAGTAGTGGTCACGAACAAGCTTTACATATTGCTAGTGACAAATCTGCAACTTTTGCTGGTAAAGTTGGTGTTGGGACAGCACCTACTACTCAACTTCAAGTAAGAGGCGCTATTACAACGTTGGGCGATGCTCGTTACAACTTAAGATTAGATGACGCGACTACGATGGCTGCAGGTGTTGGCGCGGGTATTGTTTTTGGAGGTCAATATATTACCAATAACACTACACCAACAAACTTCGCGGCTGTTTGGAGTAAAAAAGAAAACGCTACTAGTGGTGAATTTGGAGGAGAATTACACTTAGGAACAAGAGTTAATAGTGGAAATATTTCAAGTGATTTAATAATAAACAGCGCAGGTAATGCAGATTTTGCAGGTAAAGTTAGTGTTGGTGGTGGTGACACATCAACCGCTCAAGTAGCTTTAAAAGGGCAACAAAGTTTATTAAGTTTTATAAGAGGAACTTC
>Ga0208159_1000285_pt1 | contig 20980 bp, 36 predicted proteins | sample 9_EtaG_FD_184082 | JGI IMG/M metagenome (GOLD analysis project Ga0208159, IMG submission 184082) | Marine viral communities from the Subarctic Pacific Ocean - 9_ETSP_OMZ_AT15188 metaG (SPAdes) (version 2) | ecosystem: Environmental > Aquatic > Marine > Oceanic | place: Pacific Ocean | collected... | reverse complement strand
CCTACACGATCATTGCCCGCATCAACAAAAAGCATGTGGGTATTACTATTAGACTCTACTCTAAAGTCTATATCATTACTGTCTTCGTTGAAAACTGCTTCACTCGTTTGCAAGCGTATTCGTTTTACTTCAGAACCACCATGCATAGTTTTGATTGATAACATCCCATCTTCTGAACCATCTGCGGCACTAATAATGGTACTGCTTATAGAACCATACACTACATCTTGCGAGTTGTTGTTTCTGCCTTCAAAGTCAATACGACCTAAAAGGTCACTATCTGCTGGAGAGCCAGAGTTTCTATACATTCTAAGGTTAGGACCAGCATTAGCGTCTGCATCAGTAGATGTAAGTGTTAAATTGTCTGAGTTATCTGTAACTGTAATTGTAGAAGCAGAACTAGAAGAAAATCCAGTCATTTGAGTAGTGCCAGCTAAACTCAAATCAGTAAAAGCATCTACTACTGCTGCTCCTGAACCAGCACCATCTAAATAAACAGCTTTTACATCGCCAGCTGGTATGGTTACGTTAGCTCCAGAGCCTTGTGAAATAATTATATCTTGAGAACCGCTTGTACCATTCTCAATAAATTGCATCCTGCTCATAGTATTAGGAGCAATAGTTATGGTACAAGTAGAGTCTAGTGTGCCTGTATATTTTAAATACATAGCTCTACCAGGATCAGAGGCTCCGTCTGCTACTGTTGTAGTATGTGTATCTGCATTAGTAGTTATAGCTTCTGTGCCAAAGCTAAGAGCTTCTCCGATTAATTCTAAGTTTGTGTTAGTTATGTCACCCCAAGTTCCACTAGCATCCCCCGTTGCTAATTCATTGAGCCTTAGATCGTTTACATATGTGCTTGCCATACCAATTATTCTCCGATTTGATTAGATTATATACTTTTTTTACATAATAGTTAAGCTACATCTTCCCAGTTAGGGTCTTGTGTATCATTAACATTTGACCATGTTATTGTTTGACTATCGTTTACATTCGTCCAGCTTGGATCTTGTGCGTCATCCACTATCCCCCAAACTGTGACATTAGGGGTTCCTGTAGTTGCTTCTTGACCTGTTAGGGTTATTGTTGCTTTAGATATTGTTGTTGGTGTTCCTAATGCACTGGTTGCTTCTATACCTGTAACTTGGACCGTCATGCCCAAGGCTATAGATACAGTGCCTAGTGCACTTGTGCCTGCTTGCCCTGTAGAGGTTATGTTTGCTTTTCCTATAGTTGTGACTGAACCTACGGATGCTGTGGAATCAAGACCTGAAACAGTTATGATTGCTTTAGCAACAGTCGCAACTGTTCCTAGTGCACTTGTAGAAGTTAATCCAGATAGTGTGACTTGTGCATTGTGGTGAACCGTTACAGATCCTAGGCTTGCTGTAGCACTCAGTCCTGCTACTGGAACATTGGCTTCACCGTCTACATCTACTGATACAGAACCAACTGTACCAACTGCACCTTGTATAGAAGCTACCGCTTGTGCGTTTACACCAGCAACAGGTGCGCCTGTAGTTCCTACTAAAGAAGCTGGTACTACATTAGCCTCTGCATCTATAGAAACAGTTCCTAATGCAGAAGTTGATGATAAACCTGTGAGAGTTACAGGGTTGGGTTCACCCCAAGTGTCCGAGCCCCAAGTGCCTCGACCCCAACCAGTGATCGCTGCCATTTAAAACTAAGCTATTCTTATAATAGCTGTGCTTGCTGCAGCAGCAGGGAAAACTATAGTAAAGTCTCCAGCTGTTGAAGTTTTATCTCCACCGAAATCTATTGTAGCGACAGAAGGATCTCCTGACTGTGTGTCATTGTAGATCATACATCCTCTAGCTGTTACAGTAGCTGTACCGAAAGTTAAATCAGCAAAGTCTGTAAAACCAGTTGTACCACCACTTGTTGGATTTACGTTAGTTAAAGCTGCACCGCCTGATGTGTAATTAGTACCACTGACTTGATTAGTTGTTGTAAAAGCTGTGGTTGCTGCACCCAATGTAGCTGAACTTGTGTACAAAGCTAGTTTAAAACTGTTGCCCCCAGAAGCTAAAAAATTATGTTTTGCTTCTAATAACTCTTTTTTAAAGCTAGTTGTTAATGTTGATGATATCGCCATTACTTTATCTCCGTTAATATTTTAGCTAAATCTTCATGACCTTGTTGCGTCAATAGATTTTTCATAGTGCATCTTTCACTATTGATGCTCTGCTTAATATAATAAAGTATTGTGTTGTAAATAGCTACTCTGAATGCTTCTGCTTGTTGTTTGACATGAGGAGCTGCGTTTTCAGATATTCCGCATATTCTTTCTGTTGCTCGTTCTGCCCAGTACTCTGGTGGATGTCCTCTGTTATTTTGTGTTGCTACGCTTATGTTACCTATACTGCTTACTGTTTCTATTTCTATCATGTCAATATCTTTTAGCTTCTGGTGGTGTACTTAGGATAGGGATTATTTCTGCATTTTTTCTGTTTTCTTCTTCTACCGCTTGAGTATATTCTTTAAACCCTACTTGATAAAATTCTCCTGTTTCAGGATCATACATAACTAATGGTGGGTTATCTAATCTATGGTATCCATATATTTTATCTTGTATTGGCACGTCTGTATCTAGTAACCCAGACCTAGGAGCTACGCTCACTACTATCCCCGCAGTTATGCATTTAGATAACCAAAACTCTACACAGGCTCTTCCTGCTTCTGCAAAATGCAAATTACCTTTATAAGTAAAATCTATTCCAAACATGTTTACTCTGCCGACTCTGTTATACATAGCGAAGGCTATAGCAAAACATACTGTGTTATTTAAATAACTGCTGCCTGTTTCTTTAACAACATCAATAAGTGGAAACTCTACTAAGTTATCACATCTATCATCAAGCTCGCAGGTATAGATTGGTCCAGGATGAGACTTTAATACTTTACGCATTATGTGTGTTTGACTTCCTGCATCATCTGTGTCTAAAAATCTGCTAGCTGGGTCTAACATAAATGTTCTATCGACTTGTCTAGCTATGCCTGCCATAGCATTTATAGCCCAGACTTCATCAAATTCATTTCCGTGTGATATTGATAGGTGGTAGTCTAGCTGACTTTCACCCATAGCAACTATGGCGATGTTCGCCCCCTCGAGTTTTTCTATTCTCATGATTGTGGTGTTCTCCTTACTTCATCATATCTATATTGATCTTGGGTAGATTTGCCTTCCCCAAGGTTTTTCAGTAAGCCTATAGCTTCTTGAAATCTTTGTTCATAGATTGGCAGTGACTCATAGTTTTTGAGATAAACCATGGCTTCTACTAAACTACCGTATAGCATTGCGTTAGGAGCATTTTCCGATAACCAAGTTGAGCCAGAATCACCCGCCGAAGTAAGGGACGAGGGTCTAAAAAAGTAATGTAATTCAAATGTGTAGTTAGAATCAGGAGTTGGTGCTAAGATAAAAGTATCTTCATCAAACTCCGCATAATACTTTGGTAATCCTGTTGTAGAGGATGCGGGTGTAAAATCCCGTATAAAACTTGAGTGTTTCAATTTAAGATAGTTGTAATTAGAGCTACTGTCTATTACAGCTAAACTAAATGAAGACAAGTAATCGCTAGGTGCTCCTAGATATGCAGTACCAGACGTTGCTGTTCCTGTTACATTTTTAATAAAGTCGTCCAGTTGGACAGCTTTTAAAATTCTTTCTTCTGTAGTTTTTATAAAGTTAGGTAGATTATTTACGAAAGATGTTTCGTCTGTTTCTGAATAATCTTGTATTGCTGTTTTTAAAGTTGATAGTGTCCAAGTCATTTTTATCCAGTGGTTACTGTTACTTCACCCACTTCTCCTTCTAACTTGCTTATAAAAAAGCTAGATCCTATAACATCATTGTGAGAGACAAGCATTGATGGTGCTGTTACTCCTTGACTATCTTTTGTGTTTTCTGTTTTAACTATACCGTACCCTGTAGTTGGAGCTGGTTCTGTGTCTCTAGGCTGTACTAATGCTTCTGGATCTGTTGGTACTGGTGTTGGTTCTAGTTGTGGATGCTTAGGTTCAAAGCAATCATAACAGACCTTTAAACCGTTCCACTCTGTCCTAAGGTCTAAGTATTTATAAACAAAGCCACATCTATCACACTGACCTCTAGAATATTTTCCTAAAGCGTACGCCACTATAAATAACTCCTATGAGGAACTAGGTGTAGTGAAGCTCTGTTACGATCTTCATCTGCAGCTAATTTAAAATCTTGCTCGTATTGTTGTTTTAATAACCCAACTCTTTCTGGGTTTTTCTTCAAAGCTATGTAGTATGCTAGACCGCTAGTCATACAAGGTATAAATCTTGAGGGCACTTCTGGATCTTGAGCAGAAGCAGTTACATCATCTATACGTTGTATGGTGTTAGCCACTAATCTGTATGTTGCTACGTTATCTGGTGTTGGCCATAGTTTTACTACAGGTGTAGTTTGTCGGTCTACGAAAAATTGAGTAGGTCTTCCTGTAGAAGCTTTATCTGGTATATTTAAATATTCTGTACGACCTATCCTTGTTAGTTGTAGATCTGTTGTAGAAGATGCATCTATCTGTCTGATGACTGCAGAAACTATATCTATATCAAATGAGTTAAGTGTATAACTACTTGTACCAGAAGTTAGGTTAGTTGTAACTTGTTCTATCGTCCAGAGGTTTACACCTCTGTTAGCCCAGTCTGCAAACATGATGTTCAGAGACCGCCTTGCAGCCTCTGCATCATATCCTGTTCTAAGCTCTAAGCCAGCTAACTCATAGGCTTCTTCTATAGTGTCTGCAATGGTTAGCTGGAAAGTCTTAGTTCCTGATGTCGCCATTATTCGTAATCTTTAATACAGTGTAAAACTATTAAATAAGTATCACCTGAACTGTGACCTGTAGTTGTAAGTACGATGTCTCCATTTTTTCCTGATCCTGCTGTATTTTGTAATCCACCAAAAGGTCCGAAGTCTAAAATACCGTCAGCACTAGGGTTTAATTCCATGCATAGTGTGTTTGAGCTTGCTTTCCAGAATAAACCTATTTTAGTAAATCCTAAAATAGAATAATAAACTTTAGTTAGTTTTACTCCTGTACAAGCTGCACCATCACTTTTGCGTGTTGCTAAAGCACTTACGTCCACTTTAGCGACAGCACTTTCACCAGTGCCGTCACTAACATTGGTCAGCTGAACTATGAAATCTTTGTCGCCATCAAGGATGGTTGTTGAAGTTACTGCATCAGCCATTATTTACTCCTGATTATGCGTCAGCGAATGGTGTTACTAAAGTTCCTGAACCTAGTGTAATACCTTCAACTGCATACTTAGCAGAAGCTATAGCAGTAACTCTAATAATACTACCAGCTAATCCGCCTTTAGTAGAACCGTTTAAGGTTATAACGTCATTGCTTGCGCCTGATATAAATGTTTTACCTGTAGCGTTATTTACACCTGTGTAAAGTCCACCTACAAACTTATCAGTTCCATCAGTTAAAATATCCATATCTGTAGCAGCAGTTTCTACTACAAAGAAGAAACTAGCACCTAAGTTATTAAGTTGGTTAGGATCTGTAGGATCTGATGGAGCAGTTGTAACTATACTGGGCAATGTAAATTTACCGTCAGCATCGTTAGTTGTTAAAACTCTACCAGAGTGTGCGGCAACCGTTAGTGTTGTGTCAGCTGTTAAACTAACTACTGCTGTGTTACCTGCTGTTATAAAACCAGCTAATGATTTGACTGGTCCTGAAAATGTCGATTTTGCCATAATTTCCTCCTTTGGAAATAAGTCTTATAGTCTTGGCTTGTCTGCTAGGTCAGTCTATAAAACAAGTTATTTATCCTAGATGAATTTATTCTATAGTAATAATTATCAAAAAGAAAGGGATCCGAAGATCCCTTTCCTAACCTATGCTTAATGATTAAGCACCTGGAGATGCGTACATGCCACGCCAGTCACTAAAGCCGAAAGAGTATCTCTCTCTTGCTTTATATCTGACATTACCAGTTTCGAAGTCTCCTTCCATACCAGTGGTCATGGGTGATCTCTCAAAGTGCTTCATGCCATTAGGTGCATCTGTTTTGATAAAGAAAGCATCTGTATCAGTTAGATAGTGGTTAACCACATAACCCTCTGGGAACATTCCCATGTTCTTCATAGCGTTGATGTCGTTATCCGATGTTGATGTTCTTCCTGGAGAATTTAATATTCTGTCAGCCACAAACTGTAGTTGTGGTGGAACAATCAACTTTCTAGCTTGTACATTTACTTTGATTCCTCTTTCATCTTTAAATGCAGAGATATCAATTAATGCATTCTCTAACGAAGTTTCGTTAAGATCAGCAGCAGTGCTAGGTTCATTAGACTGATCGCCAGCTGTTAAGCTAGGGTGGTCAGTCGTGAAAAGTGGTTTACCATCTCCTCCAGGGAATGAAGTAGAGAAACCATTGTTAAGCACGTTTGCAGCTTTTACTTGCTTCGTGTTAGCCATTGAACGAGCTAAAGCTCTTGTATATCTAGAAGATAGTGTATCGTAGAGATTATCTTCGATAGCTTCTTCTGTCAATGCGAAAGCCAAAGCCACTGTTTCATGAGTGTAACGAGAAGTAAAAGTTTCTTGAGCTGTATCATAACTTACTGCTGCACCTTCTCCTTTTACTGGAGCTTGTGCGAAGCCTGATAACATCACTTCTTCCTCAAACGCTCTGTCTGAAGCTTCTGTGTCAAAAATCTCTGCATGCTCGTTCTCATAACGGTTATACTCGAGACCAAAAAGTGCATTCAGTCCTGGTTCGAGTTCTTTTACTAATTGAGCTCTATTAATTGCCATTTTATATCACCTTTTAGTCGTTACCGTATGTTGAAGCTGGGAATATGAAATACCCTCTAGCAAATTCAGCATTAGCTGTGTTATCTGGTCTATCCACATAAGCAACTAATTTAGCTATACCACTAGCGGTAGTCGTAGTCACACCTTCTTTCGAACGGTTATTGTTAGTATCACCTGCAGTTGTAGAGATAGTGTGTACTTTTCCTACGTCAGCTTGTGAAGGAGTTCCAGTAAACTGGGCTTCATAAACTATATTAGGATCAGCATACACGTATGCTTTAATATTTGCAGAACCAAGTGTGGTAGTTCCAGAGACAAATCTTCTTGTGAAGATTACTTCTCCAGTCGTATCCTGGTATTCAGCACCACCAAATACACCTAAAGGAGCATCAGTTGCTCCAGCTTGAAGTACAAATCCGCTTGTGAGCTTGACGACGTCACCTGAAAAGATATCGCCACTAGCACCACTTTCTATAGCAAACTCAGAAGGGCGGATAGTGCCTCCAGCCATGTGATAAGCTGGTGTGAAACCATTTGGGTCATTTACATTTGCCATTATTTTTCACCTTTAAAGTTAATTAAATTAATGATTCTCATGAATCATTTCCTTTACCAAATGTGACTTGTGATTTCCTATTAGGTTGACTAATAGGCATCCTGCTGTCACTTTCCCGCATAAGATTATTATCGACTGACTGCATCTGGTCTGCTGCCATTTGTCTGTAGTATGCACGTCGTTGCTCGACGGTTTCGATAGGCATCTTTGCGAGTACTAATCCACCTACTCCGATTACACCTGCGTGTTTTCCATCCTCCACAGTTGGTGCTTCAAACTCAGGGTGTTCCTCAGCTCTCACTGGTTCCCAGCCTTCACGAATACGTTTTGACATATTCGCTTTGTCCTCTACTCCTACCATAGATTCTCTAAGCCATCTATAGATGTAACCTTCTGGTGGCGTTGGTGCGTCTAATAAAGACGGTGGTTGCCATGGTTTAGGTCGAGAAACTTTTTCTCGACTATCTGCAGATCTTGGAGCTCGATCTGTTGTGGTGATTTCTTCTTTGTTATCAGCCATTTTTATCTCCTCACTTGACGTGTTTTGCGTACTCTTCAAGAGGAACCCCTAGTCTTTTAGCTATCGCTACTTGACTTGGTGTCAACTTGACAGTGCGTGCTTTACCTGCTGTTCCTCTTGCACCTCTGCTTGAGTTAGCTACAGGTTCTTGCACGTTATTATTTAATTGAGAAACTTCTCCTCCAGTATTAAACTTATGAGGAAAAGCTTTCGCCATTCTTGAATCAACCTCTGCATAATATTCATCAGAAGCTGGATCAAAACCTTCTTTTTCAACTAATTGCCTATGAAAAGCAAAAGCACTTGTAGTCATAGCTAAGTCTTCACCAAACCATTCATTTTTAGCTGCCCACTCTTGAGCTTTAGGGTCTGGTGCAACTTCTTGTTGAACTTGTTGCTGTACTTGCTGTTCTACTTGTGGAACTTCTACAGGTGTTTCTTGAGGTTCTGGTTTAACCCTTGTTAAACTTTCTTGCTCTACAGCCAGCTTTGCTATTTCTTTTTGTGCGTTTAACATAGCGTCTGTGTCGCCTATGTCGTGTGCTTGTTTATAACGTTCTTCTGCTGATTGTAGTTGTGTGTCAACTCTAGCTGTATACTCATCATAAAGACTTTGATCTTTCTGTGTGAGATTAGCCTGAGTAGTGTTTAACTTTTCTTGTACACCTTTAGCATATTCTATTGCTGCTTGTTCCCTTCTTTCTGCTTCTCTTATTTTATAGGTTAGTTTATTAATTCTTTTCTTTACTGATTCACTATAATCATCTATTTCTTCTTCGTCAGATACATCCTTCTCAGGTTCTGTTTGAGTTTCCGCAGTTTGTGGTTCTGCAGTTTGAGTTTCAACTTCTTCAAGCGGAGTTGCTTGTTCAGTTGTTGCCTCTTCGAGTTCTACCTCTACTGTTTCTTCAACAGCTTCTTCTACTTGTTGCATGGATTCTGCCATGTTATTTCTCCTTTGCGTGTTACTCTACATCCTCAGGGTTATTAACCACTGCTAGTATTTCATCATCGTTTATTAAACGCAAGTCGCCACCATCAATTTTGATTCTAGCTCCTGCATACCTACCGAAAATAACCCAGTCTCTTGCTTGGCACCAAGCGCCATTAGGAAACTTGTTCTTATCTTTGTAAGCATCTGGTCCCAATGATACTACGAAACCAACATTAGTACCTAATCTTTCTTTTTCTACATAAGACTCAGATAAGTGTATGCCACCCTTAGTTACTGCCTTTTGTGTAAAAGGTAAGATTAATAATCTGTATCCTGTTGGTTCAGGTAGTTTATCCATTAAGGACTCGTCTTCCTGTATTGATTCAGGTGTAAATTCCTGTTCTGGTTCCTGTTCACTTTTTAGTTCACGCACCTTATCTATATGATCAGGTATTGGTGTGCCTTTTTTAGCCTCAGATTCCATCGTTTTGCTCCTTTATATTTTGCAGGTCTATAATTGTTCTTTCAGCTGAGCTAAGACCTGACAGCTCACCTAAAATTCTTTGATACCCCTCCCAATCTTGCACACCACCAGTTTTTAAAACTTCGGTGAGCTCTTCTTGCCTTTGGCGTAGTTCTCGTAATGTTTTCTCTACTATATATAATCCGTCCACTTAGCAGCCCCAATCTCTTCTTGCCCAATAGTTGGCACTACACCTGTCGCTTTTTATACCAGCACTACGTGCACAATAAGATTTTTTTCTTGCTTTGTTATTTTTATGCATGCCTAATTTAGCATCACCGAAAGTAATACGTTTAACTTTATTCCCATCACTGCTACATTTACCAACAAAAACTACTTTACGTTTTTTACCGTATCCAGGTTCACCTTTACGCAAAGCTCTAGGTTTATTAAGTGTAACTTTTTTACCTTGATATTCTGCCATTACTTTTTCCTCGCCTTTCTAATAGCCTCTTTGCCTTTTTTAAATATACCTGCTACCTGACTTTTACCCATAACTTTAGCTCTTTGTTCACCTACAGTTAATATTTGTATTTTTCTAGCGAAGGGTTTTTTAATCTTCTTAACTTTTGCGACTGTAGCTCTTGCATCTGCAGGAGTTGCGAATTTAATAGGGACTGTGTCTTTTGGGTTCTCATCTGTGTATAAACGTCTTCCGCTACCTTTAGGCTTTTTACCTGTACCAGTTTTAGGATCACGTTTCTTTCTAGGCATTTTAAAAATATTTAGTTTTTCTTTTTTTACTAGACATCACAGCACCGCATCCTCTTGAAACAGCACCGCCTGCTTGCATTGGTTTAGGTATAGCTCCTTGACCCATTAATACATCTTTACGTGTGATTTTACCGTCTCCACTAAAATCAGGAAAACCATTTTTCTTTTCTCCACCTTTAGCCATTTTCTTTTTCTTTTTGCCTCCCTTTAATAAATCTTTATCTGCTTTTCTTGCTCCGCCTTCACCTGTAGCAAAACTTCTTACACGACCACAGCCCCAACTATGTGAGCTTTGTCCTGGACGAGATCCTGAACTAAAAAATGCTCCTTGACCTCTTTTATATACTTTATTAAGTGTAGCCTCTGATTTACCACTACTCTTAGCATACTTTCTTACGCAAGCTGGTGTTCCCATTATTTCTTCTTCCTCCTTACAACTTTTCTTTTCTTAGTTGCTGGTTTCTTTTTATCTTTAGCCCTAGACTTTTCTACAGCTTCATAATCCTTCTTAGTCATTTTACCAGAAAGATACTTCTTCCTAGTTCTGAGTATTTCCCTCTCCCTAGCTTTAGGGTTCTTAGCACCTTTAAGGTATGCTTTAGGCACTCCTTTTTTACTTTTTGCTACCTTTGGGAACTTCCTCTTCATACAAATTATTAAATGTTACTAACGGATCCATATAACTTACATGTCCTTCTGCTGAATGTGTCCACTGAGATGGTCTAAAATCTGGTGCTCCTGCTCCAGTTTCCCACAGTGCTGGGCTTGTAGCCCTCACTCTATTGTTAGGTAATGCTACAAAGTTACCTTGCCACTCACAGTCTTCTGTAATATATAACACATGAGACTGTTTGTGTTGAGCTGAGTCATCAGCTATATCATTACCAGTGTAGTCAACAGTAAACATATATTTACCATTATAAAAGTTTCCATCAATTTTGCAAAGCCACGGTGAAGAAGATACTCTGTCCATAACCACGACAGAGTGATCTCTTGATTCACAGTCCCAAGGTTGAACTAAATGATCTTCCATAGGAACTGGGTATTCTTCACTAGGGATATCAGCAACAAGAGCCTGTATTGGCATCCTTGCCCACATCGCCCCACCGTGTATATTTCCTTCATCCCAGTCTTCGCATTTAGACTCTTCTCCTGTGAACACTACTTGAAAACTTAATGATCTATCAGGTATCGTGTTAACTGCTATAGCGAGTGCGTGAAGATATTCTCCGTGGTACTTTTCGTGGTTATGTGTAAACTCTCTTCTTACCCAACATTTAAAATGTGGGATATTACTGATGAGATGCGCCACTTACTTTTTCTTTCTTCTAGTGGTTTTTCTCTTAGCTCCACCCTTTGACATTCTACGCTTCATGCCACCTTTTGACATTCTACGCTTCATACCCATTTTGCTTCTTCTCATTACCATGGTATTAACCCCATTTTTTAGTTTTAGTTCCGCCCCAATATTCTACAGCATGCCCTTCCGATATAAGTTTTTGACATACATCTTCACCGTCTACTGTATATGGGACGCCCAGTATTCTGCCATATTTCCCCTTACCTAGTGATTTCAGTTTGAAGGTTCCAGTGCAGAGTTCTTTTAGCCTCTCTTTGGCTTTTAAACCTAGTGCTTTTTCTGCTAGGTTTCTTGTTCTTGATTCTGGTGTATCTATACCAGCTAGTCTGACTCTTTGTTTGTGTAGCTTGACATCAAATCCTAAGTCTAGGATACAGTCAAAAGTATCTCCGTCTACGACTCTATCTAGTGTTGCTCTGTATACAAACTCGTCAGGTGTTTTACTCATGAGTATTTAGTGGTTTTCCTACGGTTAGGCATGACTGCTCCACATCCTCTGTGTTTTGATTTCATAAATACGCCACCTGTTTGCATGCCTCGAGCTTGCTTCATCTGAGCTTCTGTTGGTGCACCTTTGTCACCCTTCTTACGCATTTTTTCTCCACGCTTTCTTTTAGCGTGAATGTTTGCCCAGAGTCCAGGTCTTTTCTTGGACACTACCTAACTCCGCTAGGACTAGAGTTGAATTTAGTGCCTCTAGTTGCTGCTCCTTTACCTTGAACAGTTTTCTGACCTTGACCAAAAATATCGCTATTAGTTTTAGTTAAGACTACTGGTCCTTTGACAACTTTTGATAAGTCTATCTTTTTAGGGGCAGGAAAATTAACTTCTTTATATTTAGTTGTATCTTTCATTTAAGTACCTTTTGTGTTTGTATCTGCTGATCTGACATCTTTTAATATCTGACCATAAGTTTTATTATTGTCATTTTGAGCCCTTAGTAAAGCTTCTTCTCTATCCTGAGCCACCTTCATTTCTGCTATAGCCTCTTGTGATTCTATTTTAGCTAAATCTACCTGACTTCGTAAAGCATCAGACTGAGCTCTTTGTGCTATCTCTTCACGTTTAAGTGAAACTATAGGATCCATCTGGGCAGCTTGTTGTGCTTGTAGTAAAGCTTGTTGTTGTCCAGTTACTTGCTGAGTAGCATTAGCAGCAGCAAGTGCTATTTCGTTCATAACTTGTGGATCTTGTATTTGTTCAAGCGGTGGAAGTTGTTGACCTAGTGCTTGCTCGATCTGTTGTTTATAAACCATAGAAGTATGTTCTTGTATATTCGCCTGTATAGTTTGTAGTGCTACAGGGTTCTGCTGCATCATAGGGTTCTGTAAAAAAGCTGTATGTGCAGTTATGTATGCATCATGGTTTTGAAACTCAAAAGCTTTTATAGGTTGTCCTAAGATTGCTGCTTGTTGTTCACTGACTGGATCTCTAGGCGGTACTTCTTCTTGCGGAGGTAAAAGTAGATCTATGTTTTTTACTTCTAAGGCTTCATACATTCTTTTGTATGCTTCACGCAGATTATGTATTTGTGGTGCAGCTTGTGCCATCTGTAGTTCTTGTTGAGCTAACATCACACGTTGAGCCATACTAAATATATTAGGATCACTGACTGGAATAATATCTACACGATCATCAAAGTCTGACTGTTTGATATCAGAGGGTGCGCCTTCCACCGCATAGGGATACGATGGGGGTAGTGATCTAGAGAAAACTCCAGCCAGTAATCTAAATTCTTTCTTTTGAGCAAAGTGTAAACGTTTATGTATAGCTGACATAACCTTTGTACCACGCTCTAACATGGCTACAGTTGTGCCTACAGGTAGTTGTTGACTACCTATATCACCAACTTGCATGTCTGCTATGCTTGCAAACCTTCTACCAGAGTCTATAAGTATGCCTAATAGTTGATTTAGTACATTACTTGGCTCTTTATACGGTAAAGGCATTAAAGCATCACGTATTGTGCCTCCTGGAACATCTACATCCCTAAATTCTCCAGGTCTGAGTGGTTCATCTTCACCTTGTACACGCATACCACGTGCTTTGAAGCCTGCGGGGAGATTACTTAACGTTCCAGCGTCAATTAATTGTCTTAAAATAGAAGTTGCGGACTTAGTTAGCCCTCCAATCATGTGAATTAAGCCAAAACCGTAAAATCCTAGTCCTGGAAGGAACTTATAGTGTACAAAATACTCTTTTTTTCGGAATAATTCGTCATTTATGCCCCAGTTTCTCCTTATTGAGAGTATTTCACCTGAATCTTCAAGCAAAGTTACGATATAAGGCACTCCAAACTCATATTCATCAATGCCTTCTAGCTCTAAATCAACGTGAACCTCTAATAATGTGTACTCATTGTAGTCACTGGTGGGTTTACTGATGCCTTGAAGCTCGTCGATCTTGTCTTTTGCTTCGTCATAACTCATTTCTCCTGGTGATCCTATATCAAAATCACGGTAAACACCACTTAATTGCATTTTTCTGATGTCATTACCTGTCATTGTGATGACGTGTGTGATTCTAGGAGATGTTTCTAAGTTAGTTGTGTCATAACTTACGACTAAGTTTTCAGCTTTTACAAAAGCAGAGGTCGCTCTACCTAGTAATGAATCAAAATATACTTTTTTAAATGCGCTTCCAGCCAGCGGTAGGTAAAATAACAGACTATCCATATCTGGATCATACTCTTCCATAACCTCTGTTATTTGGTAGTTCATAAAATCCTTGACACGTTTGCTTTGTTTTGCTATCTCGGGAGTGTCAAGTCCTACCACTTTGGTATTTACGGGACCATTGGCTGGTAGCAACTCTTTATAGGCTTGTGCCTGAAACTGTGTGGCTGCTTCTGAGAGTAGTGGGTGTGTTACTCCACTTGCTCCTGGGAAAGGCATATCACGTTCTTCTGATTTTATGCCTAATAAATCTAAACCATCAGAAAAAGTTTGTAACCATTCATCACGTGATTCTTTATCTTCTTCAAAAGCTGCGATTAATTCACCTGATATCTCACTGAGTGAATCAGGGTCTAAAACTGTAGCTAGGTTAGAGTTGTGTTCTGTTTCTAGGGCTTCCGTATCAGTCATAGGAAGCATCTGACCGTTAGCCCCTACTTGAAACTCTACACCTTCGTCATCGGTAGTGTCTTCAAGTTCTACAATTAATTCTGCCTCTTGAGTTATGGGGTTATCTCGCTTGGGATATCTTTGTGCTTCGATTGCCATTACTTTCTCTTAGCTACTTTTTTCTTTTTGACAGGTTTTTTATATCTACTCTTTTGATCTTTGTTTATCTTCTCGAGTTTTTTCGCCTGTGCTGCATGAAGTCTACTTGCTTTTTTCAAACCTTTGATAACTTCATTTAAGTCTTTTGTGTAGTGCGACATATTTTTTCCTCCGCCTTTGATCAATAATAACTTATTTTCTTCCGATATAAAACTTCTTCTTCGTAATCACTTGGTAGTTGTACAAAGCCACCTTGCCTAAATCTCATTAATGCTTGGGTGGTTGAGTCTACTAAATCGTCGTGATCACCTGCTGGGAAAGCTGCACATTCTTCTATTACATCTTTTGCCCAGTTAGTGTCAGGATACCAAACCATACCAGACTCGAACAATGGTGCACAGGCATTGACTCTTGCTACCTTGTCGTTGCCTTTTGATGGTGTATAGTTTTGTACAGGTATACCTACGTTCCGCAGTTCTTGCGTGAGGGGCATACCACTTGCTTTACCTTCTATGATAACTACGTCTGGTTCCCAGTGTTCGTATTGCTTAAACGCTTGACCTTTAAGTTCAGGGAAGTTGTACTTACCTTTTACTACATCTAATAATATGATGTGTGGAGCATCGCCGTTATATATTTCTTCACCACCTAAACGACCTTCTGGGTAAAACACACCCCATGTTGTAATGGCTGAGTAATCCGCAAGCTCTGATTTTAAAAATGCAGTATCATAACTTTGAATAATATAGTCACATTGAGGAGGCTTGTCGTATGGCCATTCTTGCCACCATTCCCTTTTTATAAGTGCACCTTCTTCTGATGTAGGGTTCTGCATATATTGTGCGTGCCACTTTGGTCCACCCCTTAATGAAGCTTTGACACTTTCCATTTCTTCTATGGTCCAGTATTCTGGCCACAGTGGTTTACCGCTGGGTAATATAGCAGGTAGTTCTATAAGTTCCCATTGATCTGCTTTAGGATCTCGTGCCGCATCTTTGAGTAGTCTACCTGTTAAATCGTTTACGTTCCACCGCGTCATAACTATGACGATGCTACCTCCAGGTTGAAGACGTTGTCTTGGTCCACTGGTATACCACTCATACACATCGTCCATGGACTTTGGGTTAAGGGCATCTTGCTCTGAGTGAGGGTCATCAATAATAAATAAGTCCGCACCACGTCCAGCTAACGCACCGCCCACACCAGCTGCATAATATTCACCTTTGAGTTTAGGGTTACGTTTATCTTGTGTTTCCCATTTACCTGCTGCCTTGCTATCTGGGTTTATGTTTACGTTGTCGAATATTTTTTCGTAATCTTCCATTAACATAAGGTCACGAATCTTTCTACCAAATTTTACAGCAAGGTCTGCCGTGTGTGTTGCTTGTAGTATCTTGAGTGATGGGTTACGACCTACTAAATATGCAGGAAAGTAATGTGAAGCAAACTCAGACTTCGTGTGCCTTGGTGGCATATTTATGATGAGCCTTTTTATTTTACCATCAGCTATACGGTCAAAGGCTTCTGCCATCTTTTTATGATGAGCACCTTCCACGAACGATGGCCACTGGGTTTTAACAAAAGATAAAAACTTTGATTGAGCTTCTTCTACACGCTCTAGTTCTTGTAACCTTTCTGATAGTTCTAGGTGTTCTTTTAGAACTTCCTCTGGCAGTTGTTCAAGCTCGGGTCGATTCGTCATGTAGCGATCTAATACTTAAGAGGCATTAAGTTTACTACTCCACCTCTATTAAGGTCCATCTCTATTTGACCTTTAGGTAATTGATCTCTGAGCAGTTTTTCTTGCTGATTAAGTTCTTGTAGATTTTTTTCTGCACTCTTGATAAGTTTTTCACCGCCTGTGATGTCGGCTTGGTAATTAGACTCCATGCCAACTTTTTTATCTGCCATGCCTTTTTGTAATTGTGCTTGGAACTTGGCTCGTTGTTTTTGTATCTCAGCTATTTTCTCCATTAGTTTATTGACTCTTGCTATTCCTACTATGCCTTTGCCTAATGGTCCAGCAGTTAGTGATGCATAGTCAACAGGGTTAGTGGGATCAAAGATTATATCAGTGAAATCTTTTATGCTGAGTTCTAGTACGTCTTCTGTAGCCATAAAAATTTTGCAAAAAATTTTTTAAACAGTGTTATCTGTGTATATAGTGTAGTCTAGGTAACGTCAAAAGTAAAATCCTAATCCAGTGTATCTGAAAAACTCAGCCTGTAGCCTTATATATAATCGTTATCGTATAAGGGGGGCGGGGGGTATAAAAATCACGGTTCCTGGTCGGTTCAAACGTAGGCGTAAAAAAAGGGTAGCTCGTTCAAGCTACCCTTAATTCTTAACTAAGCTACTTGGCTTCTAGGGTAATAAAGCCCCTCGCTAAGTCGTACTTAATATCTTGGGCGTTAACTAACCTAGTTGCTAGGGCTTCGGTCACCGTCATACCGCTCAAGGCTAAATGCCTTTCGGCGTTATGCTGGGCTCTAGCTACTTTACCCGTAGCTGTATAAATCATAGCCCCGTCTAATCCGCCTAAGTTCACTTTAACTTCATTCTTTTTATTAGTAGTAGTTTTCATAATGTTTTCCTTAATTACGTTAGTCATAATTAACTAACTAAGGTCAGTATATCTAAAGTAAAGTCTAAAGTAAAGTAATAATCTTTATATTCTTAAAATAAATAATCGTTCAAAATTTAATCAATCGTCCGTGGTCGCTGTGCGATCACACTGTGATCATGGACCATGGTCCACTTCCCATCGCAATATGCATATTCATAACGGATTTTCAGATTACCATCAATAATCCACGCAACGTTTTTCTGATTACCTTGCATTGTGATCGTGATATAATGACCGTGGACTATTGGCTATTGGCTGGGAGTCCAGAATCCACAGTTCACAGTCCATATCTCATAGCTTTTTTACCTTTGTCCGTGTGCTCATGGAAAGTTAGTTCTATATATAGGTCTACAGTTCCACAAACCATCGTCCTTAATCTCTTTCACATGCTTTATGTTACCTTGTACTTTAGTACCATCACATTACCAAGAACCACAGTCCACACACCTATTACCCTACACAAGTCAATAGGTCGCTAATAGCCTAGCCAATAACCCAATAAAAGCGATCTACTAAGAGGGTTCCAGGGAACACCCTATTACCTTATTAGCAAATCAGAGATATTTTACGAAAAAAGAATTATAAAATTGGTGAGAAGTAATATAGAAACAGCATAACCCAGAACGGTAGAAGTACCACGAGCCACGCTAAAGTGTTCAGGATATATTCAAACTTGGTTACTTTCAAGGGCACTCTCGAAGCAAATATCAAATAAGTAAGGATCTCGCTCACTGTCCAGATAACTTAAACCCAGCTTCTCGGTTATATTATCAAGAGGAGTATGAAGCAAATTAGTAGTAATACGAGTATGAAAACCACTTACAGTTGCAAAGTATTGGTGCTCCATAATTACATACACAGGTTCCTTAAAAGTATGACGAGGATTTTTACCAAACATGGCAGTTTTTACTTTCTTACTGAGTAAAGCATACTGCGTAGGGGTGAGTTGTAAGGCGACAGTTGCGCCACTCTCCTCACCATAACGAGCATATATACAAGGTATATAGCCAGCGGATGAAGGCTCATAGATACCTTGACGAAAACCTAGTAGGCGATCAGCCACACTTTCTACAAAGATATCTTCAGCATTAATTAGTGAGTAACGCAGTTCGTAAAACTCATTGTGGTGCTCACGGATAGTGTCCAAGACAGGTTTTACATAGTCTACATAGTTCTTAAAAGCGGTATATTGATTCATAATATTATTCCTATATTTATTAAACTTAATAATATAAGTATAAGTAAGAGCCTAGCGATCACTACCATAGTTCACGTAACTCATTAATAACTTTACCAACCAATACCCCTAAACAATACCAGCCTACAATAATAATTAAAGCTTGAAACAAGTACCACGGAACATAGATCAAAGTTATAAGTAAGTCCACTATATCCTCCTAAACGTATCAGGATGTACAATCGGCTTGGGTATTGAGCTATTGAAGTCATAGCCATAAATCCTATCCTGTTTCCATAAGTCTATAATATATCGCCAGCCTCCAACCACATCATGTCTATCTTTGAGGGCTTCACGCATTTTTTTGCGTATAGTACGCAACGGTAAATGGGCATAAGTAAACAAGATACTATCTAGTGTATTAAAATATTTTTCCATAATCTTCTCCTAAATAGCCCAGTGACCATGAGCCACTGGGCATAATAGTTACGCAATAAGCATAAACCCTTTGCTGATATCATACTTAATATCACGAGCATCAACGAGTCGGGTAGCTAGTGCTTCCTCAACTGTTTTACCGTCTAGGGATAAATGCCTCTCTGCATTATGGGGTACTCTCGCCACTTTATCCTTATTATTTTTAAGGATAGCTTTGAGGTCAAGACCACCAGCGTTTACCTTTTTAGTAGTGCTGGCTGCTATATCTGCTAAAGGTCGTTTAGCTGATTTAGACTTAGGTGCAGTCGCCTTAGGACTAGCTTTTTTGGCTGTAGTAGATTTTGGCATAGCCTTTTCTCCTTTCTTAAAGTTAATGTAATTACTAACTTATGCCTATAATTATTATATAGAAGTAAAGTAAAGTAAATACATGATCACGTTATTCAGTATATCTTTTTAGAGGTCGGTCTTCATAGTTATATACGGACACGTCACCACGATGACCTACCCAACCTATAACCATATTATCAGCATCACGAATAATCCAACCACCCATACGTAAATCAGAGTGCTCCTCGATAGGTATCCTCGTATAGTCCTCGGGCACTCGTTTATAAAATAATTCTACTGCTTGATGGAATGTATGTTTCATTTCTTCTCCTACATTATATTGACTCTTGTGTAACTGTATAACCTTTACTATCCTACTAAGAGCAAGAGGTTCGGCTACCATCTTTTAATCTCCCAGGACCTGCGATATACTTACCCCAGTCTTCTTTTACGCTACCTTCTTTATCGATTACTAAACGTTTAAAGTCTGTGTGATAAAACAAAGTATTTAAGTAAGCACCACCTACTTCCTTAGACGTACTCGTAGACACCCACCACGACTCATCCTCCTCGCTCCACAAATAAATAAACTCTATAAAGAGAGTATCGACCTGCGACATGTAACCACGGAGGGTACTAAAGTTTTGAGGTAGCTCCTTATACTCTTCCTCAACCATCTCATCAAGCGTAGGCTTGAGTGCCCTAATATCACCTAAAGCAACTAACGCTCGTACATCTTGAGTAGAGGTATAATTATCTAAAAGCATTTTACCATTATGCTCTAAGTAACCGTCATAGTGACAATAAATAGCACTACACGAACCGTTATCTCTGAGCAAAACTATATTACTTCTTGTTGACATAATTTCTCCTATAATTAATTTACCCTATCTAGTTTACTTAGAACTAAACCCATCACTAGGACGATTGGTAAATAAAAAGTACATTTTTACCATTAACAACGATAGCTTGATTACCATCAATTAAGTACAGTCCCTCACCTTCTTTTTCTCGGTGAGGAAAGTACACATCTAAAAAAGCTTTAGCTTCTTGTATATTATCAAAGGTGATAACTTTAAACTTCATCATCCAAAGTTATAACACCTTGAAAGTGCTCCATCTCTTCCTTAAAGCTCCACCGCATCTCTAAGTCCTGATCAAATCCAGGCTGAGATAGGTACTGCATCAAAGCACTAATAACAGGTCTCGGCTCTGCCCAAGCAGTAGTAAAATGATAAACCAGCGTATTATTATTTATACCTTGCTCAACATCGTAAGCGTTCCATTTAGTACCCCAATGCTCAACGCACCAATCATACCACCAAGCACTACCATGCTCACCCTTGAGTCTACGGACAGTGAAGTCATCAATATGGTTTTTCTTTATCCACTCAATAGTAGGCATAATAGAATCTATATTTTCAGTCTCCTCCCACGCTACGGGTGATAACTTTCTATCCTCCCACGCTTTTTGAGAATAATAATATTGTTTACCGTCCATGTGTAGCACGCTTAAATCCTGCACCTGTGGAGGTATAGGTACGAGCTGATTAAAATCAAAGTCGCTATCCTTACCTTTAAGGTGCTCTTTTATTTTAGCTAAGTCACCACGGTCTGGTGATGCGATAGTTAATATATTATAACAATGATTTGGCATATTTTTCTCCTTATATTTATAACGGCTTTTAGCTTACCTTAGAAGTTAGCTGATCCTTAGCATACTTGCGTATGTTCTTAGCTTGCAGCTTTCT
>Ga0208159_1000282_pt1 | contig 21165 bp, 28 predicted proteins | sample 9_EtaG_FD_184082 | JGI IMG/M metagenome (GOLD analysis project Ga0208159, IMG submission 184082) | Marine viral communities from the Subarctic Pacific Ocean - 9_ETSP_OMZ_AT15188 metaG (SPAdes) (version 2) | ecosystem: Environmental > Aquatic > Marine > Oceanic | place: Pacific Ocean | collected... | reverse complement strand
AAGCTGCCGATTCCTTTGCCGATATTCCCGATCAATCCTACTTTGTCTTTGCCCGGCAAAACGAACTCGCCAATGTTGCCAATTAGTCCAACCTTGTCTTTACCAGGTAAGACGAATTCACCTACCTTGCTGAGGAAGCTGCCGCCTTTACCGGCCCCGGCACCGCCTAAACTGCCGATACCTCCCAGGAGTTTGCCCGTGCCATATCCACTGAGACCTCCGGCAATAGCGCCCTTTAGGCCCTTACCAGCAGCTAAGTTAGTCGCCGCTCCAATACCAGCAGCCACCAAGGGGCCAACGCCTGGAATGAAGTTCGCCAACGGTCCCGCAATCGGCGCCACTTTTTTGACGACCTTTTTGAAAAACTTGCCGACCTTCTTGAAAAAGCCGAACTCTTCAAGCCCCGTCGAGGGGTTCAAACTGGCGATTCCCATGCCAACAACATAACGCTCGGGGTCTAAATCCAGCTCGTTGAATCGGTTCTCAACAGCAGACTCAAACTTGCTGTCTTCAAACATTTCTGGCGGAAGAACGACTTCACCAGGTCGTAAGTGTGCAAGCAGGGAGTCATCACCGCGACCAGCCGCTGATAGCTGTGCTGCCATATCAGCCATAGGAGCCTGTGCTCCGATAACTGCAGCCTCTGCTAATTGCTCAGCTTTCTGAGCCTCGCCTGGTTCATCTGCTGTATCCCGAGCCATCATCAGTTCGTTGATGGCCGCATCTAATTCTGCGTTTTGGTTTGACGCCATCATTTCTGGCATAGCGTCAACTTCGCCACCAGCCTGCATTCGCATAGGGGGCATGGGAGCGTCTCCCATGAGGCCCTGGATTCTCTGTTGTAGCATCTGGTTCATGATATGGTCACCGTTACTGCGCCTACCGCGCTCGTTATTTGTTGGCCTGTCGGGTACGTCTGATGGCTGTACAGGTCGCGGAACTGTGTGCCATCGAAAGCTTGATGAATCCCGTTTGTAGTATTAAAGATAATTGCCCCAGTGGCAAACTGTAGTTCGCTGATTTCGGTTGCGTTGAAATGCGGGGAGATATTGATATCGACCGCTGAAAGGTTCAATTCCAACACCCGAATCATGCGATTGAAAACATCCGAAGAAACGGTGTCGCCTTGCGCCAGAGGCAACCGGGTTTGTAGGATGCTGCTCACCCACGTCGCCCACTAGATTGAATGTCAATGCGGGTCGAGCCGAGCCTCCATTTATACCCAAGCTGGTTGTCGCTTGTGTTGTCATCGTCTGACTCAAAGCGAAAAACCACCTGTCTAGCGCGACTTCGTACATCGCTGAAGGTGCTAGTTGGCGTTACTTGCGTTGTGGAGTCTGTTGTTAACGACTCGCCAGGGAAGTCTCTGCGTTTCAAAACGATGTTCATCGCTGGCGTGTTTGTTGCCCCAACTTCCTGAACGAACTTCATGTCTGGGATAATGCGTTTGACAAAGCTGAACGCATCACCAGAGCTAATATCCAGGTCGGCAGACTCGATGAAAACACCCGACATTGCCGAGTCGTTGTCGTTATACCCCTGCTCGTGCTCAAACACACAATTCGAGCTTGACGTTTTTGCGGTCGCCAGAGGCTGGTCCTCGATACCGGCATCTAGCCAGGCGTATCGAATCAAGCTGCCTATCGACCAGTGATTTTCCTCGTAATTGTAAATTACATAACGAGAGACCTCGCCTGTGTCGTCCTCGATGCTCGGATAGAAAAACCAGACCTCGCCGTATTCAGAATTGACGCCCATATGGCACTTGAACGCCTGACTCAAATCAAGGTCGTTGAATACATACTCTTGCACAGCACAAGGCAGCTTTTGCACCGAACCGTTGTAAAAGTAAAATCCGGTTTTGCTGGCGAAGTACACACCGTTAGGCGCGTTCGCTGCAGCCTTTGGCCCGATCAGTCCCGCACCCTCGTTGACGAGATTAACGGCAAAGGTTAAGGGCGGTCCGATAAAATTCATCGAGTACAAGGATGTGTCAGTCCAGATCAAGACCTCTTGTCTGCTTTTGATTGCACCTACGATAAACGACCCGCTGGACAATCGCACAGACCCTGCGCTATTAGTTGCCGTAGGCAAAAAGTCCAGTTCGTTTTCAGAGTCGCTGAACGCAACCAACATGGGATCGACAACTCCAGTTCGAGAGCCGCTCGATAAAGGATCAGCGCCTAAGACTATCAAATGTCGGTCGGTCTCGGACGTAAGGACCTGTAAGCCTACGGTCGGCACGCCAGTCGCACCACTAATTCCAGAAAGCTCAACCGCTCTGGTGCTCGTGCCACTGTTTTCCAACCACCTGTATATGCCTGCCCCGCGGACGTTGATGATCAGATTCTCACCGTAATTATCGTGCGTCCAAAGGCGTAGTTGGTTGACCGCGCTGATTGCTGATGCAGAGCCAAATCCGCCGGAACCCCAGGTGCCCAAACCCCAGCCGGCTGAGGAGACGTAAGTATCGAGGCCTACGTTGATTTGATATGTGCCAACGACACTACTGCCGCCGTTGCCACTATCACTGCTGTTGGCGGTCACGGTCGTGCCGCTTGTATCCTTGGCGGTAATCGTATAGGCGTTCGCCGTCGTTACCAGATCGATTTGATATTCTTGATTGAGAACGTCAGCCGTCACGTTGCCGCCAAGCGTTGCCGCCCCACTAAACGTAACGAAATCACCGCTAACCGCACCGTGAGCCGTATCTGTGACAGTGATTGTACTGCTGCCGTCAGTGGCAGCGAAAGTGACATCACCCGCGCTAGTCGTTGAGCGTATCGGGGTTACGTCGTTGTAGGCAAATCCTTCTTCAATGTAATACTTGAAGGTTGTGCCAACGCCTAAAAAACGTGTGCCGCCCAGGGAGATCCAGGAGTGCAAAGCACGGCCGGTGCCCAGGTAATTATTTGATCCGAGCTTGAGCCAGCCGCCTACTTTTTCAACACGGCCCTTGCGAAATCGAACAAGGTTTGCATCCACCCAGCCGCCTTTCGCGCTGTAGTCTGTTGCTTCCTTGTTGACTCCGGGCTGAAACTCAAGCGTTTGCAGCGCCACGGCTTATCAAGCCAGTCGAATGATTGCGCCAGTGGCGGTTGGACTAGGAAACACGACAGTGAAATCACCAGCCGTGCTCGTTTTGTCTCCGCCAAAATCAATCACAGCGCACGCCTTATCCGAATTGGTGTCGTTATAGATCATACACCCGCGCGCCGTAACGGTTGCGTTAGAGAACGTGAGATCGGAAAAGTCGCATACGGCTGTCGTCCCACTCGTCGTCGGGGTAACTGACGTGAGTGCTGCGCCACCAGATGTGTAGTTCGTTCCACTTGATTGACCAGTGGTCGTAAAAGCGGTTGTCGAAGCGCCCAAGGTCGCTGACGACGTGTAAAGCGCCAGCTTGAAAGAGTTTCCTGAAGTCGCCGTAAAATTATGTGTTCCGACCAAAAGCTCTTGCTTGAAGCTGGTAGGAATTGCAGAGGTGATAGCCATGTCAAAGCTCCCTAATTATGTTCGCCAGATCCTCATGACCTTGACTTGCAAGAAGACCCCGCAAAGTCACTCGATCAGAGGCTATGGCACTCTTCATCCCCAAATATATTAGAGTATAAACCTGGTTTCTGAAAGCCTCGGCCTGCTGCCGAATGTGGGGGTCTGCCTCAGCCGATATGCCGACGATTTTCTTAGTGGTCTCTGCAGCCCAAAACTCTACATCATGGCCGCGGTTGTCAGTTGTAGAAACCATGACCTGACCAAGCTCAAATGTCCCCTGCGCCATGACTACCCCTTGTACGGTTCCGGCGCGTGCGGCACTTCGACCGTTTCTAGATTGTGTTTTTTGACCATCGACGCGAGTTCTGATCTGTCGCAGATGACCCACTCGCCCTGCGGGTCGGGCATAGCTATTTTAGGGTTGGAGAGTCGATGATAACCGTACAGTCGCTCCTCAAGCTCAACGTTCTGATCGAGAAGCGAGGATCGAGGGCTTACGCCCACAGTTATTTGGCTAGATATGCATTTGCAGATCCAAAACTCCAGGCACGCTCGACCAGCTTCCGCAAAATGCAAGTTATGCCGGTAGCTGAAATCCATGCCGAAAAGGTCGATATGACCCACCTCATTCCAAAGCGCGAAAGCCAGCGCATATGCAGTGGTGTTGTTCATATACGCGCAACGCTGGTCCTGGATAACTTCCTCTAGCGGATACTCGACCAGCGCCGGCACGCGCTCATCCAATTCACAGGTATAAATAGGTTTTGTGTAGTTTGGTAACACCCGACGCATTACTTCGGTTTGGTTGCCGGCATCTTCTGTGTCAAGAAATCGGCTGACCGGGTCCAACATAAACACGCGGTCCAGCTCAAAAACCGATAAAGCTGAGTTAATGCCCCAGACCTCATCCCACTGTTTGCTGTTTTCTACCCCAATGACGTAATCAATCTGAGAGGCTCCCAGGCCGATTATTGCTATTTTTTTGTTTTTGAGTTCTGCAATTTTTTCCATTAACTAACACCAGTACGCAAAAGATCGTATCGATACTCGTCTCTTGTTCCCCGGCCTTCGCTAAGATTTTTCATCCGGGCGATGCCTTCCTTGAAACGATTCTCGAAGTTTCCTATCACGTCAGGTGTTTCTTTTAGAAAAATAGCAGCCTCTACCAGGGTTCCATACAACAGCGGATCAGGGTGCTCGGTGCTCAACAATGTCGTGCCTGAGTCACTTCCTGCCGTCAGCGAAGTTGGTTTGGCCAAGTAGTGCAGCTCCACAGTGTACCCACTGTTTGGTATCGGACTCAGCTCAAAAGCTGCGTCGTCGAACTGTGAGTAGTATTTTGGAAAACCAGTCGTTGTGGTTGTGGGGCTATATTGTTTGATAAACGACGGGTGTTTGAAATCGAGGTAATGGTACTTGCTACTACCGTCGATAACAGCCAAAGAAAATGGCGCGAAAAAATCGGTTGGCGTGGCCAAAAACCTATTGTTGTTCGTAACGGTGCCCTGCACGTTTTTTCGCTGCTCCGGGAGCTGGACCATCTTAAAGATCCGGTCCTCGGCCTCAGTAATAAACGTGTTCAGATTGTTGTTGAACGTGGTTTCGTTGACCTGCAGGTAGTCCTGCACAGTCGATTTCAAAGTCGCCAAAGTGAAGCTCATGACGTGGTTACCTCCACAGTTCCCACACTAGCAGTGATTGCAAATGTTTGCAAAGTTGTGCCAAGTTTACCATCACCAACATTTGTGTAGACGGCAAAAACAGTACCGTCATTGCCATCACTTGATGGATCGGGCCGGGCTTCTTTCAAAGCCTGGGGATCTATCGGTGTGGGCTTTTTCATGAGCTGAGGATGTTTCGGAGACCACTGATCTGGCCCCACTAAAAGACCGTTCCAGGTCTTTTTCATGTCCTTCAACCTGTAGCGGAACCCTGTGATATCACAGATCCCATAGGCTCGCTTGTTGCTTGCAAAAGCCATAGCTAGGCGATGTCGTAGTTGCGTAAATCAGGAGCTATGCGAAAACTCGCGCGCTCTTCGTCCTGGGATGCTGCACGAGTGAATTCTTCCTCGTAAAGCCCTTTCAGCATCGCCACCTTATCCGGTGCTCGTTTCAGAGCCATGTAATACGCCAACCCGGCTGCTAGGCACGGGTAAAAACGGAACGGCATCTCTAAGGTGTCCGCGCCCACGTCGGCGTCATCCATACGGCTCAACACGTTCAAATGGACCACATAAGTGCTGTTTTTGTCTGGCGCCGGCCAAACTGTTATTGAAGGTGACAATTTCTTTTGAATCAGAAACTGGTTGGGCTTACCTGTCGAGCTTTTTGTAGATATGTGCGCGTACTCGGCTCTAGACATACGACTCAACGGTACATCTGTTGTCTCACCGCCGATAGTCTCCCGTATGAACACGTCTAGCACGTCGATCGTCGCCGTGGGATTGGTTGTGTCGATCGTATATTCGGTCGTGTCTTTCACCATCGTGATGGTTTTTTGATTAACCGTCCATTGGTTCAACCCTCTGTTAGCCCAATCCGCTAACATTAAATTAAGGGATCGAGTGGCACTTTTCAGGTCGTAACCAGTGCGAAGCTCCAAGCCACAACGCTCGAAAGCCTCCTCAACATAATCAGCTACATCTAGCTCAAAGTCTTTACTTCCGCTTACCGCCACTCTTTGTCTCCGCGTATAAGTTATCGAATACCTGATTTACGTCCAGAGTGTAGTCTAAATCGGATTTGCTGTAATGGATATGTTGTGATGGCTTGAAGTCAGGGGCACCGTCGCCAGCCTCGAACCAGGCAGGATGAGTGACTCTAACTCTGTTGTTTGGTAACGCGACGATGTTCCCGGTCCAAGGACCAGCGTCCAACAACTCTAAAACATGACTCTGTTTATGCTGCGCTGGGTCGTCTGCTATCTCATTTTCAGCGTAATCAACGGTGAAATAGTACTTAGCAGGATAAAACTCGCCGTCAATCTTCGCCAGCCAAGGGCACGGCGTAGCGCGGTCCAAAACATATACCGCGTGATTGTGGCTCGAACAGTCCCACGGCTGACACGCCCAAACGGGCATGGCCTCTGGCCACTCATCAAGCGGTGTATCGCCAACCAGGGCCGTAATTGGCATTCTGGCCCACATCGCACCGCCCAGGACATTCTGCTCGTTGTCGTCGTCGTATGTTTCAGCCCCGGTAAAGATTACTTGGAAACTCAGGCAGCGCGTTGGCATGGTCGTCACAGCGATGACCATAGCGTGTACAAACTCGCCATGGTATTTCTCGTGATTATGTGTGTACTCCTTCCTCACCCACGCTTTGAAATGTGGGATGTTGCTCTGGAGGTACGCCATATTTTTTTATCCAAACAAACCGCTGTTCTTGTTAGAAGGCTTACGCACTCCACCGCGCGCAGATCCTTTAGCTTTCATCGCTCCGCCTTTTGCGTAGCCCTTAGTGGCCATCTTACCACCTTTAGCCATGCCTTTAGCTTTGATCTTTCCGCCTTTTTTCATGCCCTTAGTCTTCATCGCACCGCCGCGCATCATGCCTTTCGCCTTCATCGCGCCACCCTTTTTCATACCTTTTGATTTCATCGCGCCACCTTTTTTCATCGATACTGCCTCTGTTGTGGGAATTTGTGCCTCAAGATCGCTAACAGCCATCTTGGTTTTTTTGATTATCTGACGAGCCAACGGCGCTGTAATTTTATTAGCCGCCGTGTCGTTTATTTTTTTCGCAGCTTTTCCAACGGCGCGGAAAGTCTTTTTTGCTTGGTTTCCAATTTGCTCTGGTGTCGCGCCTTTGACGTTTTTCCCTGCTCTTCTTGATGGCATTTTTGCCTCCTAACTTCTTGGGACTCGTGTTTGTTTTTGCTTAGATGGCATGATCGCACCGCAACCACGCGCCTGTATAGATATAGCGCCACCTTTTGAGGCGAAGGTTTTAACGTTCGTAGGCTTGCCACCTAGACCTTGTTTTTTGGACCGCTTACGAGTGACTGCTGACTTGATCTCCGCTTTTGACATTCTCGCTGCAGTAGCTGCCGGCACGCACTTTGGATATTTACGCTTTGAGTCTTTAGTGCTCTTGCGGCCGCATTTTTCAAAACCGCCACCCTTTTTAGGTGAGCCTATATCGACCCAGTTGCCCTTGCTGCCTTTGCCGAACCACTCGGTCAAACCGCCTTTAGGCTTAGCCACGGGGAACCCTCGTTTTCTTTTGCTTGGAAGGCATGATCGCGCCGCAACCGCGACCCTGGACCATCACTGATCCTCCTGTGTTCATTTTTTTGGCCATGCTTTTCGCGATAGCAGTGCCGCGAGCACGTTCATACTTGCTCAAACGACCGTCTTTGTTTAGATCGCTTTTTTGCTCATCGATTTCAACACTGCCGCCTGCTGCTTTTTTGGCTCCTTTGTATTTGCCGCCCATTCGCTTGTATTCTTTAACCATATAACCGCTCGAATACGCACTGGGCCAAACATCAAACTTGGCTTTAGCCTTTGCTCTCGCTTTCCTGTACAAAGAAGGGTTCGCGACGTTCTTCGGCACATCACCAGCAGAACCGCCCTTTTTGAGCTTGATCGCCTCCAGCGTCTTTGCTTGTTTCGCGTGAGTGTTGCTCGCTTTTTTCAAGCCTTTGATTACCTTGTTTATTTTTTTCTGCGTCATCAAAAACCTCCGGGAGCAAACAGCACATCATTACCTTCTCGCAGGACACGCTGGCCAGGGCCACTTGGGAAATTTCCCCCGAGTGCTGCTTGCTGCAAAGCTCTCTGTCGTGCGATCAAATCCTGCGTCGAGGGCGTAGCTGGAGCTGCTGCTTGCGTTGTGGCTGGAGCTGCTGTTTGCGTCGTAGCTGGAGCTGCGGTTAAAGCGGCAATACCCGCACTGTCAAGACCGCCTTGGGCCATCTCACTGCCGATGCCAGCAGTATCGAAGTATGGCGTCGCGCCCATCTCGGCAGCGCCCTCGGTCGTTGGCATAACACCGTATGCGCCCATCTCTGGCTCGTAACTAGAGCCTATGCTTGTTCCTGTGTATGGGTCGCCACCGGCCGTCATACCAGCAGAAACATTTGGGGTAACGCCAGTAGGAACAGTGGTAGTAGCCGGGGTGGTTGTGGCTGGTGCAGTCGTTGCTTGCTGTTGTCCCAACTGCGCCATAATTTGATCGGTGATTTGCTGTCTCAGAGCTTCGACATCTATTTGCTGGGGAGTCTGACCCTGTAACGCCTGAATCTGAGACTGCAATCCTGTAATCGTGTTGGGGTCGATCTGCGCCTGTTGTAACGCCCTTATTCTTTCATCCAAACCCTGCCTTTGCTTTTGCCCTGTTTGCAAAGCCTCTTCCACTAATCGGCCTGTTGCTTGGTAGTCTCCCCGGAATTTTTCAAGATCCTCTGTGGTGGCTCGTCCTTGGAGCGCGGCTTCTAAATCCTGCTGTGTTAAACCGGCCGCTTCTAGCGCGGCGATTTGCTCGGCAAGCTCGGCTCTTTCTGTGCTGGCTGTAGCAACGAAATCTTGGCTTTGTGACGTTATGTCAGCAATTCTGTTTTGAATCTCATCGATCGGCAAAGCGCCAATGTCTTCCTTCAAAGACCCAATCTGCCCTTCAAGCTGTGATACGAGCTGCTCCCGCTCTCCTCGCAAAAGCTCAGTTTGTGCTGCGGTTTCTGTCTTGACAGAGTCAGAAACAGCGCCTAGCTCTGTAGTCAACGAATCTATACGGGCCTGCAATAGATCGGCCGCAGCCTTTTGATCATCAGATAACGTCGCTTTCTGCTCTGCCAGATCGGCGCGAATTTCTGATGAGATGACCCCGAGATCGTCGTTAAGGCCAGAGATCCTAGTCGTCAAATCACCAATCAGTGATCCCTGACGGTCCTCCAGGTCACCGAGCGCCGTGGTCTGAGCCTCCGAGACACGCGCCTGAGACTCCGCTAATTCAGACTTGGCCGTATCGATATTCTGTTGAAGTTGGTCAACAAGCGTTTGCTGTTGCTGCCGTATATCGGCACGCTCTTGCAACCCTTGATCGCGTAGAGCCTGAGACTCGGTGGCGATGGATTCTTTCACCCCAGCCAATCTGTCCTCTAAAGCTTTGACAACCTCAGATCGTTCAGAGGCTTGTGCTGCCGCCGACGTTGCGGTTTGAGCCAACAAACCTTCGCGTAACGCCTGTAGTGCTGCCTCGCGCTCTTCACGCTGCGTGGTCTCTTGTTGAGCCAGGAGGTCGCGAAATCTTGCAGCTTGATTTTGTGTGTCGTCTTGTGCGAAATCCAACGATCTTAAAGTAGGTGTTGTTGGAGCTGCTCGCGTGCCGCGATCGAACACTGGCCGGTTGATCAAATAATCTTGGAGTGCAGAGTATGGAGAAACGGCACTACCGTATTCTTCCGCTGCGCGATCGAGTTCAGACTCAGCCATCTATATCACCAATTTTTACATGACCAAAAACTTGGCGCAAAAACGTCTTTCTTCTTTTCCACCGCATCGCATGAGTGGCGAGCGCGAAAAGATTTGCGTCGAGCTGGTTGGTCTTTTTTGATTGACATCTTGGGGTCGCCGTAGCGGACGATCTTTACTTGATCGCCCTTCTTCGCTAACACTGCGAATTTTTTCTTTGCCCCAGGCGTTCTTTTTTGTTTGTTATAACCAGGAAACGACTCACCTCGATAGGTGAGCCGCCCTGATTTCGTTCTCTTTACATCAGAGGTGTCAGCCATAGGACTTTATAAGTTCCAAAATGATCATATAGGTATCACCACTGGAGTGGCCGACCGTTGTGAAATCTAAGTCTCCCGTTTTGCCGCTGCCGGCGTTGTTCGGGATACCAGAAAAATCACCGTAGTCATGATAGCCGTTTGAGTCTTCACTCAAGCCAATAGCTAGGACATTAGTGCTTGCATCAAACTCAATCTTTACTGACATGCCCGTGCATTGCCACCAAATACGATTGATCTGGACGCCAGAGCAGGCCACTCCGCGCACGTTGCTATTCAACGCAGACACATCGACTTTTTTTACTGCCGACTCACCTGTGCCGTCACTGGCGTTGGTGAACTTCAAGATAGCAATTCGCTCGCCGTCTTGAATCGTTTGGCTCGTTACAGCATCAGCCATAATTCACCCCCTATAATTCGGTTGAGGCAGTGCGCTCTTTCATCGCCGTAACGTAGTCAATGGTCATAACTTTCGCTGCGGCCGCACCGTTCTGAATTCCAAAGCTTACGGTGAGATCTTCATCGTCCGGCGCGTTAGTCGCAACGACAGTGCCTACTTCAGTATTGTTTTGGAAAATGTGGAACAACTGGTCTTTAGGATCAAAGACAAAGCCCACGGTCATGAAGGTGTCGTCAGCCATCGCTGTCGGCAGATCCAATGTGCTCTGAGTGCCATCTTTTTCCAGGATAAATTGCAGAGTCGTGCTGCCGTCTGTGAGCAAGAAAAAGGCGCCATCGCTTACATCAAGCGGTGATGTGTCAGTGATTTGTAACCCCATGACTACATCGCTCGCGTCAGCGTCTGATGTCTTGAATCGAGCGTTGAATGCAAGCTGCTTGCCTGACTCGAATCTGAAGCCTTCTTTGACAAGCTGCAGGAAGTCGTTGTCGTTATCTGCGTCGTCATTGGTAAGAACAAGCAGGCCGCCGTCGCCGTCGCCTAAGGCCTCAGAGGCGTTTCCAGACCCGCCTTCTGTGGTTGTAATTGTCCAGTCGCTTGCCAGGTAAGTATCGAAGTCGTTGTGATAGACGTGATACTTAGCCGGGGCCGGCATCTTCAGTTTGCCTAGGGTGCTGCTGCCAGCTACGTTGGTCACTCCGCTAGTGAAATGAGTTGTCATAACAGTTCTCCTTGTTGAACCAGTAATCAGCCTATCTGATTACCATTTGACACTTCGAGTTTAGGTTAATAACAGGCACAAAAAAAGGGGACCGTAGCCCCCTTTTTCTTGCTTGGTATCTACGCGCCTTGTGAGCCGTAGATGCCTCGCCAGTCCGAGAACCCGAAGCTGTAACGCTCACGAGCCTTGTATCGGATATTACCAGTAGTGAAGTCCGGCTCCATGCTGGTTTCCATCGGCGTGCGCTGGAACATCTTCAGACCTTCACCGGCGTCGGTGACAGTCGTCAGAATGAAGAACGCATCAGGGTCAGTCAAATAGTGATTGACCGTGTAGCCGCCGGGCAGTACGCCAGTGTTGCGGATCGCGTTGATGTCGTTGTCAGCAGTACCGGAACGCAAAGTCGAGTTCAGGATACGGTCTGCAACAAATACCAACTGAGGCGGTACAACCAGCTTAGTCGCTTGTACTGAGATGGTCAGACCCTTGTCGTCGGTGAACGTGCTGATGTCAATCAGCGCGTCTTCCAAAGACGTTTCGTTCAAGTCAGCCATTGTGGTTGCGCGGTTTGCCGCTGTACCACCACCCGCAAGCGGGTGTGCTGTGTTGATTAACGATACGCCGTCACCGCCAGTAAACGAGCTGCTGAAAGCGTTGTTTAGCACGTCTGCGCCTTTCACCTCTTTGGTGTTGGCCATAGATCGAGCCAGAGCCTTTACATACCGCTTACCTAAGCTGTCGTAAAGGTTGTCTTCCACCGCCTCGTCTGTGAGCGCAAACGCCAACGATATTGTATCGTGCGTATAACGAGCCGAATAAGACTCAGAAGCATTATCAAAAACAACGCCTTGGCCCTCTGTCTTCACAGGCGCCGAACCAAATCCGGTTATCAGCACCTCTTCCTCGAAGGCTCGCTGTGAGTCCTCCATCGCAAAGATTTGCTCGTGCTCTCTCTCGTAAGAATCGTAACTCATCCCAAACAATGCGTTTAAGCCTGGCTCCAATTCTTTCGCTAATTGTGCTCTTGAAATAGCCATTATTTAGCCTCCTGTTAAGCTAGGCCAGCGCCTTTCACACCCATGATATGGTTCTGGATTACAACCATAACATTAGTGTTGGCACTCGCAACGTCTGAGTTATCGGGATCTTGGCTGATGTCAATAGCTTTCAGAGGCAACGTAGTGGTGGTCGCACCAGTCGTTACATCAAGCTCTACATTCGATCGGCCAGATGCGGTATCACCTGTGGTGGACTGGTCGACAATATCAAAGTTCCCGAACAAATCTGCTACGGGGAAGGTATCGTCGGCCTGCACCTCAAAAACCACGTCAGGATCATCAATCACAAAAGCGATGATGTCTGCAGCAGCTATAGAGCCAGGGTAATAATTTTTGAACACCTGCTCACCTGTGGTGGGATCGGTGTATTGAACTCCATTGAATACCCCGATTACCGGGACAGTCGAAGAGGCGGCAGCTCGTCCTACCACACCAGCAGTCAACTGCTTTACCAAGTCGCCTTGGAAAATTGCACCTGACTGATTGTTGGCGATACGATAACGAGACTGGCCACCAGAATATGGAGCGCCACCCATCATGCGGGAGGGCTTCAGTCCGAAAGCGGCATCTTTATTAGCCATGTCTTTCTCCTAGTTTTTGCCAAATGTTACACGGCTGTCCCTCTGCGGATCATACTTAACGTAACGGCTATCTCCGCGAGCTTCGTTGAATACAGTGTTATCCAACGCCTCTTTGGCTTCCTGAGTTTTATCCGAGTAATACTCGTTTCGCTCTAGAACCGTTTCGTTCGGTATTTTCGCAAGCAACAACCCTTCGTTATAGACAACTCCTGCGTGCCGACCTTCCCTATCCATTGTAGGAACAGTCTCTTGCCATTCAGGCGGAAGATCAGTTGCTCTCACAAGCTCCCAACCTTCTCTGACACGACGGCTGACATTTGATCTGTCCTCCGTCCCGAGCATCGATTCGCGAATCCACCGATAGGTATATCCTGGCGGCGGAGGTGGCGTATCGAGCTTACGCACAGGTTGCCATGGTCGTCGCCGAGCTTCTTTATCGTGCGCTCCGGCCTCACGCGATGAACGTGCGTTCTGTTTACTTTCTGCCATTAGATTAACTCCTGTTTGCAACTTTTTGCTTTTCTTTCGCCACCACTTGGAGCCAACGCTCCTCGCTCATATTGTGCGGCTTCAGACCCCGGAGTCTCTCTAGTTCGCTTTTGGTGAACTTAACGCCGTCCTGACTGCCTCGTGTTTGTTGTCGGCCACCTGCGGTGGTACTAGCAACTCTTTGCACGGCGGGTTGCTTAGTATTTGATTCGACGGTCCTCGTACTGGCTTCCTCGCCTGTACTAAGATTAGGGTAAACCTTACGAACTCTTGAATCCAGTGCCTGATAGTAATCATCAGAATCTGGCTCAAAGCCTTCATTGATTAGGTTGTAGTGCGTGAAGTACGCAAATTGGGTAGCTTCCAGGTTTTCTGTGCTCTCCTGGTCTCCATACCAAGGATTTCTTGAGTGCCAGTCCTTTGCCTCTGGCGTCGGATCTGGAACAACATCCTGCTGAACCGCTTGTTCCGGTTGGTATGTCTGATAATTCTCTTGGGCTGGAGCCTGTATAGGCTGTTCTGCCGCCTGCCTTGTTTGAGCGACTCGCAACTTTTCTTTCTGAATTGCAATATCGTTTTTCAAAGAGTCGGCTTTTGACATCAAGTCTGGATCGCCAGCTTCTACAGCCTTGCGATAGATATCATCGACCTGAGCCTCTTTCGACTTTAGAGCTTCGGCCTCTTTTTCTAACACCGTCGTTTGTTGCTGTTGCGTGATTTGACGGTATTGTTGAAGCTCGCGCTCCTTTTGTAGAGCGATTCGCTCGTACTGCTCTGCCCGTTGCTCTGCAGCTCTAGTCGCCGCGTTGAGTTTGTTTATGCGCTTTGAAACACCCTTTGTATAGGTGTCTAGCTCATCATCGGGTGTCGGGGATGCCGACTGCTCTTCTACCGGGTCTTCTGTGACCTCGATCTGCAGTTCTGGCTCTTCTTGTTCCTGGTCTTGGGCTGTGTTTTCAATCATAAAAAGCTCACAATGTCGTCGGGATCTTCGATGGTGGCAATCACCTCATCATCGTTGATGAGTCGGATCTCTTCACCGCCGTCCAGTTTCATTCGGCTTCCTGAGTATCGGCCAATAAGAACCCACTGTTTTTCAGTGCACCATGGTTCTTCGCCGTACTTCTCTTTGTCATTGTAGCAAAGCGGACCCATTTTTAGCACATACGCTACAACGGTCGCCAACGCCTCCCTATCAATGGTTTCTTTTGTCAGCGCAATTCCACCTTTAGATGTCATTCGCCCCTTGTAGGGCAAAACTAACATCCTCCAGCCAGAGGGGCTTGGCATACGGTCTATTATGCTCATGTCGAGCAACGACGGATCTAAGACCCGGTCGCTGGAATCAACATATATCCCGCCCAACTTTACTTCGCTCATACCTTGTTATCCTTGAAGTACTGAGAAATTTCTTGCTCTATCAAGTTTAACGCGGTTATTTCTCCTTGCAACGATCTGTAATGCTCAATATCTTTTAACAACCCGTCCATCATCGTTGTTTGAATCAAGTCTCGACGGTCGTCAATAATTCGCTTAATTTTGTCAGCCAGATCGATGTCATCCATTAATCAATCTCGTAAAACCCTAAGCCTTTTGTAGCTGCGCCACCGCCGCGGACAGTTTTGTGTACACGCTTTACAGCGCCACCATTTTTCATGCCTTTAGCAGTCTTCATCGCAATTGCAACTGCCTGCTTTTGAGGCTTGCCTTCTTTCTTCAACATTTTGATATTGTCTCCGATTGTTTTTTGACTCGAACCTTTCTTGAGCGGCATTAGCTTTTCTTCTTTGCTGGTTTACGAGCAGCAGCCTTCTTTTTAGGTGCTGGTTTTTTCACCTCTGGCTCTGGCTCTGCTTCAACAACCGGCTCGGGGGCCGGCTCCGCGGCTGGCGTAGGCTCGTCTAAAATCCTTGCCATTTTTTCCATAATACGAGCATCGCTGGCCATTTGCCTTGCCTGCTTTTCCATCTCAGCCGCTTCTGCTGCGGACCGCTCTGCAGCGCGCTCTAGGCGCTTCAAAGCCTTCAGGTCGGCTTGTAATTTTTTCTTGTAGCTTGTGGTCATCGGCTTCCTCCAAATTTTGTTTGCAACTCAGTCAGCTTCAAGTTTGCCTGCTGTTGCAGCCGTTGTAGAGCGAGGTCTAGCTTATCGTCGGCAACCTCTTTTGACGTGTTAATTCGTTGTTTTGCAATTTCTGCTTCGAGCAGTTTTTCTCTTCGACGGGACTCTTGTTTTTCCTCAAACTGATTCTGCTCCGCCGCAAGCTCAGCGCCGCGTAGATCCAACTCTTGTTGTCGTATTTGCACCAGGGGATCTTCTTCATTGCCTTGTCCAATACTAATCAACAACTCTTGTGTGAGCTGGGCCAGAATCGGTGCGCTAAACTGCTCTACAATCATTTGCAATTCTTGCATAGCCATTTGCGCTTGATCTGGTGGCATTTCGCCGGTTTGCATAGCTTGGTTGATTTGGTCCATTTGTTGCGTGACTTCTGGCGGAACCTGATCCTGAGCAAGCTGAGCTGCAAGGAACTGCAAGTGCTGCATCATATGGCCAATAATCATGCCCTGGATCTGTGGGTTCTGTTTCACCACGTCCGTCAAGAACAACGACCTGTGGGCGTCGATGTGAGCTTGGTGGTTCTGCTGCTCGAACGCCATCGCTGGCTGGCCCATCATGAATCCGTTGTTTTCCAAACCGGCATCCATCGGCATCGGTGGAGGCGGTTGTTGCGGAGGCTGCAGTAAAGAGTCGATGTCATCGACCCCAAGGGCGGCATACATCCGACGGTAAGCTTCGTAGATACCTGTAGGCCCATGTATCTCAGGGTTTGACTGCACCATCGTCAGCAGTTCTTGAGCCATCGTAATCCGCTGACTCTGGCTGAATATATTAGGATCGCTGACAGGGATTATGTCAACGCGCCCATCGAAATCCTGGCCTTTGATCTCCTGAGGTCCGCTACCCGTTTGGTAGGGGTAGACCGGCGGTAGATAATCAGCGAAGACCTTGGCGAGCAGTTGGAACTCCACGCGCTGACTATAATGCAGGCGCTTGTGGATTGCGGACATCACTTTGGTGCCGCGCTCCAATAAAGCAACCGTCGTGCCAACTGGCATACTTTGATTCATATCCCCGACATTCATATCGGCAATAGAAGCAAAACGCTTACCTGACTCCACCAGCAACCCGAGTAAGCTCATGAGCACGTTACTCGGCTCTTTGATCGGCAACGGTATCAAGTTTTCTTTGAGAGAGGCGCCAGTGGTATCGATGTCCCGAAACTCGCCAGGTTGTAGCGGATCGTCCTCATCGCGGATTCTCATGCCCCGCGCTTTGAAACCCGCGGGAAGGTTTGCAAGGGTGCCGGCGTCGATAAGCTGGCGCAAAATGCTTGTGCTGGCTTTGGCGAGACCTCCAATCATGTGACTCAACCCGAGTCCATAAAACCCCAATCCGGGCAAAAATTTATACTGAACGAAGTAGTTGACCTTTTGCTTGAGAGGGTCATCCTCAAGGTAGTTTCGCCTGATAGACAAAACTTGTTGGCTAGGCTCATCGACAGTGACGATGTATGGTAGCTTCAGGCCGGTCGGCTGGCCGTCATCGCCCACGTCCTCATATCCTGGTATATCTAGAATCGTGTGAACTTCGTAAACTGTTCTATCCCGGTCCTCGGAGTAACTAGGCGACTGGCCTTCGATCTCATCGATCTCTTCCTCGATTTCATCCCGTGAAACGTGATAAGCACCGCCTTTTAACTCTATATCGGCATAAAACCCGCTAAGTTGCTGCTTGCGAATCTCATTCTTGGACATGCTCAAAACGTGCGTCACGCGCTCGGCGCTGAACAAGTCTGTAGCTTCGTAAGGCACCACTAGGTCTTGTGGCTCGATGAACTTGCTCATCGCCTTGCTTTGAGCGGTATCAAAATAAACTTTTTTGAACGCGCTACCCGCGAGAGGTAAATAGAACAGCAGCATGTCCAACTCTGGATCGTACTCCTGCATAACATTCATGATGTAGAAATTCATGAAATCTTGGACGCGCTCAGCTTGCGCCTCGACTTCAGCGTTGCGCGCTCCAACTATTTCGGTCTTGACGGGACCTTTAGCCGGCAACATTTCTTTATAAGCTTGCGCCTGAAACTGAGTAACGGCCTCTGCCAAAATGGGATGGATAACTCCGGTAGAACCTTGGAACGGATTTGAGCGGGATTCATCGAACTTCATACCCAAGTATTTGAGTCCGTCTGTGTACGTCTTTTCCCACTCTGACCGCGACTGTATGTCTGCTTTGATGGATGAAAGAACATCACTCGCCAGGCTTGAAAGTTCTCCCTGATCTAATCGCTCTACGAGGTTTTCGTTGAAGTCGCCCACGGGAGCCATTTCTGGCGGAGCGTCAATCTCGCCATCTACGAGTATTTCCTCTTCCATGACCAGTATTTGCGCGGCTTCGCGTATTTGGTCCTCCCGGCTTGGCTCTGGTATTACCTCAACCTCATTACCCAAAGGCACAATGTCGGGATCGTTTGCGGTGCCGAGTTGTTGTTCTCTACGCTCAATTGCCATCAGTAATATACCTTTCTGTCACGTCTCATCGGAGTAATCTCATCGACATAATCTCCGTCGAGAGCGAGAAACCCACCCTGGCGAAACCTCATCAGCGCCATCGTAGCAGAGTCACAGTAATCATCGTGATCGCCGTATGGGAAAGATGCCATCTCCTCTACAACTTCTTCTGCAAAAGTCGTGTCCGGCGCCCAAACCATGCCCGACTCAAAGATCGGAGCTACGCTATTCATACGGGCAATCTTATCCTGCCCCCGAGATGGTGTATAGGCCGTAACCGGAATGCCCATGCGGCGTAATTCTTGAGTGAGAGGAGTGCCTGACGCTTTGGCCTCTATCAACACACAGTCAGGCTCCCAATACTTGTACTCATCCCAGGCCAATTTTTTCAGTTCAGGAAAATCTAGACGCACGCGCTTGGCGTCTAACAAAATGATCTGCTCAGTGTCCATGTATTCAAAAACAGCCCAGGTCGTAATTGCTGAGTAGTCGGCCGTTTCTTTTTTACTGAAAGCCGTGTCATAGGATTGAATGACATAGCTATATGCCGGCACATCTTTTTCCCACTGATTCCACCACTCACGCTTAACGATTGAACCCTCTTCAGCGGTAGGGTTTTGCATCCATTGCGCGTTCCATTTGGCAACCGGCAAAGATGCCTTAACGCTGAGCAATTCTTCTTTTTTCCAAAACTCAGGCCAAAGCGGAGTATCGGACTCTGGCATGATTGCCGGGAACTCGACCACATCCCACTGGTCGGCGTGTTCCTCGCCTTGTTTTTTCAACATTTTTCCTACGAGATCTTTAGTCGACCATCGAGTCATCACGATCACGATGATCCCGCCAGGCTGTAAACGCTGCCGGGGACCAGAGGTGTACCACTCGTAAACCGCATCCATAGCGGTCGGGCTTAGCGCGTCTTGCTCAGAAACTGGGTCGTCAATGATTAATAGATCCGCGCCCCGCCCGGTGATTGCACCGCCCACACCGGCAGCAAAGAACTCTCCTTGCTTGTTGCTAGTCCATCGCCCAGCCGATTTGTTATCCGCTTGTAATTTCAGATCTGGGAATACTTCGCTGTATTGCTCACTGTCGATGAGGTTTCTTATTTTGCGGCCGAACGAAGTGGCCAGCTCCGCGGTATGAGTTGTCTGGATTATTTTCAGGTTGCCTCTCAAGCCCATCATCCAGGCGGGAAAATAAGTAGACGCAAACTCTGATTTTGTATGCCGCGGAGGCAAACAAACGATCAACCGCTTGAGTTTGCCCTGGGCGATTTTATTGAACTTTTCACCAATTATTTTGTGGTGGCGCCCCTCCACAAACTCTGGCCACTGGCTTTTGACAAACGAAATAAAATCAGCCTGGCAGTCTTCTTGTTTTTCAAGCTGGTCGTATTTTTTGAGTAAGGCGACGGCTTCTGCTCTCTCCTGGTCGGAGAGTATGTCAAAATCTTTGAGAGCGACTTCAGACATCTTCCCAAGCTTTGCCCTGGAATAGTAATGCCTCAGCCTGACGGCGTCTTACGAGACCGTCTAGCACCTGACCGCCGGCCTTGTTCCAACGTTTCATTTCGTAAGGCACTTCGTCAAAATCACCCTCGTTCAGGCGCTTGAGCATAGTGCTAGTCCTAAGATTTGTCGGCCCCAGGTTGAATACCCAAGCAACGAGCGCATCAAACTCGTTTTGTTTGAGGTCCTGCTCCACGAGATCATTTACATAGAACTCAAACTCTTCGACATCTTTTTTCAACATGTCCTCGGCCTCTTCAGCCGTGCATGTGTCGCCGTCTTGTACGTCTTTCGTATGCCCATAACCAATCGTCGGAACGTCAGCAGAGCAACGGTATGCCTCTAATTCGCACCCCTCAAATTTTTTTATTAGGGCGATGCCCTCTTCACTTATCTTCTTCGGCGTCATCTGTACTCTCCAAATTCTTATAGTAGTCCACAATCGATGTAAGCTGTCGTATATAACGGACAATATCAGCCATGTTGCTACTAAGATTCTCATAGCCTTTGGTCGTTAAACCGTAGAACGCATTTGTCGGTGCGTTACCCTCAGATAAATCATCCAGGTATTCTTGCATCGTTTGCGGCGTTAGGACAGTCCACTCCACCGGGAGAGCAGACACAGCGGAGGGCAAAGGCGGGTGATACACGGGAGCCGGTTTCGTGACCGTCACAACCTCAACCGGCGCGACTTGTGGGTTGCGGTCCAGGGCGCTACAGCCACTAAGAAGCAGGATCGGTAATAGTTTCCAGGTTTTTGAGTACATCAGCAGTGCCGCGGTTTATTATCTTCTCGATCAGTTTCGGTTTCCGCAAAGTAAGCACATCGAGCCTGTGCTTCGCGAACTTTTTTCGGATGTCATCGACCTCCTCCATCGCTTTCTGATGGTCAGTTGTCAATTGGTCAATCTTGGTTAGCACAGCCTGTTGTTTCTTTCTCTGCTCTTCCATCGCGAGATTTTGATCGGCAATCGTTTTCTCAAGCAGAGCTTGGTTTCGCACTGCCTGGTCTATTTCCAGTCTCAACTGTTGTTTTTCAGCTTCTGCGGCATCGTAATACATTTTGAAGCCACCCAGAGAAAGCGCAAGCGCCAAACCTAATGCTGCTGATAGTTGCCACATCACCTGGCTTTCGCCATGTACGCTGTAGCGCCAAAGTATAGCCCTACAATGCTCGCCTGACTAAGAAACAGCATGTCACTTAGAGAAGCCAGAGTGGACAAACGAGACTCCGGGATAAATGGCATGAGTGGTAAAAGAGCGTAAACCACCATACTAGAAAGACTAACCCAAGCCATTCTGCGTTGACTGTCTGCTTTCTCTTCACGCAGTTCGATCTCAACAAGTTCTTGATTTCGTGCCAATTCTTCATCGCTCACGACCCCATCTCCATCAAGGTCGTACTGAGCATAACGCGATTTCGGCTCTAGTTTCTTAGGACTCATCAGTCATCATCCTTTCTGGCGGGGTCACGAAACAGTATCTTGGTGCCTGCTTCTGAGGTGGGTATCTCCCTGACACGGCAGTAAGTTTTGAAGTAGCTATTGTTGCTCAATAACTCATTGATCGCGCCTACAGACTGTGCGTTGAGCGCCTTGGAGTAT
>Ga0208159_1000281_pt1 | contig 21210 bp, 28 predicted proteins | sample 9_EtaG_FD_184082 | JGI IMG/M metagenome (GOLD analysis project Ga0208159, IMG submission 184082) | Marine viral communities from the Subarctic Pacific Ocean - 9_ETSP_OMZ_AT15188 metaG (SPAdes) (version 2) | ecosystem: Environmental > Aquatic > Marine > Oceanic | place: Pacific Ocean | collected... | reverse complement strand
TCGTGTTTATGACCCGATGTATTTACAAACGCTGCAAGAACTTGGTCAAACTCATCGTTACTGTGAGCAGCGGTAATAACGTCGCCGTCAGTGAACGTGGATTGTCTGGTATATCCTGCCATTTATTATCTCCTTCCGCCCGGAGTGAACTCCAGTTGGTAGCCTTTCAATGAAATTGGTGCGGCTCCTGCCGTGTCGTCAAGTCGTACTGCAACTGTAAATCCACCACCTTCTACACTCTGACGCACAAGAGGTGTGCCTGACGAGCCATACACGGCTGTTGCATATGTTGATGATGGATTACCGTAGATAGCTACAGCAGCACCAGTATTCAGAGGGTACTGACTTGGTTGTGGTGTTTCACTTGAATTAAAATCGTATCTGATACGAAAGTTTGAGTTCACCGCACCTTCGTTATCATAGTTCCAAATGATGCGCTGCATCATCTTACGAATACCAGCATCACCCATCGTGTAGTCAGGACCTCGATAGATGGCTGATATGTTTGTCCCGTCAAACGTGCTTCCTGTTTCTTGTTTATAAACGTATCCGTCGTATCCGCCGTGAAGAACTGTTTCTACACCACTGATAAATCCAGAAGTACAATAGGCAGGTTTGATACCTCGTACATCTGCGTACTCCCAACCAACACCGCCATCAACACCAGCTTTGATAACTCCTAGCAAACCCGGAGATGACGTAGTACCCCCGCTATCATCAGGGAAGAACAAACGATACTGAGACTTTGCTCGTATGACTACGCTAGAGATGCGGTCTTTGTCGATGTTGTCAAGACGCGGCTGTATCTGTTTAGAAATCGTGCCAAGTTCAACGTCACCGATTCTTTCTGTACCAGCAATCGTACGCAGTCCGTCTGGTGCAAGATAAATCAAATCACCTGATATCTCTTGAATACTGAAGCCATCAACACAACCGATGGCACGAGTAACAGGAACTACCACAAAGTCGGATGAACTAGAACCTGCAATTTTAAATATAGAATCCTCACAGAATACAAACAGGTTTTCACGAAAGACCTTGATGCCTACGATAGGTTCGTCTACTTTTATGCTGCCTGCACCACTACCGCTAGTAAAGTTATCTTCATCAAATGGCACACTAAATATAAGTTCTTGTGGACTAGCAGACATACCTGCGTAAAATGCGTGACTTCTAAATATCTCTACAAACTTAGGGTCAGCGGGTCTGCCAGATGCACTAACATCTGTGACAGAAGAGTTATCGAAAACAGATGCAAGGTTTGCACCGTCTACCATAATCATCTTATCTGTGCCATCAAAGTTAAAGTTTACAAAGTTGTATCTTCCTGCACTGGTGCGACCCGTATCTATGCTAGTATATCCGCTACCTGTGCTTTTAAATACAGACGTATCTTTTGCAACAATCGCTTGATTTTTGTATATGTGTACCCCAAGAATCGTACCTGTAGAACCGCCTACCTGATTAGAATCAAACTTAGTAAAGCCGTTGATACGACGGTAGCCACCGTTGATGTCTGGTTCGAAGTTTTGTAGCTGTAAAGCAGCACCGGGCGGAATAGAAAAGGTATCCTTATCTAATACCAAGCCACCACCCAGACGGACAACAAAAGGACTAAGAAGCGAGGTATCTGCCATTAAACTGCTCTCATGTAGTCTTTCTTGTTAATTAGTTCGACTCTCATACGTGCAAGACCCGATTCGTAGTCCCGTAATGCAAGTTGTGAAAACTGCACATCCGAACGGAGCATGTGTGCAAAATATCTTGCACGATTAACAATAACATCGTGAAAACGTTCTGGTATAACTGGTGTGTCTGTATTTGTAGCCATGTCTGAGGTTGTTTGATAGTAATAATAACGAACTGTGTAGGTAGCTACATCAGGAACAGGAGATAGTCCTATCTTATTGTCTGGTGTTTGATATACATACACTGGTAGACCCTGTGCATCTCCTGTTGGGTTTGTATCAATCTCATTAAAACGTTCCAAGTATTCTTCAAAAGATAAATACTGAAGAGTGCGTTCTGCTGTTGATGCAGACTCTTGAATGGTAAAGCTATCATAGTCTATAGTTTTTGCATCCGCTGCACGGGAGTATTCTGCTTGTCCCGCTACAGTGGTAAGACTAAGATTTACAACTGTAAAGGGCCACTCTACTTCAGAGTTGATAATGTCCCGCTGTGCTTTATTAATAAAATCCTTTACAGATGTTTGAATACCACGAGTCGTACTGACCGTGGTAATCTCCACTTCATTAATTTCGCGTAGGACAGCATTTATTAATTCAAGATAGGTCATGTTACTCTTCTATGACGACGTACTTTTTTAGCAATCTTTTTGGGTTGTCTGGAGACTTGTTTACCTGCCTTAGTTGCTTTTCTTTTAGCACGGGTTGTTGCAGCGTACTCTTTCGCTGATAGGGACTTAATGGCCTTTTCAGGTAGATATCTTTCCCCGGTTGCTTTTGAACCCTGTGTCGACGGCTTACCACTTTTGGTACGCCACTTCTGTTTAGTCCATGCCTTCAAAGAGCGTTGGCTCTTCTTTAGTGCCATCTCTAGTCTCCTTGGTCAGCTTTACTAACGTTTCAAATCTTTCATTCGCCGAAGCATACTTCTCAACTGCTGCATCCATTTCTGCAAGCAGGTCTGGATGTTCTCCCAAAGCGACTGGATTGTTGAGGTAATTGCTGAGTACATATGTTGCATCTTTCATCTCCGCATGATATTTGAACAGTAAAGCATCGATGGCTAATTTAGATAAAGACATGTATTTCTCCAAATACTTTAGTATACTGTTCTAACTAGAAGAAGTCAACACAACAACAAACGATATCACCATGAACGCAATCACTACTACTGCTAGGGCTGTTGCTTTTGCTGCTTGCCAAAACTCGTGTTCTTTACGAGCCTGTTCTATCTTTCGTCGTCTTTCTTCTTCTTTTGCTTCCTGTATTCGTTTAGCACGTTCATTTACAATACCTGCCCACGTTCCGGGTCCAAATCTCATATCTACAAGGACAGAGACCTCACGTAGTTTTTCAGCCGCCAACTTCGCATCAATAACTTCTTGTGCAACAGAGTTTACACTAAAGGTGTCAACACCCGCTTTTTTGTTACGTGCTTTTTGGGCTTCGTGTTCCCCGCGAAACAAATCATCAATCTTACCTGCCATCTCACCAATATCCTTGGCTGTATTGATGTTAGACTTGATGAAGTCTGTGGCCTGTTTTACGAGAGCGATTCCTGTTAGTACCTCTGCTACAACCATAAATCACTCCACAATCTTTACAATATAGTTTTTACCGTCTGCACCCTTGCTAATTTCAACTGTTTTGTTTTCACAGGAGTATCGAACTGTGCCTGTATCCTTATATAAATTTCGCTCTATGGTGCGTTTAGCCTTTAAACACCTCGATAACTGCTCATAGGCTGTATGCTCTGCTACGTGACCCGAAAGGTATAGTATTAAAGTTATGGTTTCAGTGACCATTATTACCGTTTCTCATCTTCTCAAGACGGGCTTCTATGGCACTAATCCGTTTCTCATAGAACTCCAATGTTAGTTTCTGTTGTTGGTCGTGAGGTAATCGTCCTTCATCTGCCTGCACAGATAGTTCGTCTAACTGTTGTGCGAGGTGTTCGATTAGCATGAACTGCTCAGAGTCTGCTGGCAAACTTCCCATCTCACCTCTGGGCCACTTGATACGAAACTCCGTATTGTGGTCCACGTTTGACTTCATCATGGTAATGTTAGTCTCGATGGTGTTAAGACGTTCTATAATTCCGAAGTATGCCCAAGTAGCAAGAGATGCTGCTGCAACCATGCTGATGATGTTGCGAAGTGGTAACGCAACTTCTGTATTCTCGCTTAATCTTGGGGCCATTAGTTCTTATAACCGCCACCCGCTTTTTTGTAAGCAGAAGCCAGCATTTGGGCTTTTCTTGCTGACCATTGTCCCGGCCTGCCGCCTTTTCCGCCTGCCTTAATACGATTGAATATTCGTTTTCTCATTCCCGGCTTAGTATAGTTGCCAGCCTCATTAACTCGACTCTTGCTCTTCGTTTTAGGCTTCGACGATTTGCGAGTTTTTCCAACTTTCCCGCCTTTCGCTTTCTCTTCAACGCCGCTGATTTTGCCAGCGTTGGCTGTAGCATAGAAGACTTGTTCACCCTTCTTTCCCCCGTAGGTACGTTTCATCGACTGCATAATGTCTTTACCTTTCTCTGTTAGGGGCATACAAGTTCTCCAGTTTTCATAGCATTTGATAAACGGACTGCACGTTGACCTACCTGATTTGCCCAACGCGAGTCGAGCATCTCGGTGGATGCGTCAACATAATTCCCGTTGTGGATTCCAGCCCACATGTTTTTAAACTTACAGAGTCGAGGAACACCCATATTGAAGGCCATATCAAGTAAAACGCGAATACGTACATCGTCAAGTCGTTTAATACACTCGTGAGCATTGGATAATTCTTTTTCTACAATATCTATGTCATTGGATAAAAGGAAACGAGCATTGGCTTCTGTTATACCCTGCTCGTATACTTCTGCTTTAAGCATGTTCATGAAAGCTAGTTCGCCATCTGTAATGCCACGGTCTTCAAGGTTCCTACCAACACCGATTGTGTCGATGCCAAGATGGTCTTGATAGACGTGCAGTTTTAAGCCCTCATGCAGAATTAACTGGTCGATAAGTGCTTCGCGGTTGTAGTTCACTTGCTGTGTACTTTCTGTACTTCAAAAGAAGCCTTTTTAACAGCTCCCTTGTGAGGTTTGTAATCACCCTTCATAAGTTTGTAGCCTTTGCCGGACTTCATCCAGTGAAAACCTTTAGGTGCTTCTATCGCCTTTTTCATTACTTACTCCTTGCTTCTCTACCTAAGTAAATACCATACACACCTGTCATAACACCCATTATAACAGATACAAATGCAGACTGCTGTGTTGTGGGGTCTTCTAGGTTCATAAACCACTCTGCACAACGCCATGACATCGCAACAGAAGCAATCATAGTTAGCTTGGCTGTAACATTAAACTGCAACCATCTTTTCCACCAATCAACCATTACTTAGTCAACTTCTTGTACTTTTCAAATGACCTCATTCCCCCCAGCCCCAACATGCCTAACAGAATAGTCATCAAGCTATCCATGTCAAATGCAGGATATGCTACAGGTGAATGACCCAGATACGCTGTAATTACATCTGCTGACGGAAATATGAGAAAATGCGCCATTAACGCAATTCCACATGTCCAGCCAATAAAGGGTCTCCAACCAGCTACGAATATGTTTTTATGCTTGGCTTCTTCTGCGTTCACAGCCAACTGGCCTTTGGCTAGTTCCTGTGCGTGACGCTCTGCCATAGTAGCAATTTCGTGAGCTAGTTTATTTTTTTGGTCTTTATCTTCTACAAACTTACCAATAAGGTCGGTAGCAGGACCTATCAGACTTGCTAACATTTCCACCTCTTCCTTGCTTGACGCAAACGGCTGTTAGGATTCTTTGCAGCTTTAGGAAATTTCTTCATCTGCCCAGCAGACCTAGCACAAAAAGACTTACGCCGTTTAGCATCTTTGCTACCCGGCTTTACTTTTCCTGTTACTGCTGTTTTTAATTTAGAACCGGGGTTTGCCTTACGGTAGGCTTTGACCCCTGCTTCTGTCATGCCAGCACCTTTTTTGGTAGCCCTAAAGTTCTTCTTATTACGGGCTGGCATTTTATCTTGTTTACGTTTAGTAGCCATTATGTTTGTATGCCCTTTTGGTCGTCAGTAACACAGGATGTTATTTTAAACACCATTGGCATTTTTTGACTTATCCACAAACCTATTAAATCTTCTGACATCTCTTCAATACGTGCCTTACATCTTTCTTCAGTCTCGTAAGGACCTCGATTGTCTGTGATAGTCATACACATTTCTGTGTTAGCTATATGGCAAGCTATTATTACGGCTGTGAACATGGGGTTTATCCCGGCAGGGTTAGATGCTTATATCATAAAAAAAAGTGTACGTCAAGGGGCAAGTTTCCCTGCCCCCCGACAATATTATTAGGCAAATGTTGCCGCAGTTTCTGCAGTACCAAGTTCTGCAATAACCGCAAAGACACGAACCTTACCATCGAAAGTTGCTGTGTTAGCAATCAAGTCGATAGTATCAGCAGCGGTATACAGCTTTGCTGTGCCTGCTGCGTTGTTGATTTCGTGGCCTGTTGCTGTGCCATCTAGAGCAGCAACGTACAAATCATCATCAGCATCATCACCTAAGTCAAGAACTGGTGAACCAGTTGATGCTACAGTGAGGACTTCCACACCTGCCATAAGAACAAGTGTGTTAGCTTTCATTTCGAATACTTCTACTGAGTCAGAAGTAGTCAAGCTAGTTGAAGAGAAGTCTAGTACGACTTCAATGATTTGAGGCTTGATGCCCAGTGGGACACCTGCGACAGCACCAGTTACAGTATAAGTAGCCATTACTAAGTCTCCCTATTAGTCAGTCTTAATGACACCTTGAACGATTGCTTCTGGGCGAATGACCTTACGACCAAACACATGAAGACCACGAACGATGTCACTAAAAGTTTCAGTTGAACGTACAACTTCAGTCTTCGCAATGTGCGAAGCAGTTGCAGTTGAGGACATGTGTCCAGCAAGAACCACAAAGTCATTTGTAGTATCTTGTGAGTTGATAGTCACAACGTCAGTTCCTGAATTGTTCAGAGCAGTAGACTTGTAACAATTAAAACCAGCAATGTTGCCAGCCATTACAAGACCGTTCCGGAGAGGCGTAGTGCCATCACCAGTTACCTGAACCTCTGCGAACTTAGCACCAGCTTTGAACGCATTTTCATAGAAAATTGGAGGTGCTACAAACCAACGGTTCTCTTCTGGAACAGTTGAGTCGTCAAGGATACGAGCCATAGTCATAAGCAAGTTTACAGCAGCGTCTTCGTTACCACTACCAGTGATATCGATAGGTGCGCCAGCAGTACCAACAGAAGTGCCGGTATTACCAGCGTTGTCTGCCATGTTTTGCAAGATGTTAGCATCGTACTTACGCTTCAGCGAGTATGCACCCGATGAAGTAGCAAGAGCCTCGAAGTTAACGTGAGACTGACGCTCTTCGATGTCGTCAATCTTAAACGCAAATGCGTTTGCTTGGTCAACAACCATAGTAATCTGGTCATCTGCTAAGTCCTGTGGGTTTACCACGGAACCACGAGCGTATGAAGACACAGTGATTGTTGGCTCTTTAATGATACGTACTGTATCGCCAAAGTTTTCAATTTCGCCAGCGTAGTCGGTATTAGTAATATCTTCTGCAACCGAAGCACGACGGAAGAATTTGAGAACTTTTTGGCTAAAGATTTCCGGGGTAAAGTTCCCAGAAGGCAGGTTATTATGACCTGATGCGCTATTAAAAGCCATTGTTCAATCCCTTCCTTTGAGGATTAAGAGTTATAGTCGATTCGCCCCTCAGCCCTTGCAGAGTCAATTTCAGCTTCCGCCTTTTCAAACTCCCAAGGTTTCATCTTGGCGATTTGCGAAGCCTTGAAGACCTTCTTACCCGCGTTGGGGTCCGTAGATACTTCTTTAGCAGCGGGTTTAGTAACAGCTTCTGCTGCACTTTCCTGACGCTTAGACTTCTTTGTTTTTGTAAGACCAACATCGGCCTTATAAAGGTCGACGACACGAGCCGCCCATTTTGCATCGGTATTGTTTTTGTAAATACCATTTGCTAATGTAGATGGCTGCTCTTCGAGCCAACCCAAGAACTGGTCTGTAGCCTTGAGTTCATCAAAGTCTGGGTGTAACCGAAGGAGTTCCTCGTAGGCTTTCTCCTTTTCTAAGTTCTTTTCCCGTTCTTTGATTGTGCCAATCTCGTCACGGAGTTTTGATACTTGCGACTCTGTTTGCATAGATGCAACAGTTTGAACCACTTCAAACACATCAGGGTAACGTTCCTTAAACTCGTCTAGTTCTTCTTGAGTTCTCGGCGGTGTAACACCCCTTGGCATTTCAACAGCACGGCTATTCATAGTATCTCGAAGACTCGCGATTTCTTCTTTGAACTCGTTTACCTTGCTATCGTAGTGTTTCTTTAAGTCGTCGTATCTTTTCTTGTAGTCGTGTTCCGCTTCCTTTGTTTCCTTTTGCGGAACGAAACTATCACTTTCCTGAGTAGCCGCTTCTTGTTCAACGGGGTCAGTTGTTTCTTCGGATGCTTCTACTTGTTCGTCTTCTTCATCCTTATAAACTTCGTCGCGATATTTTCCACGATACAGTTCTTTGTTGTTAGTAACTCCGAAAGAGTCGTTTGGTTTATTGGCTCTGTGGCCTTTTACTTTTGCCATTTGTTTTACCTCATGATGCGGGGCTACTTGGCTTGTAGGTAGCCGCTTCGGTTACGTCAGGGCCGCGCTAGCGGGTAGCTGACAAATTAGTATTTAAGAATGATTCATCGCCTTGTAGTGTTGCATCTCCCATTGTTTTAGGTGCAAACACTGTGCCGACCATTTCTAAGATTGCTAGCGGAGGTGTGGCTTTTGTAGCTACCTTAGAGATTGCTCTGCCTGCAAGTTTACCTGCAGACTTAGGGTCGTTCTTAAATGTTTCTATAAAATTAACTTTTGATTTATCATCATGGAACACTTGTTCCTGTAAAAACATCACCATGCTTTCCAAGGAGCGTTCACCTGTTTCGTAAGCCTTTTTCATGTTACGTATAAAACGTACGTTCTTGTTCAACTCTTTTTTAGGCATCTTTGAGAAGTATTCGTTTTTCTTCGATGCGTTTACTTTCCACGCTTCTTCCACACCTTCGAATAACTCATCTATCGTAACCTTGCGGCTAAGAATCTGCTGATTGCCCGGTCCGCCATGTACTGCGTACCTACGCGCTTTGTCTACAGACGGAGTGTGAAACTTGCCTACATTGGTGTCATCGTAGCCGTACTTGATTGTGGACTGCGCTTTGTTGGGGTCGATTGGCTCACCGCGATAAACTGTTACTTTGTCACCAGATGCGTATCCGGGCCTATCAAGCATACCACCCTGCGCTGCTTCTTGCAGACGCTCCTTGGTTTCTGGCTTACCACGATTATTGATTTTTTTGAGTCTGTCGTAGCCGATGATTTTAGCGAGGTATGGTGCAACCGTTACTTCACCACGAGAGATAGCTACATCTATTAGTTTAGTAGAGTTTTCTGAATTGTCAATAGTAATACCGCGTCTAACTGCTTCTTTTTGTGCATCGTTCAACATTTTCTTGATGTCTTGCTCTCCCGCGAACTCTACTGCGGCAGCGTTGATAACGAACGCACCCTCTGGCATCTGTGTTTCTACGTCGTCTGCAACAGTCTGTTCTTCGGGTACTTGACTAGGTGGGCGGTCAACAAAGCCAGACCCCATCCCTGCAGCTATCCCGCCTACTGCCATGCCGACTGTTCCGCCAGCAGCGTACTCATCCGGGTCTAAACCTTCGAAGTCATCAACGTTATCGAACGAAGATTCTCTGCTAGGACCGCTAGAAGAGATGGTGGGTCCTTCATCATCACTGTCATAAAAGTCCCCAGCTAAACGCTGCCGTCCAGCTTCAATATTACGTTGTCTCTGCGCTTCATCTGCCCTACGCTGTTCGTCCTGCCTACGCTGCTCGGCTCTATCTGCAGCAATCTTATTTTTCTCTGCTTGAATGAGGTCTGCTAACTTCCCTTTACCTGCACGAGCATCATTAATAATATCCTGCATACGGTCTTGTTCAGCTTTTGTAGTCCACCCAAACTCACTTTTAGCAAGTCTATTTCGGTCAGCAGCATTGGCGTATTTAGAATAACCAACACCGGGTGTATAATATTTACCGTCTGCTGTGTAAAATCCTTTAAGACGATTGTTTGGGTCTGTAAAAACACCCCCTGAGTCTTCGACACTAACATTAGCTTTGAAGTCGCCAAAGTCAGTAAGACCTGCTTTACCACTAAAACGGTAACTCTTAGGAATGAAACCTTTGGAAAGAGCTTCTAGGTCTTTTATCTGATTGACAGACATACCCTGTAAGTTACCCGTATATCCTCTAGCACCGGGTCTACGGGTGATTCCCATTCCGCTGCCAAACTGCATGGCAAAACCCGTGTCTGAGTATTTAAACATATCTCCGGGCATACCTCTTGCAGCACTTTCTGCTGCTCTAATCTGAGTCATATCTTCATACTGCTTGGCATGAACCAAATCTGACACCACACCAAGAGGACCAGAGGGACGGAACGACGTTGCACCAAAAGCATTTTTAACTGTATCACCAGTAAGGAGACTGCCCACTGTGCCGAGTCCGGCCATAGCAAATACCCCAGCCATAGCCTTCGGTATACCTTCAGCAACCCTCTTCTTTACCCCCGCAAAACCTTCTTCACGCAACTCAGCAAACTCTTCAGATAGAGTCTGCGGCGCATCTCTAACAGCCTGTATACCTTCTCTAGCTTCTACGCCCAAAACACTAAGGTCTATGTCACGGTAATTACCCTTAGTAAACGGTTCGTAAATACCACTAACAAGATTTACACGGTCCATCTGCCCATTATTACGAAGATACTCGGAGTAAGTAGCATACTCTGATGTGTAATTCTTATAAGCATCCGCCCCATACTTAATGCTACTAGCACCTGTTGTTGCCTCGCCATCTGTAAAGGTAGGGTCACGCAATACGTTAGTAACTGCCTCACTCTCGTCTACGCTATCTTGTTCCTCTGGTTTAATTTCATCTCCAATTTCAGGCGCACCTACCTCAATGTCAGATTCTTCACCTAAACCCGGCAACCCTAGATACTGATTATAAAAATTGACTTTGCGTGAACCATACTCTTCTTGCGTCAGTTCTTTCTGACCCACGTACTTAAACCCACCAGTATCGGTAGGGTCAAAGCCCAAGCGTGGTCCCATCCCAATGTCAATTCTGTCAACCATTCTTAACTATCGCCTCGTAATTACTCTTCAGCTTGAGGAGCATTTCCACTAAAGCCAGCTTCCCCTGCACTTGGCGCAGTTCCGACTCCGATTGTGCCGTTACCACGGCCCGAATCATCGATTCCCTGACTTCCTGCAGGTACTCCTCCATCAGGGGCCATTCCTTGTTGTTCACCAGCGGGGCCAGCTTCTGCGCTTGCTGCTTGTTGAGCATTTGCCATCATTCCTTGTAACATTTTCGCATAGAGTTGTGCTTCGTTGGCATCGTTTACCAGACTATCAGGGTCGATGTCCTGTGATATTGCCAACTCCCTCATCAGGTTGGGTATCTTGACGAATGGAGCTAACATTGGATTTGCTACGGTTTGCAGCAGAGTTGTTAAACGCTGACTGCGAACTTCCTTCTGCATAACAGCCGCAACACCCCTTGGTTTTATCTCTAAGTCGCCTACTATGTCCGGCGCATCGTTGTTGAACTGCATGTTCCATTGAAAATACGCCTCTCCTAGTGGTTTTAGCAACATATCATCTATGTTCTTTACAACCGTCTTCATAGACAGCCCTGCAGACCCCATCAGCATTGATAGACCTGCTGCGGTACGTCCTGTACCAGTAACACCTGTCTGACCGTGCATAATCGATGGGATACCTGTTTCCTCATCAGCTAACTGTCGGCTAATCTGATACATCTGTAGGTTCTCACCTGCAGTGTTAGGAAACTTTAAGCCGTTGATTGCTGTGCCAGTAACACCCGACTGACGGCGGAATATCTTGCCGGGGAAGATGTCCATGTTCTGACCCGGTACAAGACTAGCTTCATCCACGTCAAACACAAGGTTACCCGCAAGTGCTAGATTATCGATTGCCATCCGAACGTGACCGTTCATCAGCTTCTGTGCATCTTCCATGTTCTCAGCAACGCCAACACCCCACAACTGGTATGGGTTGACTTCGTATGGGAACACCTGATACGGAATACGGGCTGGGGTGAATGGGTTCAAGACACAGCGCAGAATCATGTTTCCGCAGACCCAAATGTTTACCTGAAGCTCATCGAACTCAGACATCATGTCCGCTTCTTCAAACCCTGCCGCCTTTGCAAGTTTAGAGTCGAGAACACCCCAGTATTCTAGAACCTCGTAGCGGCTTTCAGATACGTATGGCTCGGTTTCATCCTCACGAATAGTATCCTCGTAATATTTGTCCTCGTAGTTAGGACCTTTCGCCAAGCACTCTTCGATAGCTTCTGCGATAAAGTGCGGACGCTTAATTAATGCGCGGAGTTGCTGACGATTAAATCTGTGACGTTCTACGACGTATTCACAGTCATCTATGCTGGTAGCTGACGGGTCAGGGTGGAAGTCCCACGCAGACACCATCTCAATTCTAGGTACAACCTTTTCATACGGCTGATACTCACGTTCGCCGTCATCGTTGCGGCCCCACTGATGGACACGCTTATAGAAGTTAAAAGGTCCCTTGACAATACCTGTGCCAAGAAGGGACGATTCAAATATAGCATTACGAAATACGTTTACTGCGTTAGTGTCGAGAAGCTGGTCATGGATGACCTTTTCCATATTCATTGCTGCAATCTGTGCTGGGCTAATCTGTGGTTCGCCCATCTTTGCAGGTCCTTCAGCAAGGGGCAACTGCCCGTACTCGCCCTGAAGACCACCAAGGAAGTTGCTGGATGGTTCTGCACCCAATGCTCCCGGCAACATCTCTCGTCCGTCACCAGCAAAACCGTAGGGGTCTTGCGTCTGGTCTAGAGGTGTCTCCATGTGAGCAAACTCCGCAATCCCTTCGGGGACCGGAGTGTGTTGCACAACCAGCGGAAACTTCTTGTTGGCAAAAAGAATATCTACAATTTGACCATACGCTGCCAAAACCTTTGTCTTGGTAATCCTTACGAATACCTTAGACCGTTCTGAGTCACGATAGGCTGTTGTAGAATCATACACACCACGAAAGTTCTTGTAGGCTTGCAACCAACGCTGCTCATGAGAGTAACGCCCGTTTTCTGCTTCTTCGAACTTTTCTTTTACATAGCCAGCAAGACCCGGAAAGGTCTCTTCTGGGTTGACTATTGAGATAGAGGTGTCATCTTCAGGTTGAAGGAAATTATCTTCTGACATATCTTAGTAATCGCGTTCTTCAGCCATTTTCATTACGTTAGGGTCTACTGCACCCTTAGTTGCAACTTTTGGCATGTCTTCAGTCAAAACACCTTGAGCAGTCTTGGTGTCAAACTCTAAACCTTCACGGTAAAGCTGGTCTGCACCCATCTGGTCATCAACAGAGGTGTTTGGTGAGTTCATGATGTAAGCTGCCCCATAATTGTAATTATTACCCGGCATTTTCATCTCCCGTTATCTAGTTAAGAAGCCTTGGTCTTGATTGACAGGGGCGGCTTCGGGTCCTCTGTCAATATCTACGAAGCCAGTGTCTCTCTGAACCTCTGCCATAGCGCGGTCTTCAGGAGTTAGTTCACCACTAGCTAATTCTGTAGGTTGCATAATCATGCTCACCGCTGCACCGGGTCCCGCGCCAAGACCTCGTTCAAGAAGGACTTCCTTGCCGAGTTCGGCGGCAGTTGCTACAGGTTCTTCGATGAACTGACGAGCAGTCTCTAGGGCTGCACCTATGCCAATCGCTTTAGCTGTCTTTCCAAGGAACCTGCTTAACAAGCCCGTTTTCTCTAATTGATTTTTAACTTCTGGGTTCTGGTCTAAATAATCAGATAAGTCAGCGGACGCAGAAGTGGATTCAATGTTGAGTCCTGCTTTTATCTTTGCACGTTCTTCTTTGCGAATCTGTTCTGCTTTTAGACGACGTTGTTCTTTGGAACGAATGGCTTCCTCATCTAGGTCACCCATCTGGGTTTCTAGTTCGAGGCGTTGCTTCTGTGCAGTTGTAGCAGCCAGCTTCAGTTCCTGACTACGGGCTTCGCGAACATCTTCAATCAGGTCGAGGTCGGCATCTGTTAAAGTCCCTTGAACCTGTGTACCAACAATCTCTGCACCCTTTGGGATAACGGCAAGTTTAGGTGCGCCTTCGATAGTTAAACCTTTTGCTTGGACACCCATAGACGCTGGCAACTCATTTAGGGTAGATAGCCCGAGGACTTCACCGTACATGTTTTGCAGCGCACGTAGGGCTTGCTTGGCTGTGGTTCCCTCGCCCGTAATAATCTGAGATGCGTAGTGCTTACGGGTGATTGACTTCATACCGTCCACGGTGTCGTCAAACGACTTGTGACCCATAATTACACTAGCTTCTTCTCCATATCCTAACTCGTTCGCAATAATGGATGGGATAATCTTACGAATATCAGATGCGCCTTGAAGAGGCCGTCCCATGTCTTTTTCGAAGGGCTTGAACCTATCAGATATACCGCCCTCTATGTTGATGGCCTTCGACATCTTAGTAGTGCTGGTATTGAACACTGTGTCGCGACCTTCTTGACGGGCAACGTCAGAAGCATCACGTAGTATTTCTAAAGCAACCTCTGGTAGGTCTAACTCGTTACGAATCTTGTTTACACGACGGTAAGCATCCTTGAAAGAGCCTGTTTCAAAATCGATATCATCAATCTTGATGCCAGCAACTTCACCGGGACGCAGAGGCACTAAAGCATTGAAGGCAACTGCTGCACGAGTTTGAGGGTCAGGTATGGCAGCAATACCTTCTGTAAGAGCCTTGAGAGATTGCTTGGCTTCTGGTACACCCTTGAAGGCTTTTGTGCGACGTGCTTGCTTGGCTTTCTCTAAGCCCAGTCCTTTTCTAGCTTTACCCTCTGCACCAAACACAGTGGTATATGGGAAAGGTGTGTCTGCAGCAGAAGCAGCAGCCTTCAGTTCGTTCTCAATAGTATTCAAGCTTGTGAAGTTTGATTCTGAGCCAACTTCGTTTAGCTTAGTGAGAAAGTCTGTATCCTTTATCGAATCCCACGGCGAATCCATAGTAAGACCTGCAGCTTCTATATTCTTACGAAGTGCAGCGGGTACTTTACGAATGTCAAGAGCCTCACCAACGGTAAGGCTTTTGTTTTTAATCTTGTCTGATAAACTTGCCACAGATTTTCCTTTTACCGCTACTGGCTCGTTTGCTGCCGCTGTGGGTTTTCCTGCTACTATGTTTTTAGAAGCAGAAGCACCTTTCTCCTGCATCTCCATTGTACTGCCAAACTTCTTTTCGTAAGCGTCAAAGCTATCTACGTCAAAAAGTTCTGGGGACTCTAAAGTTAACGCCCTTGCAATACCAAAAAATGCGTTTTCATCTGCTAGAGGAAAACCATTTGGAAACTGTTTCATAAACTGTATAGTTTGTTCCGCAGTCAGTTTTTTAGGTACTTTTATGTTCGCGCTAGAGCTGCCCCCCTCTACTATTAAATCTTCTTGAACAGTTGCGAACTTTTGAAGTTCTCGTATCTCCAGACGTAATGCGTCTATCATAGAGGATACAGTAGATTTGTTTTTACCTATATCTGTTGGATTATCCGCCATCAGTATCCAAATGTCCCGTCAAAAGGTTGGAACGCCTGTTCTTTTATGCCTTGCAAAGTTTTGTGAATTGATGTATAACCAGAAGTGCGAGTCATAACCATATAACGGAGTGCATCATATGCGTGGTCTTCAGCTTTGGTATCTACATCTTCACTGTTTGTTTTCGACAGTGGTATTCCCGACAGTTGCGCTGTGGTGTGTTTACATGTCGAGAAGATGCGTAAACGCGGTTCTTTGGTGTACGGGTCATCTGCCAATCTTCTGTGCAGTTCCATCTTGCCTTGAAGTCGGTTACGGTCAGATGGTGTCCAGCGTACCCCTGCCCTCATCATAGTTTCTGCGATAGATGGGCCGAATCCTGTTTTGTTCCAGCACGAAGCATCTAACACGTTATAGTGGGGAAGAGGGTCAAGTTCTTCCATTTGTAGTATTTTATCAGCCAACTGCTCTGCTGTCAAGTGCTTGGCATATAGCTCACGATAGACCCAGATGTTGTTGTCCCAATCGATTGCACCCCACAGGACACAGGATGGTGAAGCATAGCCATAGTCAGCGGCTCGTATACGGGGCCAGTTGAAGGGCATCTCAAACGGTTCAACGACATGACGAACTCGTGAGAACTCAGGAAAGGCTGCGCCTTCCGCTACATCCCAATCTCCGTCTAACAACCTACGACGTTCGACATCTGGCAACGAACGCAGCATAGCTTCGTATTGTCCGTCTGCCATCAAGTACGGATTATCTGTTAGACGTGCGGGTACGAACTTGCGGTAGAAGAGTGGCTGTCCGCCCTTCTCTGGGTGTGTGTCAGGCCAAAGAAACGTTTTGCCCGTCTCCGGGTCATACGCTGGAAAAGCCTTATTTGCCTCGTGCTTGTCGATATACATTTTTTTAACCCACCAGCCGCCGACACCACCGGGGTTGGCAGTGCAGCGCATACATAGGTTTTTTTGCAACTCTGGGTCTGTAGAGCGAAGACGCGAACGCAGGTAATCCCAAACATAGCTACTCGGATATTGTGTTATTTCATCGACGCCTATCCAGTTGAAAGCCTGACCTTGGAAACGGGTCACATCTTTGTCTCTGTCTAGGTAAGTAAACCACATGGTTGCCCCAGAGGGGAAGACCCATGTAGATTTAGATTCCCGATAGATTGCGCCGGGAAACGCTTTGGGGTAAAGCTGCTTTGCTTTATCAATCAGTTCAGTTAATTCGTCCAGAGTCCGACGGAGAAGTAGACCACGGTGATTAGAATTGTGACAATACCGGAGAGGGTCAGCAAGCAAGGCAAAGCTCTTTCCACCCCCTGCTGCACCGCCATACAGTACGTCCTGCTCTGGGGCAGACAGAAACTCTTCTTGAGGACCTTCATTAGGTTGGAATATAACTGGTGTATCATCTATTAACTCTTGCACGGTTGCTGGGAGATTAGCAACGTCGTTACCATCTACGACCCGCGAACCTGTGCCGTTAAGCGCGGTTTCTACCTTCTTCGCACTTTTCTTTAGTTTACGTGCGTAGCTGGCTTTGTCCTGCGCTTTCTTCTGGTGTTTTTCTTTTGATTTCTCAGCCTTGCGAACACGAGCTTGTAAGGCCCTTCTTGCACGTTCGGCACGAGATAGGTTGTATATAGCCTTGGGTGCGTTAGGGTCCTTCTTGGGCCTACCGCGCTTTTTCGGCTGAGTTTCCTGCTTTTCTTCCACGGGATTCTTTCATGCCACCAGACAATGCTGATTTAACTTCAGTCTCTTTACCTGAAATAAAACCTATGTCCATAGCGTTTCTAATATCTTCGATGTATTGTCTTTTATCTTCGTCTGATAAACTTGTACCGTCTTCGTTTTTTCCTGTATTAAGAGCTTTAATAGCAGGGTCCAAACGGGCATTTACCATATTACTCTGTTGTTGTCCCATCGATTACTACTTCCTTCTTTGGTGGCAGCAAGACCACCCCGTGGACTGCCTGTACATTGTGATTCATTGTTTCTTGCTTACCAAGACCAACTCTATTTAGTATCGCTTCTGCTGCACGTAGCTTTAGGTCGTCCCCACGCTCGATAACTGGCGTGTCAACTAACTCTACCATCTTGTTTGCAGCCTTGAGGGAGTTTCCCGCCAACACCGCACGGGTACGTTCGACGATTTCCTCAGCGAGGGTGTCACGTAGCCACGTAACAGACCCACGAGAGTATCCTGCGAGTTCTGCTGCTTGGTTGAAGTTGCCGTTAGATTCAAAAAGGGCTGTCAAGAAGTTTTCTTGCTTCTCAGACAACTGCTTTTTCTTAGCTTGTTGTACTAAATTCATTAGATTTGCCTTGGAGTGTTGCTGGGAAGCGTTCTGTCACTCGGTTTCTGCCTGTTTTAAAAAAGAACTAGCGTTATGGGTGAGGCGAACCAGCGTTTTGCAACCCCAGCAACCTCATTATGGTAACAATATGGTGTATTGTCAACTGTTTTACCTAAGAATTATAAAAAAAATTACGTGAAGTGCATTTTTGGGGTTGACGGATTCGTCAGACGACCCTACAATGGCCTATCAGCCGCCGGGTAAACCCCCATATACCCTGCAGGGCTACCTTACACGTTCGCCGGGACCCCTTGTCGGGTCCCTTTTTGTTATCTGCAGGGTTACCTTACACGTTTGCCGGGAAGACCGCCGGGAAACCTATACCAAAAACCCCCAAAATACAAAAAATATGTCGGGATTGCATAGCAAATGCAGGGGGTCCCCAGTGGCCCATGCGTACCCGCACAGGGACAAATATCTTTTTGTACATCGCTGATGTCGTAGCGGTTGACCTTCCCGACAAACTAGCCCAGCAACACCGCACCGCACCCCGCAACGGTTAACACGCCCGCACCCGCCCGCGTCCGCGTTTTGTCATTTGTCATGATAACGATATGGTTAATCCTAAAGGGTAGGTTTTACGGTTAATATAACATGCTTACACGGGCAAACACACCGCCCCATAAACCCAACCAATACAACGCCTACAGCATTATTCTGGTTGACCCCATAAAAAAAGCCCCACCGGATAGGCGGGGCAAGTTTCGCGGGAGAAATAAGTTCAGCCTAGAATAATCCAGACTGTCAGTAGATAGGTGAGTATCTCAAGCGGTGTCATTATTTACCACCTTAACATCCGCAAGGGTCTTGGTGTGCTTTTCAAACGAGAACATAGTTATTCCCGCATTACCAAGCAAGGTTTCTAAGACTCCCATTTGTTTATTAATGACATTGACCAGCTGAGCGATAGCGATAAGGTCTTCATGCGGGATGACCGCAAACTCTTCTTTGTTCTCTTCGTTTACGTTAAAGTTGAAAGCTTCTTTCTTCATCGGTTTTACCTTTCTAGATTGGCGGGGATTGCAACAGCGCAACCCCCTATAGGTTTGTTTTAGACCAGTTCGACGGATAGTGTCAATCTATCTCTGAACACATTCTGCATACGTTCTTCGAGATGATTCTCGCACCAGCAATCAATATATTCATCAATTTTAGAATCAAGCTCACTGGTAATCATATCTTCAACATCGCTTTCTGTGATAGTTTCATGTTCATTCGAAACAACGTTTTTGATTTCCTGCTGGATAACTTCCCGCAAGCTATACAAGGCTTTTGCTTCAGTATCGGTCAAGGTGATTGTGCAACCGTTGCCGCTAGTGATGTCTTCCTCTCTTGGTAACATGACTAAGCCCCCAACTTATACTTGCGCTTTTTGCGTCCGGTGGTAATCGTCTGGACATTATAGCCAGCGTTGCGAATTGCTTCGATATGCTTATGAACAGCCATCTTCGACTTTACATCAGTATTCCGCAAGATAGTGTCCAAGGTGACCGGATAAGGCCGAGTGACAAGCACCTTCAAAACCTGTTTGGTTTTAGGCTCAAGCAAGCGAGTTCCCCCAACAACTGGTTTTCTTCTTGCTGGCTTTTCATCCGCAAAGACATGAGCAAGCAAACGGTGACCAGCCTCTTCCTGTTCTTTCCGGTCTTGGGCAAAACCCCGCAAAGCTTCATTAAGATAAGTCCGGGCTTTCGGTGTGGAATACACCCAAGCCAAGCCGATGTTCTCAACTATAAGATTTCTGGTTTTAGTTTTCATCGCTTTTTCCTTTCAGTTTAGTTGGCGATAAATATAGCATAGATAATCATGCACAGAAGAACAACAGTTATTGTTCGATAGATAACGTATAGGGCTTCCATCAAGCGGCAACCCCTTCTAATGACAACCAAGCATCACTGGTCAGAACATCCCTCACCTTGTCCGCACGTTGACGCTGTACGTCGTGTTGACGTTGTGTAGTGGTTCCTTTTTCCATCGTGTGAGTAGACCAGTGAGTGAGAGCGTTATAACCCGCCCACATGGTCTCCCCCAGTTCTAGAGCTTCGTCGTGGTATTGATTAACCATGTAATCAAGCAAGCCTTTATTTATTGGCTTTTCGTCTGGTTTATCACTTGGCCTTGCCGGTCGCTGGCAGATAGTGTCTTCCAGTATGTTTTGAAAAGCGCGGGGACTTAGCCCGATACTTGCCCATCTGTCCATCTGTTCCCGTTGATTGGCAAACATATCCAGAGACAAAACAGCCTTGCCGGTCAGACTGCCCGTGTCCAGATTACGAGTATGTTTCTTTTTCTGGTGATAAGCTTTCTCACCCCCAAAAACTAGCGTATTGCGGCACAGGTCACGATAAGCCCCGCTGAACACTTGGAACGCCCAAGACATATCAATGCTGTTGAACACATCCAAGCGCGGCACAACACCGTCTGAACCCTGACGGCTTCGAACGTCTGACTTCATATCTTCGAAGTAGATTGTCCGATGCGCTTTCTTCCCTGCTTCAAATAGCCGGTCGACAACTCGCAGCCGTCCACCCAGTGGACTATCTTGAAGCTGTTCAGCCTGCACCTGCATCATATCTTGATGAGGAACAAGCTGGTAAGAGTTCGGGACTGGTCGCATAGAAACAAGTTCACCGGATGCCCTGTTGTAAATAGCAGAGAAACCGTCCAGACGTTGCGGCAACCCGTCTACATCTGCCAACACCGGCTGACGCTCGAACACTGCCCTATCAGTAAACAAGGACAAGTCGAACGGGTCGTTGTGGTCGTACTGGATACCGTCTCTAATATTAGACAGACGGCTATTGTTTGGTACTAAATCAAGCATGAATCATGCCTTTCTGTTGTTGGTTGGTTTACGGGGAAAAGCCCCCGCCTTGATTCTAAGGCACAAACGGCCTAGAAAGTAAAGCTCTTTATTTTGCTGGCAATTCGCCCCGCCTCGCGAAAAATTGCCTGATATATCCAGACCAGTAGCAGATAAAGGAAACAAACTCTGCCCTTGTGATATATCCCCAAAGAAAACTTTAGCGTGGCCTTTTTGTCATTAGTGGGTCATAAACAAGACTTGCCTAGTGTCCGCAGACCAACACAGCGCACAGTTTGCACAGTTGGCAACATCGCCCGTCTGTTCTGGACAAACAAAAGACTTGCCTGCTTTTGGCTTGGCTCGTTCGGTGCTATTAGCTGAAAAGATATAGTCTAGATTGTTGCTGAACCTGACTGAAAAGCGATTGCCAAAACGTTGACGGGTCTTTTCTATTCGCTGGCCGATTTTGCTTTCTTTTGTTCTGCCCGTATATCCCCACACTGCCAAGTTGTCATAATCATTTAGCCACCATGCCCAGCGATTGACATAATCTACAGAATAAAAATCCCCCAAAACATGTAGACGG
>Ga0208159_1000280_pt1 | contig 21269 bp, 40 predicted proteins | sample 9_EtaG_FD_184082 | JGI IMG/M metagenome (GOLD analysis project Ga0208159, IMG submission 184082) | Marine viral communities from the Subarctic Pacific Ocean - 9_ETSP_OMZ_AT15188 metaG (SPAdes) (version 2) | ecosystem: Environmental > Aquatic > Marine > Oceanic | place: Pacific Ocean | collected... | reverse complement strand
AATGCACAGATTGAGCAAAAAGTTATAATAGTAACAGGTACTAATGCTTTAGCAAAGGCTTCTCTCATGTTTCAAAAAATAGCAAATGTTTTGAGTATTCTCTCATTCTTAATGGTAACTTCAGTTATAGGTGGAGGGTACTTTGGATATAAGTATGTAACATCTGAGCAATTTAAGGCAAAATTAATGAATCAAGTAATTGGGGAGGTAAAAGGACTTTTACCCAATGTAATGGATAACAAATTACCTAAAACAACAGGTAAATCAATTCCTTTGCCTAAAAAGCTTGGATTATGAATTGTTGGCATTGTCAAACTGAATTAATTTGGGGTGGAGATCATAGTATGGACGAAGAGGATTATCCTTGTTCTTCGCAAGAATATAGTATGGTAACTAATCTTTCTTGTCCTAATTGTCATTCTTTTGTAGAAGTGTATAAGCCAAGAAATGCCTACGATTGAAATACCAGAAATAAGTATTCCTGAGATTCATATACCTTATACTTTTTTACCTAATTATGAACATTCAAATGTAGAAGTTATAGGTTGTACTTATTATCACAGAGATACAAAGAATACAGGTAATAGAAATTTATTAATAGATGATCCTAATGGAGTTACAAGTAACTGTCCTTATCCAAGTTTTTATCCTCTTAACTATGAACCAGATAAATTAATTATTGTTGAGGAAGTTGCACCAGTACAACAAGAATCAAAACCTTTACCAGAGGGAAAGCCACCTCAAGCAAAGATACCAAAAGAAGATAAAAAAGAAGATGACTATAAACCATGCCCACCTAAAAATGCACCATATCGGAAAGGCGATTTCAAAAATGAGTTAAGGCTTGAAAGACTGTTAAACTATACAAGAGAAATTGATGGTTCGTGCAATGCGGTCTGGGAAAAAGTACCTTTTATCGACCAGTACATTCCAGCTCCTAGCGTGGTTGTCTCTACTGCTTTTATTGCATCTGTGGCTGCGACTACACCAATTATTCTCAACCTTGTAAAACCTATAGTTAAGAATTTAATAAAGAAACTGACAAAGAAAAAAGATAAATCTACTTAGTTTTAATTTCGTGCGTATGTGGTATAACTTGATTTGGCGGTACTGCTACTTTTATCCCTTCACAAATTTCTGCGTACTTACCTGTAAACGTAACTCCAAGGTTCGCTTGCTCACCACATACCCGAAGTCTAAAGAGTGCAATTTCTAATTTTTGTTTTTGATATAGTAATTCTTGATTTTTTATATTTACTTCTGTAGCTCTAAGACATAAATTAGGTGCTTTACCTAACGGAATACTGATTTGTGCTGAGATACCATAATTAACATTGAAATTATCTTTTTCAAATCTTGGTGTTTCTTGTATATACTTTATAGCCCCTGTATCCTCATCATAAATATTTTGTCTAGTCACATTTTGTCTAGGTAAGTTATAGGTATGTGCGTCAGTTATATAAGGTGTAATTGTAAGACTTGGTGAACTACAAACAATTCCTTGTGACATCCTAAATTGTGGGGTACTTTGCGGGGCAATCATCGTGGCATTATTGTTAACCGTGCCTTGTGCAGTTGAGTTCGGACTACTGACCGTTGTATTAGCTAGAACTTTTGTAGGGCAAAGTATAAGAGCTATTGCCCAAAGGTAGTTTCTACGGTGGTGGTAGTAGTTGTATTTATGGTGCGGTTTATTTGGGTAATGGTGTCGATCCCTGGTGTCATTACTGTCTCTACCAAACTGAAGGGCTGAGACTCGTTTACGATCTTCCATCTAGGCATACCCTCCAATGTAGGACTCGTATAAGAAAAATTAATTCCATTTACAGTTTGTGTAGCTTCTGCTGTTGGTATTGCATTAATATATCCATTTACATCAGCACTTTCAATGTTAGTTCCACTAACACCAACTGAATAGCCTGTCCTATACTGATAGCTCGTAATAGATTCAGTTATGACAGATTGACTTGTAGAATTTGTGCTAGAGCTACCACTTCGGAAGGTTGGGACGACAGGATTTGCAAGGGTTTTGACAGGAAATAATATTATTAATAGCAACCAAACTCTAGTCAATTTGGATTGTGACTGTAGTGCTGCCAATACAGCTAGTACCACTTCCACCAGCGGTACACGAGTGGACTCCCGATGAAAGGCTAGTCATACCTAAACTACCTGCAGTACCTCCAGATCCTATAGTTGTTTGTCCTCCAAGGTGAGGCAAAGCAGAAATTCCTGATGATGGAGTTATTGCAGATGGTGTAGCATCTCCCATAGTCACCGACTCTGTAACCGAGAAGGCAGAACCAGCTGTTGTGATAGCTTTATCAGTTTGTATAAGAGCAGGTACACCTGCTGTGAGCGAGCCAACATTTAGTCCTCCAATCGCACCAGACGTAGTGCTACCGCCAGAGGTTACAGAAGGAGTAATATTATTACCTGACAACGAATAAGTCGTACCAAGTTTATTCGTAACGCTATATGGCATATCCACAGTAACTTGTGCAGAAGTAGTGAACTTTTGAGTTATGTCCGCATAACTAGGACTTGCAACTAATAACAATAATGGAAGTAGTTTTTTCATGCTTTTGGTTTTGTAGGTTCAACCTTGATAACATCAGGTTTACTTGTAATTAGTTCTATTGGTTGTCTTATTATTATAGTTTGTTGCCCACTTGTGTTTGTATTATTAGTTGCTTCTCCCTCTTTCTTTTTCTTTTTAGCACCTGTAGCAGCACCAACAGAAACACCCCATCCCGCTAGGATGTTGCCCAAAAGACCTGCTGCAAACGTGCTATCAACACGAGGTTGGTCTGGTATATCTAAACCGAAGAGTTTATTAGGCAATTTTATATATCCTAAAGATAAAACTATTAAACACCAGGCAAGTATAGCTCCTTGTGCTGTGGTGCTTACTAAAAACATGATTTTCTCCTGATAGTCAGGTTTGTCATCATCTATTTGTTTGTTCTTTTGTTGTGATTCTTTTTGGGTTTCTGTTGTCATAGGCTTTTTCTGTCATAATAGACATATATAGAGGACTAGTAAAGTGGTAGAGGTTATTGCAGCATTAGGTGGAGCTTGTCTTACAGCTTGTTTTGTCTCCGTTGGCTCAATGTCATACAGAGGTAGGCAATCAAGAGATGATCTCGTGCGAAATACAACAGCTATAGAACTATTAACAGATAAAATAGAAGTAATGCACGATGATATGAGAGAAGTATTTCATCGTTTAAAAGAAGTAGAAGTTAAAGTAGCTGAGATTAAGACAAGACGTTAAAAAACCCCTTCCCCTTGGAACAGGAAGAGGTTTTAGCTCTGTTGTGGAGTTTGAGCTACTATTAAATTAGCAATAAATAAAAAAAATGCTAAAAATTATAAGACCTATTGTTTTTGCTTTCCTTCGTGGCAATGCAATAAAAAAACTCGCATTAGATATTTTGCGAGCTTTAGTCAAAAAAACAGATAATACTGTTGATGATAGGTTGGTTGATTTGTTGGAGCAGAATCTTTTTCCTAGTAGGAAGGTAAGTCAACTACCCCTGTAGTTACTTTCCCAATTTTACTTTCTTCTTTTTTGTTTTCTTCTTTTTTGAAGAGCCATAACCTCTTGTTTGTAATTCCATTTTTGTAATGTAACTATAAATAGTATATCTTTATTGCCTTATATATCTAGTACGTTAAGTTAAAAATAAAGGACTTGTTATGGATATTATTATGCCTTGGTCTGATTGGTTTGTAAAACAAGCCAGAAAACGTAAAAAAGTTGAAAAATGGGTTATGGCTGATGTTACTTTAGAAGAAGAATTAAAAGTAGAAGTTTTTTTAAGACATATTGTGGAATGTCTTGAACCAGAAGATATACCTGATCTTATAAGTGCTTTTGCAAAAGAAAATTTTAGATTAGTTAAAATAATACATCAAGCAGGAAATCATATAGATAAATTAAATTCTAAGGATTTTTTTCCCAAAAATAAGCACAGTCTTTAGCCCATATTCCACCACTTGCTTTTCCCTCTGGCATACCTAATCCACATTCTGCTTTTACAACTAAATGATGAATACAGTCAACACAAATAGGATGATTTCTACTCATACACTTTGTATCTGCATATAAATATTCCGCTTCTAAAATAGCGGGTTCTAAATTATCACTTTCTAAAGGTAAATCTAATTTACCTTTTTTTGTTTTTATTTTTACTCGCCATTTTTTAGGTGTTTCTTCATACAAAACCATTCGGCCTGCATGATACCTAAGAGATGGCATTATTTATCCCAAACTCTTCCGTCAATAGTTTCCCAATCTTTTGGTGGCTCACTTATCCAATGTCGTTGTCCATTTATAACCCTAAATACATGATTTCCGCAACATACGATTTCTCCATCTCTAATGGTTTCTGTTTCTTTTTCCATAAAAATATTATTCAACGACTTTAATAATACAATCTCCCCATCTTGCTTGTGCATACTTTATTGCTTTATCCTTACTTTCTGCATAAGTTGATAATTTCATTGGAAAATTTCCAATACCTTTAACTAACAAATTATACTTTTTTGTTTTTTTATTTTTTTTAGCTCTAGTAACACCTTCTTCATCTGATCTCATTGACAGAATTTCTAAGTCTTTAAAATTACTCTCCATCATTTTCTACCTGTAGTCTTTCTTCAGTTTTAAAATCTCTCACAAGCATACTAGAAACTCTTTGAACTTGATAATTATGTTTCATAATTATTGTTCTAATATTTTCATTTACTCTGTCATCTTTTACTGAGACAGTACAATCATCCTTATAATGTAATAAATGATCGTAACCTCTTATAGCATTATCTAATTCTTCTTCTAACTTTTTTAATCTTAATTTTTTTAATTTATCTAATTTTCTTCCTGATTTAGTTTCGTTTCTTTTCATGGTTTAATTTTTTCTAATTCTTCAATAGCTAATGATCTAGCTTTATCATTAATAGTTCTAAACTGTTGTTGATCTATATATTGTAAAATCATTTTTGAAAAGTGTTTATCATATATAGATCTAAATAAACTTTCGTCATAATCTAAATTTATTAACTGCGATAAAAATGCCTTACAAACTTGTTGTTTTCTTCTGACTTTTTGATGCCATTCTTGGTCATAAGAATCTTGTTGTTCTTGTTTAAATTTCTTTATTGAATCTTCCATGTTATTAATTGCTGTCATTAATTCATCTTTAAGCAATAATATTTCTGGATTACTAAGTGTACCTACATCATCTATAGATACAACCTTATCAATTTGTTTACTTTTAAATGTTAAAGCCATAGATAAAGATAATTTAGATACATTTTAACTAAAAAACTAGGTTTTATCTAGTTTTAGTGTTGTTTTGCCATGATTTAATTAATATTTGCAATTCTGCAATTCGTTTCTTTGCTTGTTTTATTTTTTCTTCAATAGTCATAAAAATAAGATACCGAAATCTTACTTTATCTACCACCTAATTGTTTTCTTTTACGCATTTCTTTTAAAGACTTTTGACCTTGTGCAATATGACCTTGAATTAAGGTGTAATAATTTTTCTTATGTTCAAGCTGTTTTCTATCGTAATCAGATAGTTTTTCTTCATCTATATCTACATGAAGTCTCTGCACTTTTCTCTTAAAATTATCTATATGTAAGTCAGCCCTGTTTGATAAATAATCTACTGCTTGTTTATCATCAAGAATATATATTTTTTTCTTTTTAGTCTTTGCAACAACAGGATAACCAAGTTCTCTACAGTTCTTTTCTATATCCTTATAAACATCCCTAAAAGCATATTCGTCAGGATGATAAGTAACTTCTTTTTTGGTGTATTTATCAAGACGTTTATGATACTCTTCTTCACCTAATAAAAAATATTTGTAGTGATGAAGGACTTGCTCTTCAGAAAACACATCACCTTTACGGATTTTCTGATAGTCGATTGATAGAATTGGTAAATCTTGCATGATTAAAGATAAAAAATAATATGTAGCCTGTTAAGTACAGGCAAACTTAAAAGTTAAGTGATCGGATTAAAATACACATTAATCTAAGGGAATACAAGCCAATGAAAGGCAAATTATAATAACCCAATCTAGGACTTACACCGAGGATGCCTAGTATAAATTCTGTGGCTGTTAAGTACAGCCAAACTTGAAACACATGGTAAGAAGTCTTAACCGAGGGGAAAATAGGAAAATCTAACTTAAGGGAAAATAGGCCAAGGAATAATATGATAATGGAACATATCTAGGACTTACACCAAAGATGCCTAGCAAAAAATTGTGCCTGTTGTAGTACAGGCAAACTTGCAAATTAAGCTAAAATAAAGAAATGCAAAATAAGATATGCGATGAAAAAAGATTCAAAGGTAAGGAAATACTAGGACTTATACTATTAGATGCCTAGTGAAACTTGTAGCTGTTAAGTACAGCCAAACTTGTAGTTTAAGTTAAAAGAACGCAAGGCAATGTAAAAAAAAAGACGAGAAATCAACTTAACTTAATCTAGGACTTACAAGGGATGATCTATGCCTAGTGAAAATATTGTTGCCTGTTAAGTACAGGCGGACTTGTAAGTTAGGTCGACATAACTCAATTCAAGGTAAAATATCTCATCCTATGTCAAGCGAAGCCAAAGTAAGATAAATCTAGGACTTACACCGAAGATGCCTAGAAATTTAAATCAATGCTATCTCTTCGTATTCAAACTCAGTAACCTCAAACTTTCCCGCATTGCCACCATTCTCAGGTCTATAACTTCCAACACCAGAATATTTTCCACTAGCTTTAAGCATAGTTTCTAATTCTGAAATCTCAACCTGACTTGTATCACAAGTTAATGAAAAATTAACTGACCATTGAGGTATCTTTACCCTAGTGATCCATATCAAACTACCAGATCTTTCACCTCGTAACCTAACCCAAAGTTTGTCATTCCACATACCATTGCAATCTTTTGCACCGTCATAATTAAGAAGCATATCTTCTGAGACAGTTACACCTCTATCAAACGCAGCCCCTTTCCTGTTGTTAAGTGCTTTTGCAGAGTTTCTTATTGACTTACGCAACATTTCTGCGGGCATATATGGATCTTTAAAACCTGTGAAAGATACATTCCCATTTGTATCAACAGTACAATCACAATCGTCAGTACTATCTACAGCCCAATGACAAGACATAAGAAAATCTAATTTAGAAAGAGTTATATGATCTTCTTCGGTCTTTTTTCTTTTTTGTGAAATAGGTGTACGGATTTTGTATAGCGGTTCTGATGGATGCTGATACATTGGATTTTGAAGTTGTATTGGTGTAATACCTTCTAGTGTTCCGAGGACTTTGTAAAGTGCCATAAGTTTAGAGATAAAAAATAAGATATAAGTGCCTGTTAAGTACAGGCAAACTATGATGTTAGATCAACGGAATAGAAGACAACAGATGTCAACCAATCGTAAGTGTGGACTTACATAGGGTTACAGACAGGCTTCGACTCCCTTCCCTAATGCCACATTGTTAAAAGGGAAAATCTTCTTCTTGCTTGTTAGTTGGTGGAGGACTTGAAGGACTTGCACTATCACTAGATCCAGATTCTTCTATTTCTTTTTGTTTTGCATATACAGGCTCTATATTTAATGCCTGATAGTTTTTGCCATTATTAGATTGTGATAACCAACCACTAACTTTTACAGGTACAACTGGCTCACCATAATATTCATTAGGATCAGTTTTACATTTCTGTAGATAATCAATAAATTTTATTAATTCAGACTCAGGTATTTGTAAGTTACCAGAATATCTAGGATAGTTTTTACTTGAGTCATAGCTATCGCCATATACTCTTTTGTGGTCTTCTTCTGTATTAGAAAAAATTGCAAGTTTTAGTTTAAAAGTCATTTGCTTAATTGTTTGATTGACGTTTGGCTAATTCGAGATCCTCTATCTCAGCCAACTTATAGAGGATTTTTCCATTTATAGAATAGAAACTTGGAGGTTTACCCTCTCTTCTCCACCTATGAATAGAGTCAAGATGAACTCGCCATCTATCGGCAAGTTCTTGAGATGTTAAGAACTCTTTTTTAGAATCCAAAGTCATCTTTTTTCTCCTGTTGTACAACTTCTGGTTCTACAGTATCAGTTACATTAATAGGCTCAATGTCTACAACCTCTTCGCTAGTTTGCACACCTAACAAAAGATCAGGTATGTATTGCCTACCAAAGAATGTAGAGGCTCTTGCTTTCAGCATGATTTCTGGCATAGATTGATACTTTTTATTCTTTGCAGTCCAACCTTCTTTCTGTGCCATCTTCATAGATACTGCTGTACCTTTTAATAATTTATTGTCCTCAAGTCTTATAGCTTGGCATTGAACAGATAAACTATCATCTTTACCAGTAACTATATAATCAAAGTTTTTAAATCTACCGCAACCAATTATTTGACTAGAAATAAATTGTGCTGACCATGTTGGTTTGCCATGTATAACATTTAAGTTTTGCATAACAGTTAGAGGACTAAGATTCATCCTCTTACTCATTTCCAAAGCAACAAGACAATTAGACAATCCATTCTGACCTTGATATTGTGTTGGTACTAATTGTGATTGACACAAACTTTTAGCTTGTCTTTGTGCAAACTCAAAGGTTTCTGTAGTTTGATAGATGGAAGACTCGCCATCTGTATTAATTTTTGTGATTTCTGTTGTCATTTTTTTTCTCCTTTGATTTCGTCATGTTTGAGTTCTAAAAAACTTTTTGTAACATCAATCCAATCATCTATAAATTCTGTCCTTATTCCATCTTTTACTTCTATTTCATCAAATCTAAAAACTTTAAAATGATTAGGACTGAAAAATATTTGTCCGATAGATGGGTTTTTAGGGAAATTAATTTTCATTCTGGTAAATCCTCGTATGTAATATCGACCCATTGACGTTGTGCAAACATCCAAGTCTTTTTTTGTTCTGGGTCATAATAAACTTGACCCTCGTATGGTTCTTCTGGGAACTGTGGCATCAATAAAGTTCAATTTCCTCCATTTGTTGTGTTTGGTTTTTCTTATTAACCATCCAAGGAGGAAGGCTAATATCAAGGATCTCTGGTGTGTAGTCAGCCCAATGCATGTTGTTATTGCATTGAGAAATAATCTTTAATGCTTCTTCTACTTTCTTCTCACCTTCTTCGAGCATTTCTTTGTCAGCCCTATAAACACCAACACAAAAAGGTGCTGTTTTTTCTATCGCAACAAATAGAAATTCATCTACTTTTACTCCTAATTTTCTAAGCCCTCTTAAATACCAAGATGCCTGGATGTGATAACCAAATCCACCAATAGATTTTTGAAAACCTTTAGGACTTGCATCTTGTGTAGTTTTTAAATCTATGACAAAACGACCATTGTAAGATAAACAATCAGGTCTACATTTTCCTTTTATTCCGTATAAATCATCCCAAAAAAAGCTTAATTCGCTGTAATTGTCGTTATTATAGATTATTTTTGCGGGACTATCCATAATAGACTCATTCATTAATTCTAAATTTTGTTTCCATTCATAAGACAAAATCTTCTTGCCTTCATTTTCTTTCATCCATTCTTTACCTTCTTTTGTTCTTGCATTTAATCCTTCTGGTCTAAAAATATATTCATCATGAAATTTATTATTTTCTAAGAAAAAAGTATGAACAGCAGTTCCTTCTTCCATTGCTTTTGTTGGAACTTGTATTGCTGTTTTACCATGCAAATATTTTTTAGGGCTAATTAAAGCATGTCTAATATTTGTAGAAGACTCATTACCTTTTCTTACATGATAATCAGCATTACTTATGATTTCTGGTTTATAAATCATTTCAACTTTTCTCCCCATTTAATAAATGTATCTACAGCTTCGCAAGAAAATAATTTAAAAATAAAATCGTAGTGCATCATATCTGCAAACTGCTTATTTCCATAAATATTCATTCCACGATTACAAGCTGAAAAGAAAGCATTGTAATTATCTGTTCTTACATAAAGTATTAGCTTGTCAACAAGCTCTGCTTTTGTTTCGTCCATTTACTTACCTCTTAATAAATTAATTTCTTCTTGTGAAAGTTGAGCCATTTTTTTAAATTCTCCAAGTGTCATGTCAAACCCAGACATTTCTGTGTCATCAGGACAACCCTGTTTTATTAAGGCGACTCCCAGATTTACAATTAAATCACTTTCAATTTTTAGCATAATTTCGTTATCTGTTATTGTCATAACTTGACGTATAAGGCGACATATACTAGTATGGTATAGTATAAGATAGTATTTGTCAACCCTATGCAATTAAGGGATTATCAAAAGTCAGCAATAAATAATATTAGAAAGTCGATTCAAAACGATAACAAATCCGTATTGCTTACACTTCCTACAGGTGCGGGTAAAACAGTTATATTTTCTGAAATAACAAAACTTGCAAAATTAAAAGGTTCTAATGTTCTTATCCTTGTTCACAGAAAAGAGCTTATTGATCAAGCATCAAACAAACTTAAAAAGAATAAAGTTAATCATGGAATCATAGCTTCTGGTTATGAACCTAAAACAAGTATGGTGCAAGTAGCTTCTGTTCAAACACTAATAAGAAGACTTAACGATAAATGGCAACCTAATCTTATTATTCTTGATGAAGCACATCACGCAGTAGCTAGATCTTGGAGGAAGATTTTAGATTTTTATAAAAATACAATAAAACTTGGGGTAACAGCTACACCTATGAGAATGACAGGTGCGGGGTTAGGAGAAGTCTTTGATGACTTAATCGTTGGAACAAGCATACCAGAACTCGTTGATAAGAAATTTCTTGCACCACATGAGGTATATGCACCGCCAAATAAACTAAATTTAGACAAAATAAGGACAATTAAGGGTGATTTTGCACAAAAAGAGGTAGAAAACGAGTTTGAAAAAGTAGATATAGTTGGTGATGCAGTAGAAAACTATAAAAAACTTGCAGACAACAAACCCGCTATAGCTTTTTGTATTTCAGTAAAACATGGTAAATATGTAACAAATAAATTTAAACAAGCGGGATATAAGGCAGAACTTATAACAGGTGATATGTCTCGAACAGATAGAGACAATCTAACTACCAGATTTAAAAATGGTAAAGTACAAATCCTTGTTTCTATAGATGTAGTATCAGAAGGTTTTGATGTCGAAAACTGTTCATGTGCAATACTTCTCAGACCAACACAATCAGAAGCACTATATATACAACAAGTAGGAAGAGTCTTAAGACCAGAACCTAATAAAACAGCAATAGTTTTAGATCATGTAGGTAACACAAAACGTCATGGATTTGTTGATGACATAAGACATTATGATCTAAATCAAAAAGCTAAATCAAAAAGAAAAGGTGAAACAGCACCACAAGTAGAAACTTGCGAAGTATGTTTCGCAGTTTACAAGCCACAAGCATCTTGCCCTGTTTGTGGACACGTTAGAGAAATTAGAAAAAGAGAAATAATTTATAAAGAAGGCGAATTAGTAAAAATGAAAAAGAATTTAAACTTACAAACAGGAGATCCAATTATAGAAATATCTACAGGTGCAAAATTATATTTTTTCTCATACTCAGATGACTACAATAAAACACAATTTAAACTTTTTGCAAAACCTAGAAATACATTTGCACAATGTTTTTATGAGGCACAATGGAAAGAATTTCAAAAATTAAATGTCTATTCAAAACATTCAATTAATCAATTTTTAAAATTAACAAAACTTGCAGAAGTAGAACTTGATGACATAAGAATTGATTTTGATTTGCGAACTAAAATCAAAAAACAAGAAGAAGCACAATGTGTAACATTAGATGATTGGTACAAACTCGCTAAAAAACGTGGTCATAATCCATTTTGGGCTAAAAAAAGATGGGAACTTAGGAAATATCGCAAACAAAGAAAAATTAATAAAAAGCTAAAAGGTGAAAAAGACAATCAAGATTATTTCAACTTTTAATGTAAGATAGGGAAAACTTGCCCTGTCAATGTCTAATAAAGAGACTATCTTACAACAAAATATAAGATTAGCTCTTGGTACAGAATCTAACCTTCGTTTATTTCGTAACGAAACTGGAAAACTTCCAGATCCTAGAACAGGCCAATGGGTTCGATTTGGATTGGCAAAAGGTAGTTCTGACCTTATTGGTTTTAAAACTATCAAGATTACTCCTGAGATGATCGGACAAGATCTTGCAGTTTTCACAAGTATCGAAGTGAAAACAAACTCTGGACAACTTTCAAAATATCAGCATAATTGGCTTCAAGCTGTTAAGAAAGCTGGCGGTATTGTGGGTGTTGCTCGTAATGTAAAAGACGCACTAAATATACTGAAAGTTTCTTAACTTTTTATTTTTAAATTTATCTTTATGTCTTTATTAAATTTAGACCGTAACGAATGGCGGTCATTTCTTAGTCAACTTGGAAAGGATATTAACAAAGTCAGACTTCGGTCATTCTTTCCTAAAGGACACCCATTAAAAGAAAGAGATAGAGGTAAAAAGTCTGACGCAAATGGAGATTGGATTAAACATTGTCAAGAAGAAGGTCGTGGTGTTTATGTCGTAATTAATGATGGAGAAGATACAGACTCATCAATAACAGCTTGCCGAGCTTTTTTTTATGAGCATGACGATATATCGAAAGAGCAACAACTATGGATTTGGAAAGAAATAGGCTTGCCAGAACCATCTCTTCAAATTGATACAGGAGGTAAATCAATACACAACTATTGGGTCTTAAAAAAAGCAATAGATCCAGAAACTTGGAAACCTATCCAAGAGCGATTATTAGATCATGCAGATGCAGATAGAGCCTTAAAAAATCCATCAAGAGTTATGCGATTACCAGGCACATATCACATGAAAGAAGATGGCACTCCCTCTGCTATGACTAAGATAATACATCAATCAGATGTTAAATACACTCTTAAGGATATAGAGTCTTGCTTACCTACAAAAAAGCAACACGAAAAAAATAAATCTTCTTCAAATTTTAAAGAATATCGTAAAGAAGATATAGCAACAGTAGAAAAAGCACTCGCATATATTCCACCACGCAAACCAAATACCAACACCTATCACATGTATAGAAACATCTTATGGGGCTTAATTAAAGCATGTGAAGATGCGGGCAAAAATGCGGGAGATGCAGTTGCACTTATGAAGCAACATTCACCAGATTGGGGAGGTATAGATCAAGTAGCAAAGTCAGGAGGTGTACAAATTAATGCGGGTTCTTTTTGGTATTGGGCTATTGAACATGGCTATAAACCAAAGAAAACAATTAAAGTTATTAATCCAGATAATCCAGATAATCCAAAACTTATAGAATCAGATAAATTACAAAGAATAGAAGCAAACGAATTATTAAATCTACTTAAGTCACATAGAGACAATGGAGAACACGCATTTAGATATAATATCTTCACCCAACAAATAGAACTTGATGGTGTTCCTTGTCAGGGTTCAACTTCAATAGACAGATATTATCTAACACTCGCAAGACTTGGATATAAATGTAATAAGGACACAGCCTTTGACTGTGTAGTACAAGTAGCAAGAGAAAATGAATACAATCCTGTAGTTGACTACTTAGAAAAAGTTTATACAACAGAACTTCCCGCTTACATAGACAGACTCGCAAGCACATATCTCAGACCAGAAGAAAAGGATCTTCCTAATCCAACAATTTATGATGACATGTTAAAAAAGACTCTGATAGCAGCAGTCGCAAGAGCATACAAACCAGAAGGACATAAATTTGATAACGCTTGTGTTTTACTTGGAGAGCAAGGAGCAAGGAAATCATCTTTCTGGTACACACTCGGACAAGAATTTTTTAGTGATGGTCTTCGAGACATAAATGGAAAAGATGCACTAATGATTCTTCATCGCAGTTGGATTTGTGAGCTAGCCGAGTTGGAAAGCATAACATCTAAAAAAATGGCGGGAGATATAAAATCTTTCCTCTCGCAAAAAACAGATGTCTTTAGAGTTCCTTACGGAAAAGTAACGGAAGAGTTCCCTAGAAGAGGAATCATTGTTGGATCTACTAACAGACATGATGGATTTCTTGTTGATGAAACTGGGAATCGTAGATTCTGGATCATAAAATTAGGCGAAAACGTCACCATAGAAAACCCGATAGACATTGAAAGCCTAGAAAAAGAGCGTGACCAAATTTGGGCATCCGCAGTAATGGCTTACAAAAATGGAGAGTCTACATACCTTACAAAAGAAAACGAATTGATAGTAAACGAGGAAAATTTAGATTACCTTATCGAATCTCCTTGGAAATCTGTTATCGAACAATTTTTAGATGCACCATCTAATAGACATAGAGAACTTACAACAGAAAGCGTCCTTACAGAAGCAATAGAAAAACCAATAGAAAGACAAACTAGATATGACCAGATGCAAGTTGCAACAATTTTAAAAAATCTTGGCTACGAAAAAAAGAGAAGAGGTACTAAAAGTTGTCGCAAATGGGTCTACATTCGAGACTCGGATAGTGTCCTGACCTCTGTATGAGGTAGGTACACCGTATGGACACCGAAACTGATTACAGCCCAACCGTTTTCGAGCGTGTCTATAGTGTCCATACCTATTCCTATAAAGTATATAAAATAAGGAAGAGGGGGGATAGAGGGGAGAAATAGGGGGCTATAATAGAAAACCGTAGGAATTAGGAAACTCCTAAGAAAAAGGTCGGACACCTATGGACACTATGGACACCAATTTTTTTCAGTCTCATTTTTTATCTCTGCTAAAATATAAAAAACAGACTCGCAATGGCTAAACCTTTAGTTTTTGATTTTAATAAAATACAAAATAGGTTTAATGCTTATGAATTAACTCAAGCAAAATTTGCGGGTAAAAAAGCACTTACAAGATTAAATAAAGAATTAAAGGGCAGAGGTGGTTTAGTAGCAAAAACTTATATAAAAGGTACAGGTAAATTTAAAAATCCTGTAAGTTTTACATTAACAAGTACTTTTGGTAAACAAAGTGGATTGGAATTGCTTGTAGGGGTAAAAGATGAAAAAGCAATTACTAAAGGTAATCCCGCCTCTAAATATTTATTCCCTACGATTGGCGGTGGTTCAAAAAGAGCTTACGATACTTTATTTACACAGTATTTAAGAAATAGGAATTTAATTAAAAAGGGAGATTATCCTTTTCCAATAAAGGCAAATCCATTAGTAAGATTAAATAAATTTAGAAATGTTACTGGTAGCACCTACGGACAAACAATAGAAGCGTTAGGAAAGACTCGCGATAATAAAAAAAGTAGTGGTGTATTTCAAGGTGGCAATGCAAAGATTGGTGATGCTAGGGTTTTTGCAATAAAAAGTGATGGTAAAAGTAAAAACAAAGGATTAAGGGCGGGTATTTATAGAGAAACATCAAGAGGTAAAGGTAAAAAACCATTTGCTCGTCCATTATTTAGATTTAGTCCTATTCCTACTCAATCAGGTAAGCAAACATTTAGATTAAGAATTAAGACCATATCTAATGAAAGAGTTTATAAGTATTGGACAAAAGAAATAAAAAAACTTGCAAAAGGTAGAAGATAATACTATAATAGTAGTATATTTTTATCTTTATTAATGACTATCGCAGATCAATTAGCAAAAGACTTTCTATATCACAATGACTTATATAGGGCGGGTAGAGCAATAATATCTGACAAACAGTTTGATGCACTTAAACAAGCGTTGATTGATCTTGACCCTAAACATCCCGCACTTAAGAAAGTTGATGAAGGTTGTGTACTGTCAGGACTTGGTACATTACCTTTTGAAGAATGGTATGGTTATTTACCAAAAGGTACACCACTTATTGCAGAACCTAAGATTGATGGTTGTGCTATAGCAGTTAGATATGTAGATGGTTTACTTGTAAAAGCATGGACTCGCAAGAATGTTGATAAGACATATTGCATGAGATATATAAAAGATTTGCCACATAAGATAAAACAAAAAGGACTCGTAGAGATTCGTGGTGAATTATATGGTCAAGGACTCGTACCATCTAGCTCTCAGAGACTTGCTTCAGGTCATCTTCGCAAGAAATCACCTACAGGAGATGGCTTGTCTTTTTGTGCCTTCCAAATTTTTGATGGTCAAGGTACAGAAGAATCTAATTTACAACAACTTATAAGTTGGGGTTTTCATACTTGTGGTTATATAAAAGTTAAATCAAATGCAGTAAACCATGTAAAACAATTACATAACAAGTGGCAAGACTCGCTAATATTCAGTCGTTATCCTACAGACGGTATTGTCATTAAAGTTTCTAATAAAGACTTGCAATCAGAGATTGGTCGAACATCTATAGCACCTAGTTGGGCAACAGCAATAAAAGATGTGTGGAAACAAGTGTGGTAGGTTGACTACTGAGTAAGTATAGAGTATTATAACATTAATATTATTTTTATCAACTATGTCTAATCAGAGGGAGCAAGTTAATTGCCGAATACCAAAAGAAACATTTGAAGTACTAAAAGCACTCGCTAATGGTCACAGATACAAGACTTGCCCCACTTGTGGTAAGGATTGGGATTTGAAGAATTTTGACCCTACAACTAAGCCAGTTCAACATAGTGTTTTAGCTAGTCAGCTTTTAGAAGAGGCAGTTAAAGACTTATTTAACAAGGCTCAATTCGGTGGCAGATAGTAATTGTTACTAATTGTTACAGAATACTATACAAGTACTAATCTATGGTTATATTAGATATGTACATTACTTTTATCTTTATCTTTATCAATGACAACTACAGTCAAACCAATTCAAAAATCGCTAGGTCATTTTGCTTTCTCTCAGAAAGTAAATGAATATCAACTCTTAGATCAAGCAAGAGCAACAGAAATTAAATCTAAAGTCAGACTACACGCTAATGGTAATTGGGGTGAGGTTCGCACAGAAGATGCACAGCAAAATAATCAAGTAGTTAAAGAGCATGATGGTGGCAGATTACATTCTGTATTTACCCTCTCAGATGGCAAAACTATATGGGTCATTACATCAGGATATGGCACACCTAAATCTGCTATGGATTTAGAAACATTCTCTGAGATTGATTACACCAATACAGTAGTTCTATTCCCAGAGGAGTACTAAACAATGACAAAAGAAATTAGAATAAAAGTTTCTGATAAAGACTATGACTTTATACAGAGAATTGCAAAATCAGAAAAAAGAAGATTAGCTGATTTTGCACAGTTACTTTTTGCAGAAGGGTTAGATTACTTTTTTTGCGATGAACGAATATGTTTCAAGAAACATGATGATGAGCTTACAGAAGAAGAGCATAAGCAAATCAAAATTAATGATGAGCTTGCTAAACAAGAAGGTTGGTATCAGCTAGATTACGAGGAGAAAGTTGTACAAGGTTACAAACAAGTCTTTGAGTGGTGGGAAAATCACGCTTACAATCACGAAACTAAAAAGCATGATGATAACCTAATAAAACCTACAGTAGAAAGCATACAAAGTTTTGCAATAGAGGAGGACTAAAGAATGAAACTTTATGAATACATAGATAAAGCTATCTATAACTATGCGTCTTGCTACGATTCACCAGATACAAGTGAGAATGAGGAATTTTCAGATGCACTTGTTGATGTTATTGATCTTATAAGAGAATCTTCTATTGGAGAGTTAGAACTTAAAGAAGAAGAATTTGATTATGAAGAGGAGGACTAATGACTTTAGACAAAGAGCAATTATGGTTAGTAGATGTTTTTCAAGCCTATCGCAAAAAACATAACCTACCTAACTTATCAGCAGATGATTTAACTAGTTCTCCTATAAGAGAAAAAATACAAACTAGACATATAGATTGGTTACAACAATTTATAGTCGTTTGGGAAGCTGTGGAGTACAACGTAAAAACTAAATCAGGAGACACTTAATGAATTTAAAAGGAACACAAGAACTTAATCTAAATTGGATTGTTGGCTCATTGTTTACAAATACAAACGGTACAGAATTTAGATGTACAGGTTTTTCTGTAGATTTAGCAAATCATTCAATTATCGTTAATTTGGATTTAATTGATTCCGAACCAATTCAAAGTGTTGGATTAGATTGGAACTCATTAAAAAATTGGAGTATCCAATTACAAGGATGACAATTAAAGATAGTTTTACTGTTAAACCAATTAAGAGATTCGAGACTCATGATTGGTTTAACAATAAGCATTATGCAAAACGTATTCCTAGTATTTCTTATTGTTATGGACTTTATGACAATAATAATGTTTTACAAGGTGTTATAAGTTTTGGCTCACCCGCTTCTAAACCTTTAGTAGTTGGTGCATTTAAAGGCAAATATCAAGAAGACTTTTTAGAGTTAAATAGATTATGTGTTGAGGATAATTTAGAAAAAAACTCGCTAAGTTTTTTTGTTAGTCAATCACTTAAATTATTGCCAAAACCAAAAGTAATAGTCTCTTATGCAGATACTTCACAAAATCATCATGGATATATTTATCAGGCAACTAATTGGATTTATACAGGTTTATCAGATAAAAGAACAGAATGGAGAATGAGAGGAAATAATAAACATAGTAAAACTATTTGTGAGCAATATACATTAGAAGAAAGGCAGAAAGATAAGGATAGATTTTATATTACAGAAAGACCTAGAAAACATAGATATTTCTATCTATTAGGCACTCGCAAAGAAATTAAATCTATGAGAGACTTGCTTGCATACAAGGTCTGTAACTATCCTAAAGGAGATAATGAAAGATATGATTCGTCCTATAAACCTAATATACAAGGCATATTATTCTAATGTAACTAATTGTTACAAAAATACTATATTAGTATTATTAGTTGTTATATTGAATATGTAAACAAATTTACTATCTTTTATCAAATGACTAGATCACTTTCAGTTCTTTCAAAAATTCTAGGCTTAACAGCTTCTTCAAATCCGCATGAAGCTAGATTAGCTGAAGAAAAATTAGAGCAACAACTTCAAGCAAAAGGTATTACAAGAGAGCAATTAGAGCAACAGTTAGATATGGCAACTGTTGATGAAGAAATAGAAGCTATATCTTTTAGATATGGTCAACCTTATAAGCGTATTGATCCCGCTACAGCTACTATTCTTAGTGCGGTTGCAAGGTTTTACAATGGTTCTATAGTTTATGCTTTTGATGATGCTGATTACACCGATTATGGTTATAAGCGTACAATAACTAGACATTTCGAGGTTTTTAGTTCACGAAAGAGTCAAATCGAGATTGAGTTATATACAGATTTCTTATTACAGGCTTTAGAGGACGATTGGACTAAGCATTGCAAAGAAGATCCATTTCAAGTTGCAATGATGGGTTCATCACATAGAAATAGTTTTAGAAAAGCGTGGGCAAATAAAGTTTCAAATCGTTTCTATCAAATGAAAAAAGATGAGGAAGAAAATGGAAGAGAAATACAAACAGAATCAAGGACTATCAATCAATCAGCATTAGCAGTTCAAAAGAAAAATAATACAGAATCAGAAATTATAAAGGCTTATAAGAAACAAAAATACCCAAAACTATATGCTAGTTCTGGTTTTACTCAAGGTGGTTCTGGAGCTAGTGCGGGTAGATCTGCGGGTGGCTCGGTAGGTTTATCTCGTCAGATGGCTAGTGGCGGGTATAAAGCGTTAGGTGGGTCATAATGACCTACCCTAACCCTATCAGTTCACCCTATGCGGAGTTTAAACCAATGAAACAACCTAAGACATTAAAAGAAATCAAACAAGAACGTAGAGCAATTATTGAGGATCTTTATTTTCAAAATGAAATTTCAGACGAAGATTTAGAAAAAGCTTACGAAAGGCTAGGTATTCCAAAAAATACCTAAAATTGCCCTCTCAAAATGACCTAGAAGGGGCTTGAAAATAATTCTAGGTATGTCTACAACCCTTACTTTTTATCTAATTTAAGAAAATGAAATTTAACTATGAATTTACAGAATCAATAGTACAAAGAAATGATTTTACTATTGAGACTGATACTAAATTATCTGAAGATGAAGTTAGAGAGCTTTCTTCAGAATGTATGACTAACTTTAATAAGAAATTTTATAATAATAATTTTAAATACAAAGATGAAGATTATATTTTAGAGGGTGAAAAAGAAGGTCATAAATATAAAGTTACATTTGCTTATTCTGAATATGATGACAATACTCAAGAAGAATTTGGGGGCGATAAATACAAAGAAGACTAAATGTAACTAAATGTTACAGAATAGCAGATTAGTATTATTATCTGTTATTATATATATATATCAGGTTTTTCTAGTGTATTGAAAAGTATAGATACTAATTAATTTAATTAGTATTGGTAAACCGAAAGAATGTAAGTCCTGACTAACTTTATTCCTATCTTTAAGTTTATGACTAATTCAACTCAAACTAAATTTCAAGAATATACTCAGTATTTACTTGACGCATTTACAACAAGTACCAGATCACAAGATTGTATAGATCGAGGTATGAATAAAACATATTATAAAATTAAAGAAGATCATGCAGATAAAGAGGAGATAGAGCAACAACTTATTTATCCATTACATGATGACGAATTGCCAAATGATTGGAGATATGAAACTATTCATACTTTGCTTTGTGGTTTTGTAGAGTGCGAAGATCGTAACCAGATAGAAGATCGTATGCATGAAATTGTAGATGGTTCAGTTGATATTTATAATTATGATCTTATTAAATGGGTACAAGAAGACCTTAATAGAGGTTATGTTGAGTCAGACCTTAGAACAGATCAAGAAAATATATTTCAACTCATTGGATTAGCTCAGTATGAAGTTATTAATCAGATGGCTTATCAGCTTTTAGATTATATTGATTCAAACAAAGAGGAGGAGTAATAATGTTTTATGACTACAAAATGAGTCCAAATTTTATAGGACGATTCAAAAAAGCTAAAGGTTATTTTGAACAAAAGGATCAAGCTAGGAGAGACTTCTCTAAAAGGTGGTATAACCTACGAAGTAACACTAGCTTAGAGCGATTTAATACAGATCAATGGAATAATGCTTTTGATGCTATAAATGATTTAGCTAAAGCTGATCAAGAAGAAAAAAAACAACTAAATTTAATTATTAAGGAGATTGATTAATGACAACTAAAACCAAACAAACATTTAAAGTTAATGTAACTTATGACCTTACAGTAACTATGCAAAACCTCAAAGATTTATTTTGCACTATGGGTCAAGGCTCAAATTATTGGG